>ERZ869983.131-NODE-131-length-24689-cov-9.552413_pt1 | contig 24689 bp, 20 predicted proteins | sample MGYA00521106_ERZ869983 | MGnify/ENA primary metagenome ERZ869983 (study PRJEB32232, sample SAMN07284972) | human gut metagenome | biome: human-associated habitat; material: feces | host: Homo sapiens | place: Tanzania | collected 2014-04-05 ...
GGTAAGACAACATTGACAGAGAAATTCCTTCTGTACGGAGGAGCCATCAACCAGGCAGGATCTGTTAAGGGAAAAGCGACTGCGAAGCATGCGGTTTCCGACTGGATGGAAATTGAGAAGGAGAGAGGTATTTCCGTAACTTCTTCTGTACTTCAGTTCAGTTATGGTGGATACTGTATTAATATTCTGGATACACCGGGACATCAGGACTTCTCAGAGGATACATACCGTACTTTGATGGCGGCGGATTCTGCAGTCATGGTCATTGATGCGTCCAAGGGTGTTGAGGCACAGACGAGAAAGCTGTTTAAAGTCTGTGTGATGCGTCATATTCCGATCTTTACATTTATCAATAAGCTCGACCGTGAGGCGAAGGATACTTTTGAATTATTAGATGATATTGAGAAAGAACTTGGAATCGCAACTTGTCCGATCAACTGGCCGATTGGTTCCGGTAAGGAATTCAAAGGAGTTTATGACAGAGCAAAGCGTGAAGTTGAGTTGTTCTCAGATACAAAAAAAGGTACTGCGATGGGTGAAGTGAAGATGATACCGATCGATGCACCGGAGACAGAAGAACTGATCGGAGCAGAGGCAAAAGACATTCTTGCGGATGAGATCGAACTTCTGGACGGAGCAGCCGCTGAATTTGATCAGGAACTGGTTGATAAAGGACAGCTTTCACCGGTATTTTTCGGATCTGCTCTTACCAACTTTGGTGTAGAGACTTTCCTGAAGCATTTCCTGAAGATGACAACTTCTCCGCTTCCGAGAGAATCAGATCATGGTGAGATCGATCCAATGACTGAGAAAGATTTCTCAGCATTTGTATTTAAGATCCAGGCGAATATGAACAAAGCCCACAGAGACAGAATTGCATTCATGAGAATCTGTTCCGGAGAATTCGAGGCCGGTATGAGTGTTTATCATGTGCAGGGAGGAAAGGATGTGCGTCTTTCCCAGCCACAGCAGATGATGGCAAGCGAGAGAAAGATGATCGATAAGGCTTACGGCGGAGATATCATCGGAGTATTTGACCCGGGTATCTTTTCAATCGGAGACACATTGACAACATCAAAAGAGAAATTTGCTTACGAAGGAATCCCGACTTTTGCACCGGAGCACTTTGCGCGTGTCCGTCAGGTTGATACGATGAAGAGAAAGCAGTTTGTAAAGGGAATCAATCAGATCGCACAGGAAGGTGCAATCCAGATCTTCCAGGAATTCAATACGGGTATGGAAGAGATCATCGTAGGTGTTGTAGGTGTACTTCAGTTTGATGTGTTGAAGTATCGTCTTCAGAATGAGTACAATGTAGAGATCCGTCTGGAGAATCTGCCATATGAGTATATCCGCTGGATCGAGAATGAAGAGATCGATATGGATCGCTTAAGCGGAACATCAGATATGAAGAAGATCATGGATCTGAAGGGTCGTCCGCTTCTTCTCTTTGCGCATGAGTGGAGTATCCGTATGACAGAAGAGCGAAATGAAGGACTTATTTTGTCAGAATTCGGACGTTCATAAAAATCTTTTCAAATAGAAAGATTTTTGATATAATGTAGAAAGAATCAGACAAAACAGGAGGTTTTGATTATGGCAAAGGACGAAAGAAATATTTATACAATACAGAACGACGCAAGCAAGGGTGAGATTAAGATTGCAGATGAAGTTGTAGCGATCATTGCAGCACTTGCTGCCACAGAAGTGGAAGGTGTTGCTTCCATGGCCGGAAACATCACGAATGAACTGATCGGAAAGCTCGGAATGAAGAATCTTTCCAAAGGTGTGAAGGTTGATGTACTGGAAGGTATTGTGACTGTATCCTTAGCATTGAACCTGAAGTACAATTACAGCATCGTTGAGGTGTCTGCAAGAGTGCAGGAGAAGGTTAAGAATGCAATTGAGAATATGACAGGACTTGAAGTGGCTGATGTGAACATCAAGGTTGCAGGAGTCGAGATGGAGAGTCAGGAATAAAAGCGAACAGGAAAGGAATCAGCCGACATGGTTAGAAAAGAACTTCGCGAGCACATTTTCAAGATGTTGTTTCAGATAGAATTCAATGATCCGCAGGAGATGCCGGAGCAGATTGAATACTATTTTTCTACACTGGAAGATGCAGCGGATAAGGATAAAGAATATATTAAGAGAAAATATGCAGCAGTACTTGAGAAGACAGAAGAGATTGATGAACTGATCAATGCAAATGCAAAGGGATGGAAGACGACAAGAATGAACAAAGTAGATCTGTCCATTCTGAGACTTGCGGTATATGAGATGAAGTGGGATGATGAGGTACCGGTAGGAGTTGCAATTAACGAGGCAGTAGAACTGACAAAGATGTTCAGTTCAGATGAGGCTCCGTCATTTATCAACGGAGTACTTGGCAAGATTGCACGTTCACTGGAAGAGACAAAAGAATGAAAAATGTCTATACGGTGAAGCAGGTTAATTCTTATATTAAGAATATGTTCACCCAGGACTTCATGCTGAACCGAATCTATGTAAAGGGTGAGGTGTCTAATTTAAAATACCACACATCAGGGCATATATATTTTTCATTGAAAGACGAGTCCGGCACGATAGCCTGCGTGATGTTCGCAGGCTCAAGGTCTGGGCTTTCTTTTCATATGGAGGAAGGTCAGCAGGTAGTAGTGCTGGGCGCAGTCAGTGTCTACGAGAGGGATGGCAAGTATCAGCTGTATGCAAGAGAGATCATTCTGGATGGTGCGGGACTTTTGTATGAAAGATTCGAGGCACTGAAGAAAGAACTCGAAGAGATGGGAATGTTTGCGGCAGAGTATAAACAGCCGATTCCACGCTATGCGCGTACGATCGGGGTTGTGACCGCACCGACAGGAGCAGCGATCAGAGATATCATCAATGTGGCAAAGAGAAGGAATCCATTTGTCCAGATCCTGCTTTATCCGGCACTGGTACAGGGTGATGGTGCCGTGAGCAGTATTGTGAAAGGGATCCATATGCTGGAAGAGAAGCAGGTGGATGTCATGATCGTCGGAAGAGGCGGAGGAAGCATTGAAGATCTGTGGGCATTCAACGAGGAGGCCGTTGCGCGTGCGATCTTTGACTGTCGCGTTCCGGTGATCTCAGCAGTCGGACATGAGACGGATACAACGATTGCCGATTATGTGGCAGACTTAAGAGCGCCGACACCATCCGCAGCAGCAGAGCTTGCTGTCTATGAATATGCTGAAGTGAAACAGCAGATTCTTCATTGTGAGAGTTTACTTCGAAGAGCGATAAACCAGAAGCTGCTAAACGAGCGTATGCGTCTGGAACACAGCAAATTGAAACTCCAGACACTTCATCCAAGACAGAAACTCAATGAGAAGAGACAGAGAGCGGTTGATGCTGAGAATATACTGCGCTCGCTTATGGAGCGGCATTTGACCAAAGAAAAGCACAGACTCGCACTGTATGCAGAACGGATGAAAGGATTGTCTCCGCTTGAGAAATTAAGTCAGGGATATTCTTACGTCTGCAATGCACAGGGACAGAATATAAAGAAAACAGATCAGGTGAAAGAAGGAGATCTGTTGCAGATATATGTAACGGACGGACAGATCAAAGCTGCCGTTACAGGCACTGTAAAACCAGAAGGGGAAAGAGAAAAAAGTTCCCATGAACAGTAACCGGGAGGAAATGATGGAAGACATGAAGAAGAAAGAGCAGGCTGCAGGTCTTGAGGAGTTATTTGAGAGACTGGACAACGTCATTGGCGGGCTGGAAGGAGAGGAACTTTCTCTTGAAGATTCTTTTAATTTATATCAGGAAGGCATGGAACTTGTGAAGTGTTGTAATCGCACAATTGATGATGTGGAAAAGAAAGTTCTTGCTTTGGATGAGAATGGAGAGAGTCATGAATTTTAAAGAAGAACAGAAAGAAAAAGTAGAAAAAATCGAAGCGATACTCAGAGAATATCTTCCGGAAGCAAGTGGGTATCAGAGTGTGATCATGGAAGCAATGGAATACAGTCTGATGGCAGGAGGCAAGCGTCTTCGCCCAATGCTGATGATGGAAACCTATCGTCTGTTTGGTGGAGAGACAGAAGTAATTTATCCGTTTATGGCAGCAATGGAGATGATCCATACCTATTCACTGGTTCACGATGATCTCCCGGCAATGGACAATGATGAGTACCGCAGAGGAAGAAAGACGACACATATCGTTTATGGAGAGGATATGGGAATCCTTGCGGGTGATGCGCTTTTAAACTATGCATTTGAGACGGCATGTAAGGCGTTTGAACAGTTCCCGCAGGAGAGTCTTAAGATTGGACAGGCCTTGCAGGTTCTGGCAGGGAAAGCCGGAATCTATGGAATGATCGGGGGTCAGGTTGTTGATGTGAAAGAGTCTGGTCACCAGATTGACGAGGAAACACTTGATTTCATTTTCCGTCTGAAGACAGGGGCACTGATCGAAGCAGCTATGATGGTTGGAGCAATTCTTGCCGGGGCATCGGAAGAAGATGTAAAGAGCATGCAGATCATTGCAGGTAAGATCGGCATGGCATTCCAGATCCAGGACGATATTCTGGATGTAACAAGCACGACAGAGCAGCTTGGCAAGCCGGTACATAGTGATGAGAAGAATGAAAAGACAACATATGTAACACTCAAAGGAATCGAACAGGCCCATAAAGATGTGGAACGTATGACAGAAGAAGCAATCGATGAACTGAAAAAGTTCCCTGCCGGGGATGGTTTCCTTGAGCAGCTTTTGAAATCTCTTGTGTATAGAGAAAAATAAGATTGTCGGTGAGGAGGAACTTATGGCACTTGAAAAGATTCAAAAGGCCAACGATATAAAAGAACTGACAGACGAAGAGCTGAAAGAATTATCGGATGAGATCCGACAGTTTCTGATCGAAAAGATCAGTGTGACCGGAGGACATCTGGCATCCAATCTAGGAGTTGTTGAGCTTACGATGGCATTGCATAAAGTACTTCGTTTTCCGGAGGATAAGCTGATCTGGGATGTGGGGCATCAGTCTTATACACACAAGCTTCTGACGGGAAGAAAAGAAGGATTTGATGACCTTAGGAAATACGGAGGGATGAGCGGATTCCCTAAGAGAAAAGAAAGCAAGTGTGATGCGTTTGATACAGGACACAGTTCAACTTCGATCTCAGCAGGGCTTGGTTATGTGGCCGCAAGAGAGCTTCAACAGGAGCATTACAATGTTGTATCTGTGATCGGAGATGGTTCTATGACCGGCGGTATGGCATATGAAGCATTGAACAACGCTTCCAGATTGAAAAGTAATTTTATCATCGTACTCAATGATAATACAATGTCTATTTCAAAGAATGTTGGTGGTATGTCAAATTACCTGAACGGACTTCGTACGACACAGGTATACTCAGACCTGAAGCGAGGTGTCGAAGATACGATCAAGAGAATTCCCGGCCGGGGAGAACGGATCGTCCACCAGGTGAAGAAGACGAAGAGCGGGATCAAGCAATTATTTGTTCCGGGAATGTTTTTTGAGGATATGGGAATCACATATCTGGGACCTGTAGACGGACATGATCTGAAGACGTTGACAAAGACATTGAACGAGGCGAAGCGGGTAAATCATGCAGTTCTTGTACATGTTGTGACGAAGAAGGGAAAAGGTTATCTTCCGGCAGAGAAGAATCCGTCAAAATTCCATGGAACAGGACCTTTTGATGTAACAACAGGAGAGACGATCGGAGGAGCGGGGAAAGATTCATATACAGATATTTTTTCCAAAGTGCTTGCAGATATCGGAAAGAAGGATGAGAAGGTTGTAGCTATTACTGCAGCAATGGCAGATGGAACCGGACTTTCCAGATTTGCCAGATTATTTCCGGAAAGATTCTTTGATGTGGGAATCGCAGAAGAGCATGCGATGACATTTGCAGCAGGACTTGCTGCTGGTGGAATGAAGCCTGTTTTTGCCGTGTATTCATCTTTCTTACAGAGAGCGTTTGACCAGACGATTCATGATGTCTGTCTTCAGAATCTGCCGGTTGTGATCGCAGTGGACCGTGCAGGACTTGTGGGAAGTGACGGAGAGACACATCAGGGAGTCTTTGATCTGTCGTTCCTGTCATCCATTCCGAACCTTTCCATTCTGTCACCAAAGAATCGCTGGGAGATGGCGGATATGGTGCGATTTGCAGTAGATTTCCAGTATCCGGTTGCACTTCGTTATCCGAGAGGAGAAGCATACGAAGGACTGAAGGAATTCCGGACTCCGATCGAATATGGAAAGAGCGAACTTCTATATGAAGAGAGTGAGATCGCGGTAATGTTTGTCGGACATATGTCTTTCCTTGCAGAGCAGGTGCGTGAGGATCTTAAGGCAGCAGGGTATCAGTGCAGTCTGATCAATGCGAGATTTGTGAAACCTCTGGATACAGAAATAATCCGGAAGATTTCAGAAAATCACAGGATCCTTGTGACGATCGAGGAGAATGTGCTTACAGGTGGATTTGGTGAGCAGGTAGAAGATTTTGTGATGCGTGAGGGTATCCCATTGAAAGTCCGCACAATCGGTATTTCAGATGATTATGTTGAACATGGAAATGTAGATGTCTTAAGAAAAGAAGTTGGTCTCGACAGAGAGAGTATTGTAAAAAAGGTCATTGCAGATGATCGGAGAATAGAGGAAGAAAAGTAACATGAAAGAACGTTTGGATGTATTGCTTGTAAAGAGAAATCTGGCAGAATCCAGAGAAAAAGCAAAAGCAATTATTATGTCAGGAAATGTATTTGTAGAAGGCCAGAGAGAGGATAAGGCCGGAACAACATTTCTGGAGGAAGTGAATATTGAAGTGCGCGGACATGTGCTCCCTTATGTGAGCCGCGGAGGACTTAAGCTTGAGAAAGCAATGAAAGAATTCCATGTGACAGTAGATGGAAAGGTCTGCACAGACGTTGGATCTTCTACTGGTGGATTTACAGACTGTATGCTTCAGAATGGAGCAAAGAAAGTATTTGCCATCGATGTGGGAAGAGGACAGCTGGATTGGAAATTGCGCCAGGATCCGAGAGTGGTATGTATGGAGAAGACGAATATCCGTTATGTGACTCCGGAGGATATTGGAGAACCTGTTGATTTTTCGTCGATCGATGTTTCATTTATCTCTCTCACAAAAGTGCTTGGTGCGATCAGAGCGTATCTGACAGACGACGGAGAAATTGTTGCCCTCATCAAGCCACAGTTTGAAGCAGGACGGGAGAAAGTCGGAAAGAAAGGTGTCGTGCGAGAGAAGAGTACGCACCATGAGGTGATCGAGAAGGTGACAGAATTTGCTGTATCAATCGGATTCCGTGTACTGGAGATCACATTCTCGCCGATCAAAGGACCAGAAGGAAATATCGAATACCTTGTACATTTGAAGAAATGTCCGGAAGGGGAAGCAAAGATTGAGACAAAGGAACTGGAGCAGGTGGTGGACGAAGCTTTTGCTGCTCTGGCGAAGTAAGCAGGTGGAGCCATGGAGTCTTTTTATATCATAACGAATCAGTTGAAAGACAGAGATTATTCTGTTACTCTTGAGATTAAAGATTATATTGAGAGAAAAGGAAAACGTGTTGTTCTTGCCCAAAAAGACGAGGAAGGATATATCGTTCCGGGAACAGTTCCGGAGGATGTGGACTGTGGACTTGTCCTTGGTGGAGACGGAACTTTGATCCGTGCGGTACGTGATCTTGAAGGAATCTGCCTCCCGCTCCTTGGGATCAATATCGGGACACTGGGATATCTGGCAGATGTGGAGCTGAAAGATTACAAAGCGGCAATTGACAGACTTTGTGAGGTGGAGCCGACGGTTGAGAAACGTATGATGCTGGAAGGAACGATGACATCCGGTGAGAAAGATCTGGCAGTAAATGATATTGTCCTGACAAGAGAAGGGAACCTTCGCATTGTCCAATTTAATGTCTATGTGAATGGGACATTGTTGAACACATATCAGGCAGATGGAGTGATCATCTGTACACCGACAGGAAGCACTGGTTACAATCTTTCAGCAGGGGGACCAATCGTAGAACCGACAGCGAGTCTGATGGTTATCACTCCGATCTGTTCCCATGCACTCAATACGAGCAGTGTAGTGCTTTCGGCAGAGGATGATGTTGAGATAGAGATCTGTCAGGGACGTTATGGCAGACAGGAAGCGGTAGCATTATGTTATGACGGAGCGGTGCAAAGAAAACTGGTTACCGGAGACCGGGTGAAGATCAGAAAGTCAGAAGCCACAGCTCATCTTGTGAAATTAAGCGAAGAAAGTTTTATGATAACAATGCGTGAGAAGATGAAAGGAAATTGATGCAATGAAAGTAAGCCGACATGCAAAGATAATAGAATTGATCAGTCAGTATGACATAGAGACGCAGGAGGAACTGGCAGAATATCTGAATAATGCCGGCTTCAAGGTTACACAGGCAACTGTCTCCAGAGATATCAGAGATCTGAAACTGACAAAGCTGTCTGTGAACGGTGGGCGTCAGAAGTATATAGTCCACAGACAGGAAGATGACGGAATGAGCGAAAAATATATCCGTGTGCTGCGTGACGGATTTATTTCCATGGATATGGCACAGAACATTCTTGTGATCAAAACGGTTGCCGGAATGGCGATGGCGGTTGCTGCCGCAGTAGATGCGATGAAATGGAATGAAGTAGTTGGATGTATTGCAGGAGATGATACGATCATGTGTGCGATCCGCACGGTTGAAGACACAGCTGTTGTAATGGAAAATATACGAAAACTGGTTTCAAAGAAAGCATAGGTGATATATGTTACAGAATCTGTATGTGAAGAATCTTGCATTGATCGATGAGACAGAGGTGGAATTCGGAGATGGACTGAATATTTTAACTGGAGAAACCGGAGCCGGTAAGTCTATTCTTCTTGGTTCTGTCACACTTGCACTTGGTGGAAAATACAATGCACAGATGCTTCGGAACGGATCGAAAAGCGGACTTGTAGAGCTGACTTTTCATGTGAAAGAAAAAAAGATCTTAAATAAACTTGAAGCAATGGACATCTATCCGGAGGATGGATATCTGACATTGAGCCGGCGCCTGCTGGAGGGACGCAGTGTCAGTAAGATTAACGGTGAGACAGTGAATATGAGTGTGCTCAAGGATGTTGCCAGTCTCTTGATCGATATTCATGGACAGCACGATAACCAGACATTGCTTCACCGGAAGAATCATCTGGCTTTGCTGGATCTGTATGGGAAAGAACAGACAGCGCCACTGAAAGAAAGAATGGCTTCCTGTTATCAGGAATGGAAAGCAATCTGTAAAAAAGTGGAACAGTCTTCTCTGGATGAAGAGAGCCGCAGAAGAGAACTTTCTCTTGCTGAATTCGAAGTAAATGAGATTGAGGAAGCGGCACTTAAAGAGGGCGAAGATGAACTGTTAGAAGAACAGTATCGTAAGATGACAGACAGCAGAAAACTCACGGAAGGAGTTGCAGAAGCTTATCAGTATACTGCAGAGGACGAACGCGGAAATGCAAGTGATTACTTAAGCCGTGCGATCCGAAGCCTTCAGGAAGCAGCATCTTTTGATGAAAAGGGAAGCCAGCTCTACGATCAGATCGTGGAGATTGACAGTCTGCTGAATGATTTTAACCGGGATCTGGCAGAATATGCAAAGAGTTTTGAATATTCGGAAGAAGAGTTTTCAGAAGTTGAGTCCCGCCTGAATGAAGTGAATCATTTAAAGGCAAAATATGGAAATACAGTCAGTGATATCCTTGCATATTGTGAGGAAAAAAGACAGAGACTATCGGAACTGGAAGATTATGATTCTTTTATGCAGGAACTTTTGGAGAAGCAGAAGAAAGCGGAAAAGCAGATGGAAAAGGCTGCGATGGAACTCCGTGAAGTGCGTAAACAGAACGCAGTTAAATTTTCTGAAGAGATCGTTCACCAGATGTCGGAACTGAATTTCCTGGATGCGCGTTTTGAAATCCGTCTGACAGAAGCAAAAAACTATTCGGTACAAGGAAAAGATGATGCAGAGTTTTATCTGTCGGTTAATCCGGGAGAACCTATGCGCCCACTGGGGGATGTCGCATCCGGAGGAGAGTTGTCCCGTATTATGCTTGCGATCAAGACCGTACTTGCAGATGAAGAAGATACACCGACTTTGATATTTGATGAGATTGACAGCGGAATATCAGGAATCACAGCCGGTCGTGTCGGCGAGAGACTGCAGCTGATCGGAAAGAGCCGTCAGGTGATTTGTATTACACATCTTTCACAGATTGCAGCGGCAGCAGATGTTCATTTCTGTATTCATAAAGAAGCAGAAGATAATTCTGTGAGAACACAGATTGAGAGACTTGATCAGGAACACTCTGTTGCAGAGCTTGCAAGGCTTCTTGGTGGAGCAAATGTGACAGATGGAATTATAGACAGTGCCAGAGAAATGAAAGAACTGGCAAAAAGAGAAAAATAATACCAGTGTGAAAAGAAGAAGATCCACACATACTAAAAGCAGATGCAAAGTGCATCTGCTTTTAATGTTTGCAAGAGAGGAGTGTGGATCATGAAAGAACGCAGGAGAAGGAGTTTAACCAGAACAGGTCTGTTGTTTATGTTCTGCTTATTGATGTTATGTGGCTGTGCACATATTACGGGATTTATGGAAAATACGGAAGTCAGTGGCCGGGATGTGGAAAGTCTGGTTACGGAAAAGGAAGAAGATACGGTTCTGCTTGGAGGTATGCCGGTTGGGATCTATATGGAAACGGATGGTGTGCTGGTTTTAGATACGGAGAAAATGACGGGCATGGATGGAAAGGAATACACACCTGCACAGGGCGTAGTGAGTTCCGGCGATTATATCACAGAAGTGAATCACCAGAAGATCGAGGGGAAAAAACAGTTGATGGATTTGGTGGAACATCTGGATGGGGAGAAAGTTCTTCTGACAGTCAGACGCGAAAATACGATATTGGAAAAGAAATTGATCCCGGTGCAGATTTCAAAAGGAAATTACCGTCTTGGAATCTGGGTGAGAGATAATGTACAGGGACTTGGGACAATCACTTTTTTAACAAAAAACAACAGGTTTGCTGCACTGGGACATGGCATTCATGATATTGATACAAGTACGCTCCTTACGATCAAAAAAGGAACGCTTTATAGAACCAGTATTCAGAAAGTGCAAAAGGGAAGCAAAGGAAATCCCGGAACAATGGAAGGAATTATTGTTTATAACCGTTTTCATCAGCTTGGAGTGATTGAGAAAAATACGGATGCAGGTATTTATGGAAAATTAAATTCAGACAGAAACTGGACGGGAGAAGAGATTCCGATACAGATAGCAAAAAAAGAGGAAATTAAGACTGGAGAGGCAAGCATCCGCTGCTACATTGACGGTGAAGTGAAAGAATACACGATCTGTATAACACAAATTGACAAAGAATCAGATCAGGTGAACAAAGGAATGATAATCCAGGTGACAGATACAGAATTGCTGGAAAAGACAGGAGGCATCATTCAGGGGATGAGCGGGAGCCCGATCATTCAGAATGGGAAACTAATCGGAGCTGTGACACATGTGTTTGTACAGGATTCGACAAAAGGATACGGTATTTTTATTGAAAATATGTTGAAAGAGGAAGAATCGTGAAAAGAGTCGAAAAGGATGTCGAAATACTACTGCAAGATTTTCTTGAATCCGACAAAAAAGCTGGAATATAATACACGAGTGGTGTAACAAGACAAACGTTCTCAGAAAAAGGAGAGAAGAAGATGGAACATTTGAAAATAGCCATTGCTGATGATAACCAGAAAATTTTGGACCTTTTGGATCGTGTGATCGGGATGGAAAAAGACATGAATCTGGTCGGAAAGGCGAAAAATGGTGAAGAGATGTGTCAGATCATCAAAGACAAACAGCCGGATGTTGTTCTTCTCGACCTGATTATGCCGAAAATGGATGGATTGACGGTCATGGACCGGATCAATCATGACAAAACTGTCAGCAAGCATCCGTATTTTATCGTAATCACAGCAGTTGGGCAAGAAAAGATTACAGAAGATGCTTTTAATAAAGGTGCAAATTACTATATGATGAAACCGTTTCAAAATGAGATGTTGTTAGAACGAATCCGAAGTGCGGGACGGATGCCACACGGTATGGAAACAAGAAACTCTGAGGCAGCTGAAAACAGAGGAGAAAGTCTGGAGACACGAGTGACAAACATGTTGCATGAGATCGGAATACCGGCTCATATTAAGGGGTATCATTATCTGAGGGATGCGATCATGATGGCGGTAGATGATATGGATGTGCTGAATGCGATCACAAAGATCCTTTATCCAACGGTAGCTAAGAAATACCAGACAACATCAAGCAGAGTGGAACGTGCGATCCGGCATGCGATCGAAGTGGCATGGAGCAGAGGAAAGCTGGACACTCTGGACGAACTTTTTGGGTACACAGTAAGCAATGGGAAAGGGAAACCGACAAATTCTGAATTTATTGCTCTGATCGCAGATACAATACAACTGGAATACAGGCATGGGAAATAAGAAGTAAAATACAATGAGAAATCCTTTGCATTATGATAAAAATGCGGTATAATATTTTATAAGTAATTGCCGAAAGAGGGCAAGTGAAAGTGGAGGATCTAAGTATGAAAAACATTTTGTTCGCTTCATCAGAATGTGTACCATTTATAAAGACCGGAGGTCTTGCTGACGTTGTAGGTTCACTTCCAAAAGATTTTGACAAAGAGAAATATGACTGCCGTGTAGTTTTACCTAAGTACATGTGTATGAAACAGGAGTGGGTAGACCGCCTGGAGTATATCACAAACTTCTACATGGATTTTGCAGGAGAGGATCGCTATGTCGGAATCTTTAAGACAGAATTAAACGGAGTTACATTTTATTTTATTGATAATGAATTTTATTTTTCAGGATTTGCTCCATATGATGGAGATCCGAAGTGGAATATTGAAAAATTCTCTTTCTTCTGTAAAGCAGTTTTGAGTATTCTTCCGGTGATCGGGTTCCGCCCGGATCTGATCCATTGCCACGACTGGCAGACAGGTCTGATCCCGGTATATCTGGATAATTTCCGTTTCTTCGGAGAATATTATAGAGGAATCAAGACTGTTATGACAATACATAACCTGAAGTTCCAGGGTGTATGGGATACAAAGGCTGTACAGGGAATCACAGGACTTCCGGATTATTATTTTGTTCCGGATAAGCTTGAGGCATACAAAGATGCTAATATGCTCAAAGGCGGTATTGTCTATGCAGACAAGGTGACAACAGTAAGCCGCAGTTATGCAGAAGAGATCAAGACACCGTTCTATGGAGAAGGTCTTGACGGACTGATGGCAGCAAGATCGAATGATCTTTGTGGTATTGTGAATGGTCTGGATTATAATGACTGGAATCCGGATACAGATTACAGAATCGCAAAGACATTTAACGTTGAGAATTTCCGGAAAAACAAACCGGTGAATAAGGCTGCTCTTCAGGAAGAACTTGGACTGGATAAAGACAATCATGTAATGTTGATCGGAATCGTTTCCCGTCTGACAGATCAGAAAGGATTTGACCTGATTGATTATATGATGGATGAGATGTGTCAGGATGCAGTACAGATCGCAGTACTTGGAACAGGAGATCCGAAGTATGAGAACATGTTCCGTCATTTCGCATGGAAGTATGCAGGAAAGGTTTCAGCGAATATTTTCTATTCCGATGATCTTTCTCACAGACTCTACGCAGGATGTGACGCTTTCCTTATGCCATCCTTATTTGAGCCATGCGGACTCAGCCAGTTGATGAGTCTGAGATACGGAACACTTCCGATCGTTCGTGAGACAGGAGGATTGAAGGATACTGTAGAACCGTACAATGAGTTTGAGAAGACAGGTACAGGATTCAGTTTCTCCAATTACAATGCACATGAGATGCTTAATACCGTACGTTATGCAGAGCGGATCTACTACGATAAAAAGCGTGACTGGAACAAGATGGTCGAGCGCGCGATGACTCAGGATTTCTCCTGGATGAATTCTGCAAAACAGTATGAAGATCTGTACAGAAGTCTGATCGGAGAATAATGAAAAGTAATAAGTAACACAAGAGTAATACCAGAGTAACACAAAAGCAAGGAGTAACAGACCCAATGAAAATTATTGACAAACTGAACCAGAAAGGGATTCACATTTCTTTTGAGGTGTTTCCGCCGAAGACAGATGCTGGATTTGACAAAGTATTATCAGCAACAGACGAGATTGCCAAATTAAATCCATCTTATATCAGCGTAACCTATGGAGCAGGTGGAGGAACAAGCAAGAACACAGCGAAGATCGCATCCCATATTAAGGATGATCTCGGAGTGATGAGTCTTGCACATCTGACATGTGCTTCATCCACAAAAGAAGAAGTTGGAGAGGTAATTGAGAACCTGAAGGCTCATGGAATCGAGAATATTCTCGCTTTACGCGGAGATATTCCGGAAGGCATGACATTCCCTGATGGAGATCGATTCCATTATGCTTATGAACTGGTACAGGAAATCAAGAAACATGGGGATTTCTGTATTGGTGCAGCATGTTATCCGGAAGGACATGTGGAGCAGGAACATAAAGAGGATGATATCCGTTATCTGAAACAGAAGGTAGACAGTGGAGTTGATTTCCTTACAACACAGATGTTCTTTGATAATGATATCCACTACAACTTCCTTTACAGAATCAGAGAAGCAGGAATCACAGTTCCGGTTCTGCCGGGAATCATGCCGATCACAAGTGCTACGCAGATGAAACGCAGCCAGGAGCTTTCAGGAACTGTATTCCCAAGAAGATTTCTTGCAATACTGGATCGCTTCGGAAGTTCTCCGGAGGCGATGAAGCAGGCAGGAATCGCCTATGCGACAGATCAGATTATTGACCTTCTTGCGAATGGTGTGAATAATATTCATATTTATTCTATGAATAAGCCAGAGATTGCAATTGCAATCATGAATAATCTTTCCGAGATTATCAAGTGTTAAGAAAGTGGATGACCAGATGATAGAGACAGAGAAGAGAGTACGTGAAGCAGTTCGTTATCTGGGATTTGGAAGAAATGAGGCAGATGAGCGAACCTTGGAACTGATCCAGCAGTCTTTCACAGACCTGGAACAGGAAGCAGGGCCTAAGTCCATCTGCCAAATTTTTGACCTGAATCATACAGAAGACGGAAGACTGGTTATTGGGCAGATGGAGATTCAAAGCAAGAGCCTGAGCAGAAATCTGAAAGGATGCCGTCAGGTTGTTCTTTTTGGAGCTACACTTGGCGCCGGAGTTGACCGGCTGATGCGCAGGATTTCTCTGACGGACATGGCAAGAGCAGTTGTCCTGCAGTCCTGTGCAGCGGCAATGCTGGAAGAATATTGTGATGAGTGCCAGAAGAAGATTGCGGCAGAGCTTGAAGAAGAACATTTGTATTTAAGACCGAGATTCAGTCCCGGATATGGAGATTTTGATATCTGTTATCAGGAACCAATTGTAAGAATGTTAAATTGTGCAAAGACAATTGGACTGACTTTGACAGACAGCTTTATGATGACACCGACAAAGTCGGTAACAGCAGTGATCGGAATCAGTACGCAGAAAGACAGATGTCCAATCTCGGGATGTGAGGTCTGTACGAAAAAGGACTGTGAATATCGACGATAAGCAAGAGATAAGAGAGGAAGGATTGATACAAAAAGATGATACGAGAACGCCTGGGAAAAGAGTTATTATATTTTGACGGCGGAATGGGAACCTTGCTTCAGGCAAAGGGACTTCAGCCGGGAGAGTTACCGGAGACATGGAATGTTACACATGCGGATGAAATCAGGAACATTCACAAACAATATATTTCAGCAGGAAGTGATATCGTGCTTGCGAATACATTTGGAGCGAATGCATTGAAATTCCATTGCGATGATTTTCCGCTGGAAGAAATTATCCGTCTTGCAATCAGGCATGTGAAGGATGCGGCTGAAGAGGCAGGTAGTGGAAGAAGAATCTACACAGCACTGGACGTAGGACCGACAGGAAAGCTTCTGAAACCAATGGGTGATCTGGATTTTGAGACAGCATATGAGACATTCAAAGAAGTCATGATCCTCGGAGAGAAAGCCGGTGCGGATCTGATCCATATTGAGACCATGAGTGACACTTATGAACTGAAGGCAGCAGTGCTTGCAGCGAAAGAGAATACATCCCTTCCGGTTTTCGCGACAACGATTTTTGACGAGCGTGGAAAGCTGCTGACCGGAGCAGATGTTCCGTCTGTTGTGGCAATGCTTGAAGGATTAAGGATCGATGCACTCGGAATCAACTGTGGAATGGGACCGGAGCAGATGCTGCCGATCCTGGAGCAGATCATGAAATACTCCTCTGTACCTGTGATTGTAAAGCCAAACGCAGGTCTTCCGAAGCAGAAAGACGGAGAGACTTATTACGATGTTTCTCCGGAAGAGTTTGCTTCTGTTATGCGTCACGTTGTTGATCTTGGAGCAGTTGTGATCGGTGGATGCTGCGGAACAACCCCGAAGCATATTGCAGAGATGGTAAAACAATGCAAGGATATTCCAGTGAAACCTGTTGAAAAGAAAAACTATACGGTAGTTTCTTCTTATGGTCAGAGCGTGTTCCTTGGAACAGGATCAAAGATCATCGGAGAGCGTATCAATCCGACAGGAAAGAAACGTTTTAAACAGGCTCTCAAAGAGCATGATCTTGATTATATTTTAAAAGAGGGAATCGCACAGCAGGATAACGGTGCACATATTCTGGATGTGAATGTCGGACTTCCGGATATTGATGAGCCTTCGTTAATGAAGGAAGTTGTCCAGGAACTTCAGAGTGTGACGAACCTTCCGCTTCAGATTGACACCGTTGATACCGTTGCGATGGAGAATGCACTTCGCATTTACAATGGTAAGGCGATGGTCAATTCAGTCAGTGGAAAGCAGGAATCAATGGATGCTGTATTCCCACTGATCCAGAAGTATGGTGGTGTTGTGATCGGTCTGGCACTGGATGAAGACGGAATCCCGGCAACAGCCGAGGGTCGTGTACAGATTGCGAAGAAGATCATTGCAGAGGCTGCAAAATACGGTATCGAGAAGAAAGATATTGTAATTGATGCCCTGGCAATGACGATCAGTTCAGAACCGGAAGGTGCGAAAGTGACACTTGAGACACTTCGCAGACTCCGTGATGAAGTCGGAGTTTGTACTGTGCTGGGAGTATCCAATATTTCTTTTGGACTTCCAAGCAGACCGATCGTAAACTCCATCTTCTATACGATGGCAATGCAGAATGGTCTGAGTGTTGGAATCATCAACCCGAATTCAGAAGATATGATGAAGGCATGGTATGCATACCATGCGTTGATGAATCTGGACAGCAACTGTGAGAACTATATTAATAAATATGCACAGCAGCCGGGAACAGCTCCGGTCTCAGCAACAGGTTCAGCTCACAAGATGACACTGAAAAGCGCAATTGAGAGAGGACTTCGTGAAGAGGCGAACAGCATTACATCTGAGATGATCCAGGAGAAAGACGGACTTGAGATCATTAATGAAGAGCTGATCCCTGCTTTGAATACAGTAGGTGAAGGTTTTGAGAAAGGAACAGTTTTCCTTCCGCAGCTTCTGATGAGCGCAGAGGCAGCCAAGACAGCGTTTGCAGTACTCAAAGAGAAAATGGATAGCAGTGGAGAAGTGCAGGAGAAGAAAGGGAAGATCATTCTTGCGACAGTAAAAGGGGATATTCATGATATTGGTAAAAATATCGTGAAGGTTCTGCTTGAAAACTATAGCTTTGATGTGATCGATCTTGGAAAGGATGTTCCGCCGGAGACAATCGTTGATACAGTACTTGAGCAGGATATTCATCTGGTGGGACTGAGCGCGCTGATGACTACGACTGTTGTGAGTATGGAAGAGACAATCAAACAGCTTAGGGAGAAAGCTCCGGATTGTCTTGTGATGGTAGGAGGCGCTGTACTGAATCAGGACTATGCAGATATGATAGGGGCTGATTTCTACGGCAAGGATGCAATGCAATCTGTCCATTATGCGCAGAGAGTTTTTGGAACTGAAGAATAGAAAGAGATATGTTGCTGGTCACATATTGTGTGAACAGCAACGTTTCTGAAAAGGAGGAGATCAAAAATGAGAGGATTACAGACACCGGTCCGTGCAATCCGCAGACAAGTATTTACAGAAGTTGCCAAGCTTGGATTTAAAGCAAATGCAGAGACATTGGTAGCAGATATGGAAGCAATTCCATATGAAATCGTTGGAGAAGATTCTGAAGTGAAATACCGTGAGAGCATTTATCGTGCAAGAGCGGTTGTAAGAGAAAGACTCCGTCTTGCAATGGGACTTTCCCTTCGTCCGGAGAATAAGCCGGTCCACTTGACAGCCGGAGTTGAGGCAAGTAATATTTCTGAGAAATACTATGAGCCGCCGCTTATGCAGGTGATTCCGTCAGGCTGCGAGAGTTGTGAGGAGAATAAATACGAGGTCAGCAATATATGTAAGGGCTGCCTTGCACATCCTTGTCAGGAAGTCTGTCCAAGAGGTGCTATTTCCATGGTGAATGGAAAATCCTTTATCGATCAGGATAAATGTATCAAGTGTGGAAAGTGTAAATCTGTCTGTCCATACGATGCGATTGCCAAGAAAGAACGTCCTTGCAAGAAAGCTTGTGGAGTGAATGCGATCACATCGGATAAATTAGGACGTGCTTATATTGATGCTGACAAATGTGTTTCCTGTGGAATGTGTATGGTAAGCTGCCCGTTTGGTGCGATTTCTGACAAGTCTCAGATCTTCCAGCTGGCGCGTGCACTTTCAGAAGGTGAAGAGATCGTAGCTGAGGTGGCACCGGCATTTGTAGGTCAGTTTGGACCGAATATTAATGTGAGAAATTTCAAGGCAGCTCTGGAAGAACTCGGATTTTCAGAGACATATGAGGTTGCTCTCGGAGCGGATATCGGAGCAATTGCGGAAGCACATCATTATGTGAATAAAGTGACAACCGGTGAACTTCCATTCCTTCTGACATCCTGTTGTCCATCCTGGGCAATGCTTGCGAAGAAGTTCTTCCCGGATCTGATCGATCAGATCTCACAGGAACTGACACCGATGGTTGCAACAGCACGAACGATCAAACAGGAACATCCGAATGCAAAGGTTGTATTTATCGGACCTTGTGCAGCGAAGAAGCTGGAGGCTTCCAGACGTACTGTGAGAAGTGATGTGGATTTCGTTGTTACATTTGAAGAATTGCAGGCAATGTTTGATGCGAAGGGAATTGATCTGACAGCTTATGAGGCAGAGTCTTCTTTCCATGATGCAACAGGAGCCGGACGTGGATACGCCTGTGCAGGAGGAGTTGCAAAGGCAATCGAAGAATGTATTAACGAGTACTACCCTGGAACACAGGTAAATATCGAACATGCGGAAGGTCTGGCAGAATGTAAGAAGATCCTGACACTTGCCAAAGCCGGAAGAATGAACGGATGCCTGATCGAGGGTATGGGATGTCCTGGCGGCTGTGTTGCCGGAGCAGGAACGAATATTCCGATCCCGACTGCGAAGAAGGATGTCGCAGCTTATGTTAAGAACTCAAGCAGGGCACTTCCACCGAAAGAACTGGAAGAAATTGAACTGAAATAAGTAAATATAAGGATAATAACCGGCCTCCGCTTTACAAACGGAGGCTGTTGTGGTATATTACAAAATAGGCTTTTTATGAGCGAAAGAGGAGGATGGATGTATGCAGCCATACGGAGTAAACCAATTAAGAAAAATGTTTTTGGAGTTCTTTGAGAGCAAGGGACATCTTGCAATGAAGAGCTTTTCTTTAGTACCACATAATGATAAGAGTCTTCTCCTGATCAATTCAGGAATGGCTCCGCTGAAACCATATTTCACAGGACAGGAGATCCCACCGAGAAGAAGAGTGACAACATGTCAGAAATGTATCCGTACAGGAGATATCGAGAATGTCGGTAAGACAGCGCGTCACGGTACATTCTTTGAGATGCTTGGAAACTTCTCTTTTGGAGATTATTTCAAGAATGAAGCAATCGAATGGTCCTGGGAGTTCCTTACAGAAGTTGTAGGACTTGACCCGAACAGATTATACCCATCAGTTTATGAAGATGATGATGAAGCGTTCGAGATCTGGAACAAGAAGATGGGAATTCCGGCAGAGCGAATCTTCCGTTTTGGTAAGGAAGATAACTTCTGGGAGCACGGTTCAGGCCCATGTGGTCCATGTTCTGAGATCTACTACGACCGTGGAGAAAAGTACGGATGTGGAGAACCGGGATGTACAGTAGGATGTGAGTGCGACCGTTACATGGAGATCTGGAATAACGTATTCAGCCAGTTCAACAATGACGGACACGGCAACTATACAGACCTGATCCAGAAGAACATTGATACAGGTATGGGACTTGAGCGTCTTGCCTGTATCGTACAGGATGTAGATTCCATGTTTGATATCGATACAATGAAAGCACTTAGAGACCATGTATGTAATCTTTCCGGCAAGCAGTACGGAACAGATCATGAGACAGATGTTTCTCTGCGTGTTGTTACAGACCATATTCGTTCCGTAACATTTATGGTTTCTGATGGTATCTTACCTTCTAACAGTGGTCGCGGATATGTTCTCCGTCGTCTGTTAAGACGTGCATGCCGTCACGGAAAGCTGCTTGGAATTGACGGAGCATTTCTTGTAGAGCTTGCAACAACTGTAATTGAAGGCTCCAAGGACGGATATCCGGAGCTGGAAGAGAAGAAAGAGTTTATCTTTAACGTAATTGCGAAAGAAGAAGCGAACTTCAATAAGACAATCGATCAGGGACTTGCAATCCTTGCAGATATGGAAGCTGAGATGGAGAAGAATGGAGAGAAAGTTCTTTCCGGAGAGAATGCATTTAAGCTTTATGATACTTATGGATTCCCAATCGACCTGACAAGCGAGATCCTGGAAGAAAAGGGTCTTACTTATGACGAGGAAGGATTCAAGAAAGCACAGGAAGAACAGCGTGCAAAATCAGAAGGAACATTCGGAACTCATTCTTATACAGGAAAAGAAGTTTCCGTATACGATCAGCTGGATGCAGCACTTGAGACAGAATTTGTCGGATATGACAATCTGACATTTGATTCTAAGATTACAGCTCTTACAACAGAGACAGAGGTTGTTGATGCACTTTCTGACGGAGAGAAGGGAACGATCATCGTTGAGCAGACTCCATTCTATGCAACAATGGGTGGACAGGAAGCTGATAAAGGTGTGATCCGTACAGCTGACGGAGAGTTCGTTGTAGAAGATTGTATTCACCTTGCAGGAACAAAGGTTGGACATGTGGGACATGTTGTAAAAGGAATGATCAAGATTGGTGATGCGGTAACTCTTGAAGTTGACGCAAAGAACCGTGCACTTACAGAGAGAAACCACAGCGCAACACATCTGCTTCAGAAAGCACTTCGTACAGTACTTGGAAGCCATGTAGAGCAGGCAGGATCTTTTGTGAATGCAGACAGACTTCGTTTTGACTTTACACATTTCTCAGCAGTAACACCTGAGGAACTGAAGAAGGTTGAAGAAATCGTGAATGAGCAGATCGCAAATGCTCTTGCTGTTGTAACAAAGAACCTTCCAATCGAGGAAGCAAGAAAGACAGGAGCACAGGCTCTGTTTGGTGAGAAATACGGTGATGTTGTACGTGTCGTAGATATGAGCGGATTCTCCGTTGAATTCTGTGGTGGTACACATGTTAAGAATACATCAGAGATCACAGCACTGAAGATTATTTCTGAGAGCGGTGTAGCAGCAGGTGTACGTCGTATCGAAGCACTGACATCTGAAGGACTTATGAACTACTATGCTGAGATGGAGCGTCTTCTCAAAGAAGCAGCACAGCTTGTGAAAGCAACTCCGGATAATCTTGCAGAGAAGATCACACATCTTCAGGCAGAGAACAAGTCTCTGAAGGGAGAAGTTGAGAGTCTTAAGAGCAAGATGGCTCAGAGCGCAGCAGGCGACATCCTTGATCAGGTGAAAGAAGTGAAAGGCGTGAAACTTCTTGCAGCACAGCTTGACGGTGTTGATATGAACGGACTTCGTGATCTTGGAGACCAGCTCAAAGAGAAACTTGGCGAAGGTGTGGTTGTGCTTGCATCAGGAAATGACGGAAAAGTCAGCCTGATGGCTACAGCAACAGACGGAGCAATGAAGCAGGGCGCACACGCAGGAAATCTTGTGAAAGCAATTGCAGGCCTTGTTGGCGGAGGCGGCGGTGGTCGTCCGAACATGGCTCAGGCGGGTGGAAAGAACCCAGCCGGAATCCCGGATGCACTTGCGAAAGCAGAAGAAGCACTGGCTGACCAGATTAAATAAAGTTAATTAAATAAAGTCATTGTTAAGAGAATCTGTCTGCGGCAGATTCTCTTTTGGGTAGAAGAGAGAAAAAGTATAAAAAAATCATAAAAAGCGGTTGACGTTTTGAAAAAATATGTTATAATAATATCCAGTGCAATAAATATACCCGAACAGTCGTATGATGCACAATACAAGGCTGGAGGGGAGGTTAGGTGTGAGACTATGTCAAATGTAATCGTTAAAGAAAACGAAACGTTAGATAGCGCCTTACGCAGATTCAAGAGAAACTGTGCAAAGGCTGGTATTCAGCAGGAGATTCGTAAGAGAGAGCACTACGAGAAACCAAGCGTTAGACGTAAAAAGAAATCTGAAGCTGCTAGAAAACGTAAATATAACTAATATGTGCAAATGGACAGAGTACTGGAAACGGTACTCTGTTTTTTATATGTTAGGAAAGTTCTTTCCTAACATATAAAAAACGCTCCGCTAGGGATGCGCACTGCGGCGAAAAATGCAAGTTGTCTCATGCAAAATCACCATTTCCCTATCTGTTTACTCGACATATAACCTTAAATATGCTGAAAATTGCAATTTGACACATTGGTTCATGCAGTTTTATCAACTTAAAGTGATAAAACTTTAAAATAATGCAATTAATGATTGACAATCTTTCATTTAGCTTATAAAATAAACGAGTAGACAACGGTGTCTGAGGTAACAGATTGCTTGTCAGTCTGTTTTTTCTTGTTGCAGAAAAGATTTCCGTTGACAAAAGATACAGTAGTATCAGGGAGATACGTATCCCAATCTATTTATTTTAGGAGGTAATTGAGATGTCATACGTTGATGAAGTGATTGATTTAGTTGTAAAGAAGAATCCTGCTGAGCCAGAATTCCACCAGGCAGTAAAAGAGGTACTGGAGTCTCTTCGTGTTGTGATTGAAGCAAACGAAGAAAAATTCCGTAAAGAAGCTCTTCTTGAGAGACTGGTAGAGCCTGAGAGACAGTTTAAGTTCCGTGTACCGTGGGTAGATGACAAGGGTCAGGTACAGGTTAACACAGGATACCGTGTACAGTTCAACAGTGCGATTGGACCATACAAGGGAGGCCTTCGTCTTCATCCATCTGTAAACCTTGGTATTATCAAATTCCTCGGTTTCGAGCAGATTTTCAAAAACTCTCTTACAGGACTTCCAATCGGTGGAGGTAAAGGTGGATCTGATTTCGATCCTAAGGGAAAATCTGACAGAGAAGTTATGGCATTCTGCCAGAGCTTTATGACAGAGCTTTGCAAATATATTGGTGCTGATACTGATGTTCCGGCCGGAGATATCGGTACAGGCGCAAGAGAGATCGGATATATGTTCGGACAGTACAAGAGAATCCGTGGAGTATATGAAGGAGTTCTTACAGGAAAAGGACTTACTTATGGTGGATCTCTTGCCCGTACAGAAGCTACAGGATATGGTCTTCTGTATCTGACAGATGAACTTCTGAAACTCAACGGTATTGAACTTGCAGGTAAGACAGTTGCAGTTTCCGGTTCAGGTAACGTTGCAATTTACGCAACTGAGAAAGCACAGGAACTCGGAGCTAAAGTTGTTACAGTAAGTGATTCTACAGGATGGGTATACGATCCGGAAGGAATCGATGTTGCAGCTCTCAAAGAGATCAAAGAAGTGAACCGTGCAAGACTTACAGAGTACAAGAACTATCGTCCGAATTCAGAGTACCATGAAGGAAGAGGAGTATGGAATGTTAAAGTTGACATCGCTCTTCCATGTGCTACACAGAATGAACTTCACCTTGAGGATGCAAAGGCACTTGTTGCTAACGGATGTATCGCAGTATGTGAGGGTGCTAACATGCCTACAACTCTGGAAGCTACAGAGTACCTGCAGGAGAATGGTGTTATCTTTGCACCAGGTAAAGCAGCTAACGCCGGTGGTGTTGCAACATCTGCACTTGAGATGTCCCAGAACAGCGAGCGTCTGAGCTGGACATTCGAAGAAGTAGATGCTAAACTTAAAAACATCATGGTTAATATCTGCCACAACATGGCTGATGCAGCTGAGAGATACGGATTCAAGGGCAACTACGTTGTAGGTGCTAATATTGCCGGATTTGAGAAGGTTGTAGATGCTATGACAGCTCAGGGTATTTGCTAATTAAGAAATTCTAAGATAAGATAATATAATATAAGATATGATATGGTTAAGTCCTGTAAACTCAATGTTTATGGG
>ERZ869983.133-NODE-133-length-24508-cov-12.489951_pt1 | contig 24508 bp, 9 predicted proteins | sample MGYA00521106_ERZ869983 | MGnify/ENA primary metagenome ERZ869983 (study PRJEB32232, sample SAMN07284972) | human gut metagenome | biome: human-associated habitat; material: feces | host: Homo sapiens | place: Tanzania | collected 2014-04-05 ...
ATACATGAATCATATTACGAAATACATATTTGCGATACTATCGCTTATCATGCTGGCAGGATGCAGCGAAAGCGAAAAGAACGAGGTAAGACCGATGGACACGTTGGCACCTATCTCGCTCACCCTCTCTGTGCCAGATGATAAGACAAACACACGCGTTGGAGATCCTGGAGCAGACACCAACGACAAGGTGGACTGGGACCGGCTCACCATCATCGTTGCCTATAAGGAAAAGACCCAAGGCGACGAAATACACGATGCCGCACCCCAGAAAATGGTATATTACGATACCTATACCAAGGAAGAATTCGACCGGGGAAAACTCGTCACCCATTCCACCTCAACCCTCTCAGGACCTGATGCCAACGGCTTTCGCACCTATACGATGTATCTGCCGCTAGGCACCTGTTGCGTTTATGGGGTTACCTACAGTAACGGAGAAGGGCTGGATCTGGAGGGGGAACTGAACAAGATAACAGAAGACGGCACAAACCGCAACTCAGATATTTATAAATTACAGATTAGCAACGACTATGCTCATAAAGACGGAGCCATAGACATAGCCAAGTTTATCAGCGTAGCCACAGGATATGCACTCAAGCTGGACTCAGAGACGCAAATTCTTACCGATGAGCGCGAAATAAAAGTAGAACAGAACATCAATGCCAACATCAACACCAAACAATACTGGCGCATGGTACTGGGCAGATTGGCTGCCAAGATTGACATACAATGGGATGCCAAGGGAGCCTACGAGAAAGGCGAAGATGGTAAGCAAAAATTCACAAATGTGAAAGTACAAGGTTTTACTTATCACGGAGAACCGGCAGGTCAAGAAACAACCGGTTCAGGATATGGCAGACTCTTCCCTACCCTTTACCATAAAATTGTATCTCCTATGGCTTCGGTAAGTGGACAGACCTCCTTCTTGAACACCTCTGAAATCAGCAAGCGCAACGGACGGGTATATCATTATACCTTCCCAGACGGAACCAATCCTCCTCGCATCACCTTCCAGCTTGACACAGAGAAAGAAGGAACAACAGGGAACAAGATATACAACGTGACATTTGACATGAGCAAATTGAAAGATGGCTTTATCCCAGCCCGCTGGTACAAGATCAATGCAAGAATATCGGGCAGCAAACTCGGTGAGGAGCCAAATATCACAATCAGCAAATTCGACATATAAAACTCTTTTCAGCATGAGAATACAACATACGACATACAGGAAAATCATAGCACTCCTCATCCTTCTGAGCTGTGTCAACCCCCTGTTCGCACAGGACAGCAAGACCTATCATGTAACGGCTGAGGCAAAAGACGGCGGTAACGGCTTATCATGGAAGAATGCCATCACCCTGACAGAGGCGCTGAGCCGAGCCAAGGCAGGCGACGAAATCTGGGTGAAAGGCTACGAGGATATTACCGGTCACATCTACACGGCACCGGAGGGAGGCTTCGTTCTCCCTTCGGGCGTTGCCATGTATGGAGGTTTTGAAGGAAAAGAAACCAACAAGAACGTTCTCCCTACGGGCAGACACAAATATCAGATGAAGTATCAGACGGCTCTGGTGGGCGATATCGACACCAACGACAAGGCGAGCCAGCAGCTGATTATCTACCCAGAGAACAGCACCCGCACCGACAATGCCACCCACGTGCTGACCCTCCAGATGGGCGTAACAAAGGACAACACCAACGACGGCAACAAGCCAACCATCGTTTCCGGTTTCCTCATCGCAGCAGGTAATGCCAAGGGCGACAACTCTACTTCAGACGGCAGAGGCGGTGGCATCTACGTGGTGAACAACAGCAAGGACAACAATGCCGGCAGCCGTTACTTCCGTATTTCGCAATGCAACTTTGCGAACAACTACGGCATGCGCGGCGGTGCCATCTATGTGGATAATTCCTGCACTAACCCGCAGTCAGCCATCAGCTATTGCAGCTTTTTTAATAATGTAGCAGGCAAACGAGGCACCAGCGAGAACGAAGGTGGCGGCATGTGGATAGACGGAACAGCCACCGTCTACAACTGCAACATCAACAACAACACAAACGGCGGTATCCGACTTTCGAACACATCGAAAATCGTCAACTGCTCTGTAATAGCCAACACCGTATCGGCAGTAGACCTGACCACAGCCGGAGCATCAGGCAGCAATGGCGGTGGAGCGGTATACAACACCGTGCTCTGGCATTCCACAGCACTCAGCAAGCAAGACACCCGTCCAGCCTTCTATTCCTGTGCTTTTCCGGAAGTAAAGGTAACCAATTCCGATACCAATACCGACGATAAAGGAAACGTATGGATCAGCAACGAGAACCACGGCACAGAGCCAGCCCCTTGGTTCAAGCAGAGTGCCGTAACCCAGGGTTACGACTTCTCGTTCAGCAGTAATCTGAAGCAATTATACAGCACCGCCTTCACTTTTGAGGAAACCTCTGCCCTTCTGAACAAGGGAAAGCTGGAATACTACACCAACCTCGTAGTTAATGCAAACCTGGAAACAACTTCTACCGACATCATGGGCAGGACACGCTACCAGACAAGCACCATCGACATCGGCGCCTACGAGTATGCCCGAATGAAGGCAGGACGCATCAGATACGTGAAGCCAGAGAAAGAGGGAAAGGGCGACGGATCAACATGGAATGATGCCACGGACGATATCCAGTGGGCCATCAACGATTTGGCAGAAAAGGCACCAGGCGAGAAAGGCGAAGTCTGGGTAGCAGCCGGAACCTATGTGGTAAAAGACCGAATTCTTGCCGATGATTCATCAGCCCCGGTATCCCTACTGATGAAGAATGGCATCAGCGTTTATGGTGCCTTTGAGGGAAATGAGAAAAGTCGTTCAGAACGCATAGAGAAAGCCAAGAATTTAAAGCCATGGGGATGGGAAAAGGAATCCATCATCAGAGGTGCGGAATTCACTGGAAGCGGCGACGCTAATTGGAATAACACTGACGAAGCCTGGAACATAAAAACCAGCGGTTCCTACCATGTGGTATGGTTTGCTCCCCTGCCTGGAGGAAATGCCTTTACCGACGAAGTATATCTTGAAGGCTTCACCATTGAGGGAGGTAAATATAACGAAACGAACGCTGCCCAATACGACCCAGACTGTGGTGCGGGCGTTTATATCAATGACCCGTCAGCCCGAATGCGCTACTGCACCGTGAGATTCTGCAACCCTGGCATGAAGAAAACCACAAACACCCAGCCACGTGGCGGCGGCATCTACTGCAAGAACGGACAGACGGAAGGTAACCTGGTATACAACTGCTCGGCTTATCAGGGCGGAGGTATCTATATAGACGAAGCCGGCTTCATCACCCGAAGCATGGTAACCAACTGCTCTGCCTATCAGGGAGCGGGCGTATATCTGAATGGTGACGCTAGCAACCCGGAGAAAGCCTATTATCAGATTCTTGCCACCTCGGTAATCAGCAACAATACCAGTACCCGAAATGGTGCTGTGTATTTGGATGGTCATGGACTGGTAATCAACAACACCATCGCCAACAACTATACCAACAACACACCTGATGCTGCTGACGAGATGTCATCCTATACGGGTGGTGTGTATATCAAGGAAAAGGGTCTGCTTGCCAACAATGTCATCTGGAACAACTCGCTGCTCCGGCACAAGTCTGGCACCAGCAACTCTGCATCCATGGCGCAGATTTATGCAGCCAAGCCATCAGAAAAGACCGTACAGTTCTACAACAACGCCATCTCGGATGTAAATGCAGCCAAATGGACCAACACCTATCAGAGCGGAACCATCTCCATCAACACGTATTACTCAGGCAAGGGTTTCAAGATGGGTACAGAAGCACCTTACAACACGGTGGAAGCCTTCAACGAGAAACGTGGCGTGCTTACAGACATGAAGACGGTGAACTATTACTGGGAAACCGTGAAAGGAACCCGACTGCGCAACGTGGGCATCAGCTATGCCCTCCTGCCATCTTCCTACCTGTATCAGCCAAAAATAGACCTGAGCGGAAAGGCTATCAGTTCGGTTCCGTCAGCAGGAGCCTATATGACTGACAACCAAGACCTTGTATTCGAAAAGAATGATACCAAAAAACGCCTGCGCATCTACTTCGACCGTTCACGAGAACTGGTGGACGGAACAGGAGAGTCGTGGGAAAAGAGCTATACCTCATCATCCGTAGATGAAGTATTGGGTTATCTTGCCGACATCAAGGATAAGGACAATATCAAGGTAGTTACCAAGGGCAATACTACACCAGAGGATTTCCCTATTGAGAAGAACAGCGGTTGGGAGTTTGAAATCTGCGGTCGTGAAGGTATCTTCGAACCGAAGATTGCCTACACGTTCGAGGAAACAGACGCCAGGTCATGCACCTTTAACATTCAACCTTGCGTACTTCCTGTTACCGTGTATGGCGGTTATCCGGAGTATTCGGAGAACCCGAATCCGAAAGATGAAGACCGCGACCCTATCAAATACCGCACCGAACTGAACGGAAACCTCAGCGGTTCTGAACTCAACGAAGGTCTCTACCATCTGGTCCGCATCGAAGCGGGTGCCAACATCACCATCGACGGCTATGCCTTTACCCATGCATACGCTGCCGGTACTGCCTACATGCCTTATGGTGGCGGTGTACTGATAGGTAGCATGGACCAGAGCAGTGAACCAACCACCGTGAAGCTGAAGAATTGCATCTTTGAGAACAACACAGCGGCTGATGGTGCCGCCATCGCAACCATGCCGGATGCCGTGAAAGTGAAACTGGAGCTGGAAAACTGCGTCATCAACAACAACACAAGTAAGGATCCGCTCAATGCAAGTCCAGCAGAGCTGCCTTCCATCATCTATATGAACAAGAGTCCAGGCAGCAACAACTCTCTCACGCTCAACCACGTGAGCATCATCAACAATGAGGGAGTAGCACCAGATTACGACCTTGTAAAGGCAACCTCGTATGCTGTAGGAAATAAACTGTACATCAACGGCACATGGGTAGATTCAGAATGCAAGAACAGTATGAACAGCCAGGACATCAGCACTCTTGGAAAAGACGGAGCCCTAAACTTCAGCAACCCAACCAATGAAGTAGGTGCCCGGATGAGCGGCAACGTATATTACGGAGGCTATTCATCCTTCCGTCCGTTGACCAGTTCAGCTGAAGCAGGTAAAATCATCAACAGCGCTCAAGCCAGCAACGCAACAGCCAAGGACATCACCGGCGAAGACCGCAACCTTGGTGGTGCTCCTGACCTGGGTGCATACGAAGCTCTCCTGCCAAAAGCAGGAAAGATTATCTACGTGCGTTCGTACAACCAGAATTATGTAAGCATCAGCGATGCCAATGATGACGACAAGGACGGTAACCCAGACTTCAATCTTCTGAATGAATCAAAAACCGAATATGACGGAAGCAGCTGGGACAAGGCTATCATCGGTAACGCCATGTGTGATAATACACAGGATAGAAGCGGCAATGAATTCTATGTAAAGCAGAGTGACAATACGCTGCTTAGCACCACTATTGACAATACAGATTATAGTCAAGCTAAAGGCAAGTATCGTTCTGAAATAGATTCTTACGGTAAATTCTGGGAGAGTTCAGGTAACCTGAACAAGCAGTATCTCTCTGGCTGGGGCACCTATAACAAGATTGCCAACAACAGAGAGGAGCGTTACATCAGCGGTCTGCAATATGCTGTGGAAAGAGCGGCAGAGTTGAATAAGGATATAACAGACAAGAAAGACCGGGTAGTAGTTTGGGTAGGTGCAGGCATCTATACAGACTACAAAGGCTTTGTTGTCAGAGACAAGGTTGAGGTAATAGGCGGTTTTCCATACGAAGGCTATCCTGGAGAAGACGACCGCCATCCGCTGCTGTCACAATACGTACCGGCACGTAAGGAATACGAGACTTTGGACAAGACTAAGTATGAAACCATTCTCCAGATTAGAAAGGAATCGCCTGTATACTTCAAAAACGGAGATAAGGAAATGTGGTATCAGGAGAACAATTCTGGAGATGGCTCTAAATATGACTTTACAAAAACGTTGATGAACAGTGGAAATACAGAACGCCACTATGTACTGTATCAGCCAGACGTCTGTCTTCCTACCTGGTCACCATCGGGTGATGGAAACTCCTTACGTACAGATGGTAATGCCGTACGCTATAAAGGAAACTTGATAGACAACATCAACTACAAGGATTACGAGTATGCCAAATGGGATGGCTTCTCTGTACGTCACGGTTACATCATCAACTATCCTGATGCCAACCGTGACGGAGGAGCAGGTGTGCGCGTATTCCGAGGAGTAGAACTGGAAAACCTCATCATCGTCAACAACTTCAACCATGGCGGTCGCGTGCGTGGTGGCGGTTTGTATATGGACGGAGAGAACAGTAAGATTTCGAACAGTTATCTGCTGAGAAACCTGAGTTATGCCAATAGCAGTGAAAGTTATGGAGGCGGAGCCTATATGATTCAAGGCACCGGCTACAACCTTGTCGTGGCAAACAACCGCTGTTATAACGGAACCTGCCGTGGCGGTGGTATCTTCCTGGAGAGTGCCAAGTTCTACAACAATACCATCGCCTACAATATGGCGACAAACGGAACCGGCATCTATCACTGGCAGGACAACAATACCGGAGTTGACTCGCAACTTTCACTCTACAACTGCATCATCTATGATAATTACAACAACGGCAAAAGCATCACAGATCAGGTAAACTCTGCTGCATCTGGCAAGATGAAACCATCCCACAACTGCTACATGAACAGTAGTGACAGTGACAGCAAATTCCTGGAAAGCGATGGTAATTTCACTGGCACAGATCTGGCTTTCCCATTTGAGGACCAGAGCTATGAAAGTGGAAACAATTTCCGCTTCCGCAATGCCCGACTGAAGAACAACTTCCGTCTGAACGAGGCGGATGGTTTGGCAGGTAACGATTGTCTAAATGGTGGAACCACAAATGTAGGAAATGGAATCATCCTGCCTGAAACCGATATGGACTATACCAACCGAATCAAGGACTGCGCCATTGATATCGGTGCATACGAGGCTGACAATACTGCCAATATTGCACCGCAGGCAAAGACAAACGATGCAGGTATTGAGGATTACATTTATTATGTAACCCAAAACGGATGGGGAAACCGAAGCGGAGACAGTCCGGAAAATGCTGCCTGTGCTGACAAGCTGCAGGACGTACTGACTGCTGCCGGCAGGAAATTTGAAACTGCAAACCAGGGCATCACAGATAATAGCCAAAAGCATCAGGTGTATGTAAAAGTAGCAGGCTATCAGGGTGATGAAACAGGAAATCGATTTGTTTATCATGCCAACACGCTGGCAGACCCTAGCGATCCACAGAGCTACACCTTCCTGATTCCTAACGGAGTATGTCTGATGGGTGGTTACTATGAGGGTGACCAGGAAGGAGGAGAGCTGAAAGAAGGTACCGCCAATTGGAATAATGACAAGCGCGACTGTATCAGCACTTACCAGACGGTATTAAGTGCGAAGACCGAAGTAAAAGAAGGTTCTGCCGTTAACCAGGAGGTGAACGGCTACCACACCGTGTGCTTCGGGAAATGGCCTACGGGCGACTATGACGACTACAACACCTCTGCCTTGACAGACAATACTATCATAGATGGCTGTCGCCTGATTGACGGTAACGCAAATGACAAGTCGGGCTTCAAGAGTATGGGTGGTGCAGCCATTGTACCAAGAATGGCACATGTCCGCAACTGTGAGATTTCAGACTGTCAGGCAACCAAGGGCGGTGCTCTCATGCTGCTGAAGGGTAGCATCGTAAGCGGTAGTGTCATCGTAAGAAACAAGGCACAGAAAGGAGGTGCCATCTATGCACTCCGTTCCAACGACAAGAATGAAGACATCAAGAACTACCATGCCTACGTCATCTCATGCACCATCGCCAGAAACGAAGCAACCATCGGTGGCGGAATCTACCAGGAGGAGAACTCCCTGATTGGCGGTAACTCCGTGATATGGGGAAATACGGCACAGACCGACAACAACATCAGCGGTGATGTGAACTATAAGGCATTCGACTATCTGCAAGCACAGGGTCAGGGGGCATATACGGAAGAATTCTACCCATACAACTATTGTTTCGTAGAGAAGATGGCATTGCCAGCCAACAGAATGAACACGGAGATGACCAGCGACCTGGACAGTTACTTCAACGACAACAAAATCTTCAAACCTCGTGCCTATTCTCCATTGATTGGCAACGGAGTTGAGAAAGCATACGTAAATGCATGGAAGAAGTATGGTATCAGCAACTATGATATTACCGGCAAGGAAAGAACCATGACCAAACAACAGACAGCAGGTGCATACGCATCTGATTTGCCGGCGTTTAACAAGGAAAAACTTCTGAAGCGCCTGTTTGTTTCTCAGACAGGTGGTGAGATTGTAACAGAAGAAGAGAAGGCAAAGTATTATGGCCGCTCCTTCCTTACTCCTTTCAACAGTCTCGAAGCAGCCCTCGACTATATCAATGAGGCAAGAACAGAGGGAGTTGCTACCGAGGCTACCCACTTCGAAATTCTGATGACAGGCGGAACCTACAAGCCGAGCAAGATGCGACAGAACCAAGATCTTTCGCCAGAGCAGAACACGATAGACCGTCGCTTGCAGAGCTTCACCATCCCTGTGAACGTAGACATCTTCGGCAGTTTCTCAGAAAATGACCTGTATTCTTCAACTCCTGTTAATCCTACTACAGGAAATAAAATAACTGGAGATGAGTTTACCAGCTTTGGAGACAAGACTTTGGTTCCTGATGGAGACATCAAAGATATTCTGACAAAGCGCAACGCCAACGACATGACCGACAACAACAAGAACGGTCTGATAGAGCCATGGGAGTTTTCAAATCCTACGATTCTTTCCGGTGACATCAAGGCATCTGAAAGGGAGCGTAATGTATATCATGTGGTCTACAGCAATGCGGGCACCACAGGTTCTTCGGCTACAGCGAACAATGAAGTCGTATTGGACGGTATTACCATCATGAATGGTGAGACCACGACAAGACTGAAGACAGAAGAAGGAGGAACTAACGAAGTTGCCGAGATTGGTCGTGGAGGTGGTATCTACACCAACCGCGTGAACTATACATTGAACCGTTGCCGACTGATCAAGAATTCCGGTCTGCATGGCGGAGCTGTCTATGTCAACAATGCAAGTCTGGACATCATCGGCAGTACAATCAGCGGCAACAGTAACGTATCAGAAAAGGCTAGTCTGGATGAAGTTAACGAACCAGGTAAAGGTGGAGCCATCTATCTCTATCTCACGGAATCAAAGAATGGAAACCTGCATATCGTCAACTCGCTCTTAGCCAACAATGATGTAACTTGTGGCAGATATACAGGCACACAAAATTCACAAGGCGGAGCCATCTACATCCGTAGAGCAAACGATGCTGGCAGTATGGCTGCGGACTATCAGGATGCCTACATCGTAAACAGCCTCATCGTGAACAACAAGGCAATGCAAGATGGAGCCATCCATGTGGAGAACGAGGTGACAAGCGGTACGATTACACCTATATTATATAATACCGCCATTTGGGGTAATGAATCTACAGATAATAGTGTGCTCCTCAGGAGAGAGCACATGCGCAACTGCGCCTGGGATGAATTACCGACTTCTACTGCAAAAGATGGCAACGTCAAGCTGAACAAGGAGAACATCGCATCGGATGGTCCACGCTTCACAGCGCCTACAACGACAAAGGGTTACGAAGGTTATACACAGGATGCCAAGTGGAATCCACAGGCTATCTCTGTGCTTACAGATGCAGGTGATGGAAGCAAAGATGCAAACGATGCAAACGAGACTGGTAAATATCTGGATTGGTGGAGTAAGCACAATACTCGCCTTTCGAAATATGGTTATCCATCTGAGTACATCCGTCCTGCCAGCGGTACGGCTTACAACAGATACGTTGGGCCGAAAGACGAGAATGGTAATGTAGCTGTAAAGCCTATCGACATCGGTATGTATGAATTCCAGTATGTACTCAAGTTTACAGACCTTGAAAAGGTTTATATCGGAACGGAAGAGAAAGGAAATGGCGATGGTAGCAGTTGGGATAACCAAAGTACCGACCTTCGCGGTGCCATCATTGCCATGGCTAACCCTACAGGTAACGTATCTGCAGGTACTACAACCAACAACAACAGAAAGGTGTTTGTACGTGGAGGTACCTATTATTCGCCAACCTACTCTAGCGGCGATGCCTTCTCTCTCATTGTAAACAATGACGAGAAGGCTAAGTTTATAACATCGATTGAACTTGTAGGTGGTTGTACGGGCTCGAAGAATGCTGACGGAACAGAGGCGCAAGACTTTAGCAAACCTTCGGTACTCATTGAGAACCCAGCCAAGGCGGGCGAAACCAAAAACTTGCTCAATATCGTAACGAATGGTAAGCCGGTAACTATTTCCGGTTTCACATTCCAGAACCTGAGCGGTGTGGGAGTAAATGCGAAGATCAATAATGATCAAGCCGGAACGGGAAAAGAAATGAGGCTCCATCATTGTGCCTTTAGAGAGAATAAAGGAACCGGAATGAAGGTAGACAACACCCTGGGGGATGGCATACACATGTGGAATGTACTGTTTGCAGATGGTATCGGAGATGGTCTTACTATTGACGGTTCACAATCAGCAGACATAACAAATGCCACATTTGTCTACAATACAGACACTGCGGTTAGTGGAACAGACAACGTGTATAATTCTGTCGCCTGGAAGAATGGTACTCAAGACCTGAAAACAGGCAACAAAAATGTCGTGATTGCTAATTCTATCAAGAATGGAGATGTGCTAAACGGTCCAAACTTTGTAGATCCAACGAACGGCGACTACAGAATACGACCTAGCCTCATGTTGCTTGATCAAGGAAATAATGAGAAATATCAGCTAAATGCTGATATAAACTCAGAAAAGGACTTGGGCAACACAGCCCGTCTGATTGGCGACAACATAGATATCGGTGCATACGAGTGCGACACGAAGTTGATTCAGGTTATCTATGTAAAAGAAGGTTCTGCTGTTGCAGGAACAGGTGAAAGCTGGGAAAGCCCAACCAACGACCTGCAAGGCGCCATCAACCTGGCTGAACTTTATGCCAACAAGAATGAAGGTAAATATGGCTACGTCTTCGTTGATAGAAATCTGAAGGCTGATAACGTGAACATCAGCATGCCAGGCGTCAAGATGTTCGGTTCGATGCGCAACGAAACCAGTTCTGCTACGGGTACAGAAAATATCGTGAAGGATCTCCTTACTCAGAGAAAAGGAATCATTGAATCTGCCAGTCAATCTGCCATCAATGGACTGACACTCAATAGCTCAACAACTGGTACTGAAACCAGAATGTGCCTTGTTGATGGTTTCAAGGTTTCGGGCAACGTCAGCCTCCAGGGCAACAGCATGCTCTCTACCTCTATACTTGATGCAAATGCAAAGGTAACAGGCGATGCAAGTGGTTTGCTCTACAACAGTCTGGCTTTAGGAACCGTGGAGAATGTGAAGACCGTCAATGTAACTGCTTCCGGCGAATTACCATCAACAGATGGTAGTGCTGCCAACAGAGCATCTGTAAACACCTATAATAAATATGTGAAAGATGACTATTGGAAGTACCAGCTTGACGAGACATCTGGCGACATCAATGCGAACACAGACGCAAGTGCTACCAAAGATTGCATCAAAAAGGTAATGCACGACCATGAACTTGCTGGCAACCAACGCATCAGAGACAACGTAGACAACGGATGTTTCGAGACTTGGTATCTGACTGAAAATACTGAAGCTAAGAAGGAAGATTACCCTCACGGTAAATCTGTGGTCTATGTCATGGCAGTAGACAAGGAGCTGAAACTCGACAATGGCTTCTATACAGAGACGAATCCGTTCAGCCCAGGCTTCCTGCTCTTGAAGCACCACGCTGGTTTAAGAGGCAACAACAGTTATGTAAACCTCACCAACTTTGCTGTGGAAAGAAAACTGAAGGATGGAACCAACTTCTTCTCCATGCCATTCAAGGCTATCAATATGGAGGTGGAAGGTACAAACAATCCTGCTGATGGTAGTGTAATCGCCTACTACTATAATGCAGCTACTCGTGCCAAGTACGACTATAAGTTCGAACCTAGCAAAGAGAGTAAAGCATGGGTAAAGGGCGTAGACAACCAGCGAAACTTTACCGCAGGTTTCAGAATGGATGCTAAAGCCGACAAGACCGTCCGTTTCTATGGAATCAGTTACACAGAGAACGGTAGTCAGTTAGGGCAGATTACCCTGGTACAGAACAACAACCAGCAGCCGTGGTCGAGCAGCGATGGTAGCGGCACGAAGTTCACCCACAAGGAGAACATGGGGTGGAATCTCTTCGGTTCGCCTTATCTCTGCGCCATGAACTATAGCGATATGGAATATGGCAGAGTTATCTACCAATGCGAAGCAAACGGTAGCTACAAGGCTATCAACACCTATGATTCTAACACGGGTAATTCAACGGATGGCTACATCCCAGCAATGGATGCCGTGTTTACACAGACTGCCACTCTGGAGAATTCAGAAAGCGTGATAGTAAGCCATTCGGAAGCAAAGTCGACAACCGCCTATCAAGCAACCAGAGCGCTCGACATCGCCATCACCCAGAGCAGCAGAACAAGCAGAGCCGGCAACGGCACTCCTGTAGATGACCAACTCCAGTTGAACGCAGTTCCGGCACAGGAAGCGAAATCAGACTTCGACATGGGAAGCGACGGCGTGAAATGGATGACTAGCCAGAATGCTCAGATCTATGCGTCCCGCAATGGCGGACGCTACTCGCTCCTCTCTGCAATCAGCATTGATGCAGAACAGAGCATCGGAGTCAGTCTGCCGGAGACGGGTGAATACACCATCAGCATCCCTGAGGATTGCGATGCCAGCGAATATGAAACCGTATGGCTGAAGGACAAGGAAACCGGTAAGGCGGTAGACCTGAAGGAAGGCAGTTATCTGTTCAAAGCCACCCAGACTGGCGAGATGAATAACCGCTTCAATATCAGTTTCAACCGCAAGGAGGCTGACATGAATTCAGACATCACCATTATTTCTAGCGGCAACTATCATATCCTGATAAAGGGACTGAAACAGAACGACCTCATCAGAATATACGGAACCTCAGGTGTCCTGGCGCTTCAGAAACAGGCGAAATCTGATACAGAACAGCTTCGCTCACCTGTAAATGGAACTGTAGCCGTAGAGGTAACGCGAGGCGGAAAACAGATAGCCGTAAAGAAGATTGCCCTTAAATAAAAGGATGAATGCCGTAAAATAACGGAATAAATGTTAATAAAGCGCAGAGATAATCGCTCGTTTCAATAATTGGCATTATCTTTGCGCTTATTATTGTAGTTAGAAATCAATAGAATATAAATAACAAAAGAAAATAGAATTATGACAGAAAAGGAAATGTACAATCTGATAAATAGTCAGAACAACCAGCAGAGCAATGGCTTTGCTGTTAATGAGAAAGAGCGAGGTATAAGCGGAGTTTTCTCTGCTTTGATGCGCAAAGTGTATACATGGATGACCTTGGCACTCCTGATTACGGGCGTTACTGCCTATGGTGTGGCTAGCAGTCCTACCCTGCTGATGACCTTGATGACAAGCCGCGGTTTGCTCTTCGGTCTGATCATCGCAGAGCTCGCCCTGGTATTCATCATTACCGGTGCCCTACAGAGACTCTCCCTGACTACGGCCACCCTACTCTTCATCGTCTACTCGGTTTTGAATGGTGCCATGCTTTCATCCGTATTCGTAGTATATACGATGACCAGTATTGCCAAAGTATTTTTTATTACAGCCGGCACATTCGGAGCAATGGCTTTCTACGGTTACACTACCAAGAAGGATTTGACTTCCTTAGGAAAAATACTCTTTATGGCGCTGATCGGTCTGATTATCGCTACCGTAGTAAACATGTTCTTGAAGAGTTCGGGATTTGATTACATCCTGAGTTATGCAGGTGTAGCCATCTTCGTTGGCTTGACCGCTTGGGACAGTCAGAAGATTAAGCAGATGCTCCAGACACAAAACGACATGAGCGAGGGCGCACAGAAGTTGGCACTCATCGGAGCCCTGACTCTGTATCTCGATTTTATCAATCTCTTCCTCTACTTGCTCCGCATCTTCGGAGGCAGCAACAAGGAATAATGTAAACGGGAACTGGGAACAAAGTAACAAGAACAAGGAACAACCATACATAACGAGAAAGGTTGGCTTGCCCTCAACGGGTTAGCCAACCTTTATTTTTTTTTATTCCTAGAAAAAGTAAATGCTAGAGTTATATTCTCTTCAAAAAGTTCTACGATGCAAAGATAGGAAAAAAATCGAAAACCATGGTTTCAAAACAGCAAAAATAAGTTTCAAATGGACAAAAAGTGTCTTTTGACATTTTTCAGTGTTCCACTGTTTTTTTTCGAACTACCTATACATCAGGAGCTTACGCATTTACTCTATATTTATTAGGAGAACAGCCAAAAGAGGCAAAAAATACTCTTCTGAACGTAGAAATAGAATTAAACCCCGATTTTATGGCGATTTCCGGCAAAGGAAAGTTCGTTGACTTCAATAAATTCTCAGCATACTGTATACGATAAGTATTCACATAATCATAAAATGTCTGTCCATTCTGCCGGTTGAAATAGCGACTCAGATAAGTACGGTTCGTGCCCACCGCCAGCGCCACATCAGATAATTTCAGTTTCGGATTGAGATAGATTTTATCTTCCTCGAACAATCGCTGCACCTCAGCAGCCATCCCCGAAACATCTACTTCGTTCTGCTCTAAAGGTACAATTTCTATATCGCTCAACTCTTCTATCACCGACTCATGCCTATATACAAAATAATCTATCAGCATCCAGAGCATCAGAGAACTTACCATATAGATATTGTCGTAATCCACATTAATAACGAAACAGCTTAGCGTCCATAAGAACAGGAGCAGGAAGAAGGTATTGAGAATGGCAAGAAGCCAATTCAGATTAATATTTTCCTGATAAGAAAACCGCTCTTTCAGCTGACGGTGATACCGCCGGATTAAAAAGATAAGCAATATAAAGGTAGAGCATCCATAAATGGCTCCCCAGACAGAAAGCACGTAAAACCAGATGATATTATGGGTAAAAATATAGAACACCGGGAACAAGAGGAAAGGCAATTCCAGCATCAAAGCCTTCAACCATCCGAACCAGCCCGGCTTCACCAGTTCCATCAACACAAAGCTGTAGAACGGTATAATCATCATATCCAACGAAGACGTAAGATACCACGCATGCTCGTTGTCAAACCCATAAACCTGAAAGAAAACCATGTCCTTTACCAACTGCAGGTCGACCACAATCATGAGCCACATAATCATCCGAAAGAGCATCTCCTTTCCTTTTCTCCAAAACAGGAATGCCATCATGGAGAAGAACATCATGCTCATACCATAAATAAAACTCGTTACCGAATCCATGCCTACGTTCTAAATAAATAAACAAGAAGGCACACCTATGGAGAGATGTTCTAACTTTTCCAAAGGTGTGCCATGATATAAATTGATACCTTATATATATAATAAGGTGTAGTATTAAATGAAATAACCTAATTAGTCGATTTCCTCATCGGCCTCGTAACCACCCATCTCACGGATAGCATTCTTCAGCATCGTATACTGCTGGTAGAGATGGTTTACTGCCTCTTCACCCTTAGTATAATCGTGCATAGGTGCCTTGAGGAAGAAACTCAAGAAACGCTGGATGCCAAAACGGCCTGCACGAGCAGCAAGGTCGCTCAACAATGTAAGGTCGAGCAGCAATGGAGCAGCAAGGATAGAGTCACGGCAGAGGAAGTTGATCTTAATCTGCATTGGGTAACCCATCCAGCCAAAGATATCGATATTATCCCAACCCTCCTTGTTATCGTTGCGAGGTGGATAATAGTTGATACGTACCTTGTGATAGTACTGGGTATCCTCATCGTTACCATGACCATAGAGATCAGGCTGGACATCAGGCTTCAGAATTGTCTCAAGAGTAGAGAGTTTACTTACCTCCTTAGTATGGAAGTTTGCTGGCTCATCGAGAACGAGACCATCACGGTTGCCGAGAATATTGGTAGAGAACCAGCCATTCAAACCGAGGCAACGGGTACCGATGATAGGAGCAAAGCCACTCTTAACAAGTGTCTGACCTGTCTTGAAGTCCTTACCGGCGATAGGCATCTTGGTTTTCTCAGCGAGTTCCCACATAGCAGGAATATCTACAGTTGTATTAGGAGCACCCATGATGAAAGGAGCACCTTCGGTCAAAGCTGCATAGGCGTAGCACATGGATGGAGCAATATGCTGACGGTCGTCAGCCTTCATTGCAGCCTCAAGTGCTGCCAATGTACCATGAATTTCCATATCTACAGGAACGTAGATTTCGGTAGATGCTGCCCAGATAACAACGATACGGGCACAACCGTTCTTCTCCTTAAAGTCGCGGATATCCTGACGAAGAGCCTCTACCATCTCCCAGCGGGTCTTGCAATCCTTCACATTGTCGCCATCAAGACGCTTTGCATAGTTCTTGTCGAAAGCAGCCTTCATTGGTACTACCTTCTCCAATTCCTCGCGTACAGGATTGATATCTTTCTCCTTCAATACCTCAGCATACATAGCTGCCTGATAAGCATTCTGTGGATAAACATCCCATGTACCGAATACGATATCATTAAGGTCAGCAAGTGGAACGATGTCCTTGTAATGCAAATATTTCTTGTCTGCACCCTTGCCCACACGAATCTTGTCGTACTGAGTCATTGAACCTACTGGCTTCGCAAGTCCCTTACGAGTCATGAAAACACCGGTCATAAAGGTAGTAGCAACTGCGCCACAACCTACAACCAAGATACCCAACTTTCCATCAGCTGGTTTAACATTGTTTTTTTCCATCTTCTAAAGGTTTATTTTATATTAAGTTGATTATAATCTAAGAATTGTGTCTGCAAAGATAACAAAAACTTATTGAACCGATGCGGTTTCCGTAGACTTTTTTTCAATAATTTACAATAATTAGCTTAAAATGGATAAAAAGGCTATTCTGCATCAAAAGCCAAGTGTAGAATATTTGTATGAAAAAAGGTAATACATGCATATTTATTCCATGTTTATGCATAGCGAAAGACAAAATAATGTTATTTTATGCATTTTTCTTTCATTTTATTTGGTTATTTACAAAATATATTGTAATTTTGCAGCCGTTAAACGAATAAAAATACAGCATATGAAGGCAAAGAATAGCAGATTGGAAACTTTGAAGATGCTCATATCAAGTCAGGAGTTGAGTTCGCAAGACCAACTTTTGGAGGCTCTTCACAAAGAAGGCTTTAAGATTACGCAAGCTACATTGAGCCGTGACTTAAAACTGCTCAAGGTAGCAAAAGCAGCATCTTCGAGTGGAAAATATGCGTATGTTCTGCCCAATGATACATTATATAAGAGAGTATCAAACCATATTCCAGTGAGCAAGATGATGGTGAATACCGGATTCCAGTCTATCAACTTCTCTGGAAACATGGTCGTGATCAAAACCCGTCCGGGATATGCAAGCAGCATTGCCTATAATATAGATAATAGTGATATTCCTCAAATTCTGGGAACCATCGCCGGCGATGACACCATCTTCCTGGTTAAAAAGAAAGGGACAACAGAAGAGGAAATCATCAATGCACTAGCAGAGGTTATTCCAGACATTCACCATAAATATGTATAAGGTGCATTTTTATGCAAAACATACACCTTATTATATAAAGAAAGAATATTAAAACAAAAACATTTTAAGATAGAAGAGAAAAAATGGAAGAAGCAGAAGTAAAAGTAATGGTGGCTGACGAAAGTCACATCAAGTACATCGACACCATTCTGACTACAATCGCAGAAGCTGCAAAGAAGCGTGGTTCTGGTATCGCCAAGCGTTCACCAGAGTATGTTGCCACCAAGATGCGCGAAGCCAAGGCAGTCATCGCTCTCCAGGGCGAAAAGTTCGCAGGTTTCAGCTACATCGAGACCTGGGGCAACAAGCACTATGTTACCACATCAGGTTTGATCGTTCACCCAGACTTCCGTGGTTTGGGACTGGCAAAGCGTATCAAGAACCTTACCTTTACGCTCGCCCGACAGCGATGGCCTCATGCCAAGATTTTCTCTTTGACATCCGGTTCGGCTGTAATGAAGATGAACACTCAGCTGGGTTATCTTCCTGTTACCTTCGCCGACCTGACCGATGATGAGTCATTCTGGCGTGGTTGCGAGGGTTGCATCAACGTGGATGTCCTCCATCGCACCAACCGCAAATACTGCATCTGCACCGCCATGCTCTTCGACCCTGAGGAGCATCTGCCTATCAAGCTTCCTCAGGAAGTAATTGAGAGAATCCGTAAGATTGACGGTCCATCTGCAGAAATTTAAATCCTTATATATAATAAGGTGTTGGCAAGAATGCCAATTTAACACTTAACATTTCACACTTAACATTAATCAAAAGGTTATGGCAAATAAAAAAGTAGTAGTCGCTTTTAGCGGCGGTCTCGATACATCATACACAGTAATGAAGTTGACCCAGGATGGCTGGGATGTTTATGCAGCATGCGCTAACACAGGTGGTTTCTCTGCCGAGCAGTTGAAGACCAACGAGGAGAACGCATATAAATTGGGTGCCAAGGCATACGTCACTCTCGACGTTACCCACGAGTATTACGAGAAATCATTGAAATACATGATTTTCGGTAATGTACTCCGCAACAACTGCTACCCTATCTCAGTATCTTCTGAGCGTATCTTCCAGGCTATCGCCATCGCACGTTACGCCAAGGAGATTGGTGCTGACGCCATCGCTCACGGAAGTACAGGTGCCGGCAACGACCAGATTCGTTTCGACATGACCTTCCTGGTTATGGCTCCTGGTGTAGAGATCATTACATTGACCCGTGACAAGGCGCTTTCTCGTAAGGAGGAGGTTGACTACCTGAACGAGCACGGCTTCTATGCAGACTTCACCAAGTTGAAGTATTCTTATAATGTAGGTATCTGGGGAACCAGTATCTGCGGTGGTGAGATTCTCGACCCTACACAGGGTCTCCCAGAGGAGGCTTATCTGAAGCACGTTACTGCCAAGGAAGAAGAGGCAGAACTGAAGATTACCTTCGAGAAGGGTGAGATCGTGGCTGTCAACGGCAAGAAGTTTGATGACAAGGTAGCTGCCATCCAGAAGATTGAGGAGATTGGCGCTTCTTACGCCATCGGTCGCGACTGCAACGTGGGTGACACCATCATCGGTATCAAGGGTCGTGTAGCATTCGAGGCTGCAGCTCCTAAGCTCATCATCGAGGCTCACCGCCTGTTGGAGAAGAGCACATTGAGCAAGTGGCAGCAGTATTGGAAGGACCAGGTAGGCAACTGGTACGGAATGTTCCTCCACGAGAGTCAGTACCTGGAGCCAGTGATGCCGGATATCGAGGCTATGCTGACTTCTTCTCAGCGCAACGTCAACGGTACTGCTATCCTGAAGCTTCGTCCATACAGTTTCCAGACTGTAGGTATCGATTCACCAGACGATTTGACCAAGTCTAAGCTCGGTGAGTATGGTGAGATGCAGCACGGTTGGACCGCAAAGGATGCGAAGGGCTTCATCAAGGTAAGCTCTACCCCACTCCGTGTTTATTATGGTATGCACCCTAACGAGGAAAGATAAATTATGGTTAGAGTAGGTATTTTAGGAGCAGCTGGTTATACAGGAGGTGAGTTGATTCGCCTCCTTATCAACCATCCAGAGGCAGAGATTGTATTCGCCAACAGCGAGAGTAACGCCGGCAACCTGGTGGCTGAGGTTCACGAGGGATTGTATGGCGAGACTGATTTGAAGTTTACCGCCGAGATGCCTTTCGACCAGGTGGATGTCATCTTCTTCTGCTTCGGTCATGGCAAGAGCGAGGCGTTCCTGAAGGAGCACAATGTTCCGGAGAACGTGAAGATTATCGACCTGGCACAGGACTTCCGTCTTGCCCCAGAGACTGTGGTTGCTACTCAGCAGCCAACTCCAGCCGCTCACGATTTTGTATATGGTCTTCCAGAAATAAATGAATCAAAAATAGCCGTAGCTCAGCACGTGGCAAACCCAGGTTGTTTTGCAACTTGCATTCAACTTGGTTTGTTGCCTGCTGCTAAGATGGGCCTCATCAACAGCGATGTATCTGTCAACGCCATTACCGGTAGCACCGGTGCTGGTCAGAAGCCAGGTGCCACTACCCATTTCTCATGGCGCAACAACAACATGAGCATCTACAAGGCATTCAACCATCAGCACGTGCCAGAGATTCGTCAGAGTCTGAAGCAGACACAGGGTTATCTCGATGCAGCCATCGACTTCATCCCTTACCGTGGCGACTTCGCCCGTGGCATCTTCGCTACAGAAGTGGTGAAGACCGATAAGCCTATCGAGGAAATCGTGGCAGGTTACAAAGAGTTCTACAAGGATGCCAAGTTCACCCACTATGTGGATAAGGCTATCGACCTGAAGCAGGTGGTGAATACCAACAAGTGCCTGGTTCATGTAGATAAGTATGGCGATAAGCTCCTCATCACTTCCTGCATCGACAACCTCTTGAAGGGTGCAGTAGGTCAGGCTGTTCAGAACATGAACATCATGTTTGGTCTCGACCAGACTGCAGGTTTGAAACTCAAGCCATCAGCATTTTAGATAAAAGAATTCGGAAGAACGGATGAAAAATCATTCGTTCTTCTATCATAAAAAATAGTTTGTAATAAGATAACTCTATGAGTTGTCTTTCTTAAAACATAGATTTAACATGAAACTTTACGACGTATATCCTCTTTTCGATATTAATATTGTAAAAGGACAGGGCTGCAAGGTATGGGACGACAAGGGTCAGGAATATCTCGACCTTTATGGCGGTCATGCCGTTATCAGCATCGGTCATTGCCATCCTCACTATGTGGAGATGCTCACCAACCAGTTGAACAACCTGGGTTTCTATTCCAACTCTGTCATCAACAAGTTGCAGGTGAAACTCGCTGAGCGTCTGGGCAAGATAAGCGGTTATGAAGATTATCAGTTCTTCCTCATCAACTCGGGTGCCGAGGCTAACGAGAATGCCTTGAAGCTGGCTTCTTTCACCAACGGCAGAACCCGCGTGCTCTCTTTAGAAAAGGCATTCCACGGCAGAACATCCCTTGCTGTAGAGGTTACCAATAATCCAAAGATCATCGCACCTATCAATGACAATGGTCACGTAACCTATCTTCCTATCAACGATTTGGAGGCTTGGGAGAAGGAACTTGCCAAGGGTGATGTCTGCGCTTGTATCATCGAGGCTATCCAGGGCGTAGGTGGTTGCAATATGGTTACTCCAGAGTTTGCTCAGGGCTTGCAGGCAGCCTGCAAGAAATACGGCACTTTCCTGATTTGCGATGAAATCCAGTGCGGTTATGGCAGAAGCGGTAAGTTCTTTGCTCACCAGTGGTTGGGCATCAAGCCAGATCTCATCACCGTAGCCAAGGGTATCGGCAATGGTTTCCCTATGGGTGGCGTGTTGATTTCTCCAGAATTCAAGCCAGTATATGGTCAGTTGGGTACTACCTTCGGTGGCAATCACTTGGCATGTACAGCAGCTCTCGCCGTTCTCGATGTTTTCGAGAAGGAGAACCTGGTACAGAATGCGCATGAGGTTGGTGAATATCTCATCGCCCAGCTGAAGGAGTTGCAGAAGCGCAACAGCCATATCACAGAGGTTCGTGGCCGTGGTTTGATGGTAGGAGCCGTACTCGATATTCCTCACAAGGAAGTTCGCAGCAAGCTCATCCACGAGCAGCATTGCTTCACCGGTTGCGCCGGCACCAACATCCTCCGTATCCTCCCTCCATTGGTATTGACCAAGGAGAATGTCGATGACTTCATCGGAAGATTGGAAACCGTATTGAAGGAAGTATAAATCCATTGAGATAAGGATATAAAGAAAACTCAACCCATAAAAGAAATAGGAAACACTCCTATCATGAGCAGCAAGCCCCTTTGTGGCATGCTGCTTTTTTGTTCCCCTTTTAGGAAAATGTCTCTACTTTCGAATAAAAGTAATAAAAGATATTTATAGTCGATTCAGCTCTGCATTACCGGCACCAGTTCCCTTGTACTTGCTGCTTGTGGTATTGAACTTATAGCGAAGGGTGAGTTGCAGGTCTCTCGTACCTCGCTTAGACACTTGCAAGAGTTCCATCTTCTGGTTATAGAGCAGGTCGGCATCCCAACATTTATAAAGCAGGTCGTTGCCTTTTATTTCCAAGGTAAGGGCATCCTTTAGGAATGACTTGCTGATGCTGACATCCAGTACATGCTGCTCTTTGGCAAGATATACATTCATCGTGTTACCCTTGCTCTGATAGCGATAATCCACGTTAAGGGTGATGCCGCATGGCAAGGAGAAGGCATTGTTGAAGTTGCCCATGAAGATAGGACGATTCAAGCGATAAGATGCCACATCAGTATGGAGGGTGAACCAGGGCTTCTGCATGCCCAAGTTGATTTGCGGCGCCCAAATGCCTATCTTTGGAGCGGCACTGATGTAGGCAGTCATGCTCTTGAGGCTCTTCACGTTCTTACGACTTATCATGGTAATAGCTTCGTTCCCAGGTATTTGCTCCGCCCAATAGATGATGGCATTGCGAGAGTCCTTGTAGTTGACCATAAACTGGATGAACTTCCATACACCCGATAATTCCACTCTGTGATTAGTTTCGTTGTCGAGATAAGGATTACCAGTCTGACGAGTAAATCGATTCATATAAGATACATTGTTGCTCAGTTGACTATATGAAGGACGAGAGGTCTTTACCGAATAGCTCAACTGTGCCATTACCTTACCTATCTTCGCACCATAGCTGATGGTAGGAAAGAGGTTACGGAAGGAGCGACTCTGCTCGGGCTGATAGATGCCTGCATCATAATACTTGAATCTTACATACTCGTATCGCAATCCTGCCGTGATGTTTCCTATCGGGGTGAGGCGTGCGTATTGGATAAATGGACTTGCCGTCTGCTCCTCCAATTTGCTATAAGAGTTGGCAAGGAGGTCGGTACGATTCACTTCGTAGTCATCGTTACGACGGGTATGGATATACTCAGCTCCATAGGAGAGATTACCGCCTAAGAGAGGAGAGGTAATTACGAGTTTGGTAGCTACCATCTTATTGCTCACACGATTCTTGGAGTTGACGTTACGAGAATCGTGCTCCTGGCTCTGTTCATCGCTATAGGCATAAGCCCTGTTGGTAGTGAAATAGAGGTCGGTATTCAGATCAATAGTGGTCTTGCCCAATGTGCCGTTGTAGTAGGCATTCAATTGATGGCTAGGATTGTCCTTGTCAACCGTCAGACCATCGGTTTTGATATAGTCGTAAAACTTACCGTCGGCAGTTACCTGACTATCGAAAAAATCTTTTGAGCGAGAATAGCCTGGCGAGGTCAAGGTGTACCTCGCACCAATGGAATGATTGGCATTGAAATCATAGCTAAAACCACTGATAAGACGATGCGATTCTATGCGACCTGTTACTTCGTTGTTGTTATGCTGTTGCCAAAGCGTATCGACATGTACAGTCTGTTCGTAGGTGGCCTTTTGCATCCATGTTGCATCAGAGAACTTATAAGTGGCAAAGAGATTCAGTCCATTATGACGATAGTTCATGTTAACCTGTTGGATGGTATTGTCGTGCTTATTGTACCAATACACAGAGCGAGTATCAAAGCCGAAGCCTTCGCCTTTCTTCTTGATGGTCTTGATTTTGATTACCGCATTTACCGAAGCATCGTAGGTAGCTCCAGGATTCTGGATGACTTCCACACTCTTGATGTCAGAAGATTTAATGTTATCCAACTCACTGATGTCTTGCATCTTCCTGCCGTTGATATATATAACAGGTGTACCCTTGCCGACCACCTCATATCCATCTTTCTTCTTCACGATACTCGGCACATGCTTCAATACATCTTCTGCCGTACCCATCTTGCTAAGCACGGTTCCTGCCACGTTGGTCAGCAGTCCTTCGTGGGTCTTCTTATATTGAGGAAGATGAGCTTTTACCACCACTTCGCCAAGTTCTTTGGAGAACTTATCAAATAGGGTCGTGTCGGAAATCTGTTCGCCGTTGATGTTCTGTGCCATCATCTGTGTTATGGTAATGCCACAGAAGGATGCTACTAACGCAAGTCTTTTCATTTTCTTACTATTCTTTATGTTGTTACTATTCTTATTTATTGCAAAATAGCAAGGCAACGGCTATGCCAAAAACATAAACAATTGATTATCAGAATATATAGAAACAAAGTCCATAAAACGACCTGTCTAAA
>ERZ869983.134-NODE-134-length-24367-cov-5.382380_pt1 | contig 24367 bp, 18 predicted proteins | sample MGYA00521106_ERZ869983 | MGnify/ENA primary metagenome ERZ869983 (study PRJEB32232, sample SAMN07284972) | human gut metagenome | biome: human-associated habitat; material: feces | host: Homo sapiens | place: Tanzania | collected 2014-04-05 ...
TCTCCGGGTCATAGCCGGGTCTTCTTATTTTTATCCTGTATCTGATGTTTCCATACTGAGCGACGCTTTTTGCAGGCAAGCTGATTACAAGCGTTATAGTTCTGTCGCTTACCCTTGTAACAACGCTAGGCTTGCCCAGCTTCCACGTTCCGTAAGACGAAACGTCAGGAGAGCGGCTGGTGTAATACAATGCAGGAACTCCCGCTGTTGAAACAGGACGGCACCTTATTTTCCATTTTGAAAGCTCATCAGCTTCCGGAAATTCATTTTCAAACGTGTAGTCAAATTTGGAACTGTCAGAGGTCCTTGTTATCCAGTTGTCGTCATCGCCTTTTTTTATTCCAAATTCAAAGCTGTAAGGAAGTCCGTATTCTTCCATAGACGGATATGTGATGATTTCAGAAGAAATTCCGTTTTGACCGGCTACGGCGGCAAGGCTGTTATTGGAGTAATCAGGAACCCAAGTTCCATAGCCTCTTAAAGAGCAGTCCATTTTTGAGTTGGTTACATACTGCGGACATTGCACAGTAAAAGCGGTGATAGAAACCTTATATAAATCAAGACATCTTCCTTTCGATGTAATCTCGTGTTCCTTCATCGCGTCCAGCACGCTCTTTTTTTCCGGGAAGCCGTCCTTGTCAAAATCCCTGTCGAATGTGTAATCCGCGTTTTTTTCAGCAGCCTGGGCGATTGTCTTTATAACCTGTGTATCGTATAAAAATTCAGTCTTGTACTTTATATCTCCAAAAGTCAAGCCGCTTGTAATATCCCAGGTAGATTTCAATCCGTCCTTGTCCGCCGTCAGCGAAGTTGCGGAAACCTGCGGAACGGTCCAGGTCTTATAAGAAGATGTATCTATGGAAGAATTTTTCACCGCCTCGCTTTCGTTTCCCGATAAAGAATCAAAAGAAGTTACTGTGCAGCTATAAAGGCTTAAATCTGTGGCGTTAGGGCATATAGATTTTATTTCATCATAAATGCTTTTTAATTCCGGGTATTTGTCTAGGCTTCTGTTAAATACATAATCATATTTTTTTTCTTTTATATTTTTAGACAGACGCTGCTGGGTTCCGTAGTTTAACACAACACGGTATCTTAAATCTCCGTAAAATTCCCTTTCCGTGTCATTTATATCCCAGGTAAGAGAAAGGTTTTCTTTTTGAGCCGTTATAATCACACTGTTCGGAGACGCAGGTTTCCAGGTTCCATAGGAAGATGTGTCTATGGAAGCCGTCGTTTTTTCTGTTGAGTAAACCCCATTTGAATGGACAAATCCCACTTCCCAGTCAGAGAACTCCTCTGCCTCCGGATAACCGTCGGTTACACGGGAGAATGTATAGTTATAGGAAGATGAAACTATGGAATTGATATTTTTCTGAAAATCTCCGTGCTTTACACTAAGGCTGAACACCTCGTTTCCATACAGATTGTTCTGTCTGTTCCAGATTATTCCTAAGTTTTCTTTTCTAGCTATCACAAGAGGCGTCGAAACTTCTGGAATCCAGGTTTTATAATAAATATCGGTTACAGAAGTATCATCGCCGTTTTGTACAGTGCCGCTTTCTATATTTTTTGCAGAAATGGCTATCGTGTATTTTCCGAGAGACGTTGTTTTTGAATATACTTCCTTATCCAAATTGTCATAAACTGCCTGTTTTTCCGGATATTTATCAACTGTCCTATTAAATTTATATGAATAGTTAAGGCTTGTTGTTACATATTCGTTTATAAGCTGACCGTCATAATAAACCCTTGCGGTATATTTCAAAGAGCCGTACATATTTTTTTCATAATCGATATTCCAGGATATATCAATGCCGTTTTCGTCTGCGATAGCGTTTATGTTTTTTGGAGTTCCGAAAACCCACGTTCCATAACCGGACACATCGATAGACGCTGTGGCAAGCTCAGACTCCTTGCCGTAAATGTTTATACATTTTACGGCAATTTTCCAAGGAGATATTTGGTCTTTTTCCGGGAAGCCGTCTGTAGTCCTGTTAAAATTGTAGGAAAAATAAGAGGCGGTTGTTCTTCCGACTTCTTCGTAATCTCCTTTATTTATGTACCATACGTAACAGCTTACTGTCTGTTCAAGTTTATTGGAAGCGTTGCTGACATCGGGAGGATTGCACTTTAGGAGAATATTATCTTTCTGAGCATAGCCATAAAGCCCTGTCGGTGCGGACGGATTTCCCGATGCTTGACCTGTGGTCAAAAGTTTGGAGATATTCTCCGCCATCACCAATGCGTTTCCGTTTATTTTGGAAGCCAAAATATCCGGAGTGAGGTCGTTGCTTAGGTTATAGGTTTCTCCGCTTCTGTCCGGAATAGTCATATTGTTCTGGAAAGCAGGCAACGCTTTTCCGTATTTATAAATTTCCGGATTGTAAAATGTGAGGGTTAAATCATAGTTGAAATCTTTGTCAGCCTTTATTTTTGTAACCTTATAGGTTTCGCTGATACTGCCGATATATCCAAAATTTACGATATTATCAATCTGAGGCTTGTAGTAAAGAATATCAGAGGCTTCACCCTCAAGGCTTTCATCTGCTTTTGAAATTTTCTTTTCAAAAAGAACTACATTCGTCTGTCCTTTCTCGGCTGTATAAAGGACAGTCTCTGCATTTCCGTCCAGGTCTGTCTCGTTTACAGGAATTTTAGTTCCCTCAAGTGCGAGTCTTAAGCATACACAGTTGCTTTTGTTCTGCTTTATAGGCTGAAATATCTCGACACCCTGTCTGTTTCTTACAGCTCCGTCTATAGTTTCAGTTTCGCCTGTAAAATGGAACATTTCATTGCATATAAATCCATATATATAATCGTCGTCCTCAATAAGACGTTGTATTCTGCCGCCGAAGTCTGTGCCAAGCAAAAGAACAGGCAGCTGGACTACAGCGGTTCCGAGCAGCTCCGCGTTGAAGCCCTCCCAGCCGACCTTTGCCGAAACGATTTTTTTATTTAGCACGCGGCTTGCCAGAATATACCGACCAAGGCTCCATACCTGTTTAGGGTCTGTGGCGTAAGGAACTTGATATTGCTCCATATACTTCTGCGGATTTTCCGGGTCCTCCGCGTCTTCCATACAATAAATTGTATTTGTTTCAAATTCATCGGTCTCGTCGGAATACTGCATTACAAGACCGGACGGCGTTTCTTCATAACTGTATATAACAGAGCTTGAAATGCAATTCTGCTGGTTTACAATCATCGTCGGGAAATCTTCTTCCTTGTCGAACAAAAACTGTATCTGGTTATATTCGTTTCTCGCGAACATACATCTTCCTGCTGTAAGAATATTCGCAAGGACGGTCTCCGCTTTTGTCTGCTGGTAAATCCAGGCATTTGCCGAGTATTTTATCGCGACTTCTTCACCTTTCTTATGAGAGCTTCCGTCAGAGTCTATGGTGTCTTTGTTATATACAGAGCCGTCTTTTATAACATTGCAGTCTTCAAACGCCTCGATAGCTGAGATAATGTCTATATCTTCATATCCACGGGCGTCAACACCTGCGTGCGGACCGACAAGCCAGTAAAGGGCAGATGATATGGCGTTGTTCTCGTTGCATTTTCTTATCTGGGAATTTTCATCCGGATTTAAAAAATAACGTCCTTTAGCATCTTTAAATTCTTCTTTGAATATAAGATTATCTATAGTCTCCAGATAGTCGTTCCCTTTTTTATAGCAATTCGCCTCCTCTCCTTTTAGTCTTAAAGATTCATAAATCGCCTTTTCTTCTTTCTCTGAACTGGCGGTTATTCTCTCTCCTTTTTTCCAGCTTTTAGAGATTTCATCATAATAGTTAGGATAGTAGTATTCTGTTTTCTTTGAGATATTGGCAGGAAAAATTTTCTTTGTATCTAAATCTACGTAAGGCTGAAACGCTTCCGCTATAACCGAAAGTTTTTTCAACTGACCTTTTATATTGCCGCCTGTATCAGCTTTTGCTTTCAGTGCGACGATACAAAGTTTTCTCATTTTCTCTTCTGAAATCGGTCTTAAAGCCGGAACCGTTTCTATTGTGCCGATTTGCACTTTTTTTATCGAAGTATACGTATAATAAGAGGCGTAGCCGGAATGGTCCTCGTCATAGTAGTCGTCATAGCTTCCGCAGGTTACCGTTCCGTACCCGATTTGTACTGTATGCACTTCGTAATTGAACTGGTCTTTGTATTTATTTGCTATCTTGTCTTCATAAGAAGAGGCTTCATTTGGGTTTATCGTAACCCACTGCTTGTTTACACAGTAGTAATCGCTCCATTCATCGTTTTTGAAAGTCCTGTTCCAGGTTTCTTTTAAAACTTCATATCTGTAGCTTTCTTGAGAAGTTGTGCTTTCCAGTTTTTCTACTGCGTCTTTATCAAACTTCCACGTTGTCAAAGTGTTCCATTGTATCAAGTCCTGGAAACTTGCAGGACCGGAATTTCCGCTGCTTGCTGTTTCATCGAAATAGCACGGAGAAACTCTTATTACTCTGACCTCGACAATGTTTGAAGGATTTTCTGTTTCAAGCATTTTTTCACATTCGCTCAATGTGAAATTCACATAGCCAGTAAAACGCATTTCAGAGACGTTGTTCTCATCGTTATCTTTGTCGTAAGCGTCCGCGAAGTTAAACAGATAGCTTCCGACCCAGCCTTCGTTCAATGTCGCTTTTTTATCAGCATTGAAAGTGTTTCCTGTATGTGCGTCAAGGTCGGCAATCCGCTCATCTTCTGTAAAAAGTCTTGCAGTCAGTGGGTGATTTGTGTCTCCGTTTAATTCTGTAAAGCTAACCCAGCCGGAGCCGTTTTCCGCGTCAGACGATTCATTTTTTGAACTGTAGATACGGTACTGTACGGCATACCATATTGGAATCGCCCAGTATTTCTGGGAAGAATTTCCGTCATCATTTACATTTTTTGTCGCATATAAGCCCGACTGTGCGTCAAGCTCAACCGCGATTTTTCTAGGACAGGACTGGCTTAAACGGACAGAGTTGTTCCGGAAATAACGCGGAAAGCGGGAGCCTTTGTATTTAGTCTGCAAAACTTTATCAAGGTCTTTATCCGCGATAAACAAAGGGCTTGCGTTTACCTGGGTTTCAATTACCGCTTCCGGATAAATGGTTCCGTAATCGACATCGCTATTTGGGTCTTGCTGTAAAATTTCTATTTCTATATCATTATTATAGAAAGCATTTGTTATTTCGCCTTGGTCGTTATCTAGGACCCCGGAGATTTTTCCGTGCATTACGGTTGTCAAATTTGCGTTTTTTGCCCACTTTTCGTTATGGGCTAAAACCCTTGAATCCATTTTGAAATTTGTCAGCTTCAACGGAGCGTAGCCGACCGCGTAAAGAACCCTTATCTCCTGATTGATTCCATATTCACCTATTGCTGTGGAATATGGAGAGCCGCATACAAAAGGCGTTGTTAAGTGTTTTCCTATTACAACAGGAAAAGAATTTCCTACCAAACTTTGGTTTTGTGCTCCGCGGACTCCAAGGGCGGATTTACCCTCCAGCCCGCTTGTCGAGGAGCCGCCTGACTTCTTACCGTATTCGTTGATACCTCTTATCCCGCTGGCGATTAGGTCCCATCCGTTAAGACCAAAAAATGCGGTTATATTCATAGTAGCCCCTATCACAGTCATTCCTAATACGATTTTTCCCGCATTTATAATAGTGCTTTTCCAGCCTTCCCAGCTTGAGAAGCGTGTGCCGCCGCTAGGAAGAACGATAACCGTTATAATGTCATCTTTATTTATCTCACAGTCAATATCTGCCGGCTTATTATTGATGGCGACAGCAAGAGACAGCGTATCGGTTGTGTCATCCTCAAGAGGAACAAACGATGTCTTGTCAGTTTCCGGGTCGTAACATTCTACATACTGCTCTATATAAACATCTTTGTTTACGTACTTTTCGATAATGTCTTTTACGGTTTTACAATCAGTTACTTCAACTTCCTTTATATCGTTTTTTAATATGTCGTTTATTATTTTTGCTGTAGCCATTTGTAAAACCTCCGGTTCTTAAAATAAAAGCCATTTAATTTGCTTACTTGAACACCCTTTACATCACAGTGTATGAACATTCCTTTGTTTAGATACATTCCTATATGCAAAGACCTTCCCTTGTTGTCAAGGAACATAATAAGGTCTGAATATTCCGGAAAGTCTGTTTCCTCAAACATCTCCACTACTGAATTTACAGATTTTTCTCCCACTTCCTCAAAAGCAGAATTGCTCATTTTTTCATACCAGAAATCAGGGAGAACTCTTCCGAGCCTTTTATATAAAAAAATAACCAGTCCATAGCAGTCAAAGCCTTGCTTATCCCTGCCGTGCTGTTTGTATGAAATTCCCAAAAGGTCTTTTATTTCAACCATTCAAAGCCCCTTTTTATTCGCCTGTGGAAGAAACAGAAGGAAACTGGTTTTGCATTGCCAAGTCTCTCGGCAGATTTGTCGTGTTGTAGTCATCGCCGGAAAGTGTCAGCACTGCTGTTGTCGAGTTGCAGGCCGCCACTTTTGCCTGGAATTTCCATTTAGTGATTGGGATGAATATAAATTTCGATGATAATACCTGCTCGTTCTCATCGGTCTCGTATTCCTGTTTTGCGAATGACGCACATATATTTACTGTGCAGGGAATTCTACATTCGCCCAGCATCTGCGGAATTCTTGAATCTATGGAAGATATTGTGATTGTGGCGTTGCCTGTGGATTTTCCGTTCTCTTCCGGAGGGGCAAACTCAAACTGGCACGGAAGATATGTCTTTCCTTTATATTTAACTCTTGTGGTGTCGTTTATAACTCTTAGATAAGTGTCCTCCTGGTCTGTCGAATTGTCATTCCACGCTAAATCAGGGTTATACACTTCAAGCAATACCGGAAGAAAACCGTTCGAGTTCTGGGAGAAAAGCTCCTCAATGGCGACTTTGTTTATGTTTTTTCTCATTCTTCTTTACTCCACAAAAATTTTTTGAACAATGGTTTTTCCGGCGTATGTAACAGAAACATTTCTTGTTCCGCCCGCCATTTCCGATATGAAAATTCTTGTCCTGTTGTTGCTGCAACTTATGCTCAAAGGTGTAACAGCGACATTATCTACTTTGATAATCACGTCATTTGTTGTGGGATATGTGTCAGGCACATCTGAAAAAATAAGTTCTATATATGATTTGTATATGGAGACTCTTTCTAATGAAACTGAAACGTCCGGAATGGTAATTGTTCCTTCAAAAACAGACTCCCAGGTCATAGTAAAGCGTTCTGAATTTCCGCTTTTTTGTCCTTGCACAGCACTTGTAATGCGGTACCATTCTGTAACACTTTTGTTTTCCCCTAATAAAACTGACGGAAACTGGAAACAGTTCGCACCATATTTCAATCTGTATTGGTACCAGTTTAGAAAGCGGTCTTTTTCAGTAAGGTTGTTTATGTCTTTTTCAAGCCAGTCAAAATCCATAGTAACTTGAAAAATCTTTGGCGGCAGGGAGCAGGAAAGACGTGTCTTTTTTCTATTGCTTTCAAGACTGTCCTGTTTCAACGCGTTTTCACCTACGGTAACTTGTGCAGAATCGAGAATAGTTTTATTTACATTTGACGCCCAAGAAATGTGTTCCATAGGATGCAATTCTATTTTCTATGGAACGTAAGGTTAAACTTTTAGGCGACTACAGAGCGACCGTTTTTTCTCGCCTCTCTTGCCATAAAAGCGTCGTCAGTCTTTGAGGACGAAATCATTTCTACGATTTTATCCTCAATCATCGCCTCTATGTTTATATTGCCGTCGCTGTCTTTCGACATCTTGTAAGAAGAGCTTACCTGTCCGCTTGATTTGTTTACAACGTTAAAAGAAATCTTAGGGCTGTAGCTTCCTGCTCCGCCTGCAAGTTCCTCCGGATGTTTTGTCGCGATAAGATAATCCTTAGGGTCGGTCGTTATTATATTGCCGTTTGAGGAAATCAATGCGTCGTGGACACTGGAAGTCCTTGTCGAGCCGCTCAGTCTTTCACCTGTGGAAAGTGCGTTCCTGTGGCGAAGCTCGTTCTCATAATAAATGGCGTCATTCCTAGCCTGCTCAAGCAAATCTGAAAGGTCTTCTTTTATCGATTTAAGTTTTGCCGCCTCGTCCTCGTCGGTTTTGTCGTCTGTTCCGCTCATCATTCCGGAGATTATTCCAGCCATTCCGCCTGCCGCGATAAGTGCGGCACCGACCTCCCAGCTCTCTGGATGTGCGGCAATATAACTAAGCCCAGCCTGGACAAACAATGAGCTTAGGTTGGACATAGCGGCGGTTCCCAGCTCCTTCATCCGCTTTCCGCACCCTTCCATTGCGTCGTTGCCTGCTATAAGGTTTTCTCCTATCTGTTTTGTCGTGTCGGTGATAGCACTTTTGGCGAAGCTGGTTGCTATGTCCTTGACGCCGTTCCCTACCTCCTCGACCAGTTTTGTCATATCAAGGAACGAAGCGTCCATATCTCTCAATATGGAGCTTGCCTGCTCAAGTTTTGAAGTGTCGTCGGAAAAAGAAGAAAGCAAATCCTTGTCGCTTTGTCCTTCTTCTCCGAAATTATCCCTAAGAGCCTGCATCTCCTTTTTCTGTAATAAGTTCATATTTTCAGGAGAAGTGGCTTCCAGGTTATCCAGACGGCTTTTTCCAAACTCCGATGATATGTCTTTCCAGTTTCCGCTGAGGCCGAGAGCGTCCATTGCCTTCTGCTCTCTGTAAGTATTGGTTCCGGTTATCCCAAATACATTTCTTATTCCTGTCCTGAATGGACTTTCTGAAAGACCGCCTGAGAGCAGTTTGTTTGCATATTCATCCGAGAACGCTGTTTTACCGTTGTTCTCTTGTACGAACCGGCTTGTATCGGCGGAAAACGCCGCCATATCTACCTTTCCATCACCTGTTTCGTATTGCAGGACATCTTCAGGAATAAGTTTCTTTACATCATCAAGGGAGTTGATTTCTGTGTCATCTTTTATTGCATCAAAAAGCCGTTTTGAGAAAATACTTTTTAGAAAGTCATTCGCACCAGGCACATTATTAAGCTCAGGGTGTGTGTTCAGGTAGTCCTTTGCCGAGATTGACGCCTGTGTTTTTATAAAGGAATTCCTACGCTCGTTTTTGTTTTCCTCGTAAGTGCCTTGTTTTATAATGGCGGTTTTCAGCTCGTCGGATGCGGAGGCTATTTGCGTTCCGTACTTCATTATGAACTGAGAAAGATTTTCAAGGGCGTATTCTACTTTATCTGTAGTTTCTACAAAACCACCTGACGCCTTTTTAAACTTCTTTGCCTCGCTGTCGAATGTCAAAATTTCTTCCTTGCCATTGACAGTCGCTTTTATGGTTTCGTCCTCGCCTATTTTAAGCCCGGAAAAGGCGTTTACAAAAGCATTGTTGAAGTCCTGCCCCTTTACATACTCTCCGTTTTCCGACATCTCAAAGGAAGCCTGTATCAGCTTTGCAAGAACGTCAGTCCTGCTGTCCATAGTCTGCTGCAACAGCTGCATTGTCCCTGAGTTCAGCTTGCCGGATTTTGCGGCGTTCAGGATATTTTTTTCAGTCTGTCTCCAGTCTATCTGGGCAACCTTTTCAACAGGACCTTGGTAGTTTACAGCCGTAGGCTTTGAGCTGGAGGACTTTGTTTTTTCTGCCGCTACTGTTTTTTCAGTCGCAAGATTTCCGCCCTTGTCTCCGCTTCCCAATGTCTTGAAGCCGTCAAACGAAAGAAGGCTGTAGGCGTAGTTCAAATCGTTCTTGTTTCTGCCTGACGCTCCGCCGTTTTTATAAATAGAGGCAATCGCGGAAGACACCAGCTGTCTTGAGAGTGTAGGAGCCAGCTGTTTTTCAAGTATGTCCTTGGCTCCCATATTTTTCATTAAATTGATGTCAAGTCCTGTGGCACTTGCTATTGCACGCTTCCATTGAGGCTCAAGGTCAATGGATTTTGACGCCTTGGCTGAATCCAGTACAGACTGTTTCATATCCGCTATTCCGTGTGTGGTATAGTCGTCGCGTCGAAGAGCGGAGGCAAGCATAACCTGGAGGTTTGTATATTTTTCCCTATCTTCCACAGACAGGTTTTGTTTTAATTTGTTCTCCAAGTAGTCAGCCACAGCTCCAAAATTCTCAAAAAAGTTTTTTACAGTTTCGGGCAAATCTATTTTTCCGTGCATAATAACATCGGAAAGGTCTCCTATTTTATTCAGAAGCTCCTTGTCATCAGTGTTGGCTTTCAATACCGGTATTACACCCCTTGCGTCTTTTGTAAGGTCGATAAAATTCTTTTTTGTCTGGTCAGACTTAAAGGTAGCGTTTTCATCCATTCCTGTCAGAAAATCGAATACGCTTTCTCCGTAATATCCTGTGTCTGTGTTTGCCCAGTTCGTCTCAAGGTCTACGTTCTGTTTTAAGGACAGGTCTTTCTGTAAGATTTTTCCGCTTGAAAGTCCGTCTATCAGTTCCTGGATTTTTTTCGCGTTTGTTTTTTGGTCCAGAAGCGTTTTATACTTAGCCTTTTCTTCCTGTTGTTTTGCTTCCGGAGTGTCTTTTTCTATCTCTCTGTATCTATCTATTACAGTCTGGGAGCCGTTGGCACTTTTTTGTCTCTTTTGGATGCTGTCATCAAGTGATTTTATTGCCGATGTGATGGCAGATGAGCCTGCCGCAAGCTGAGTTTCATAGGTAGACTGTAGCTTGGAAGGCTGTATGTTTCCATTGACACCGACGCTTTTTTTTAGCTCTTTTAACTGGCTCATTAAGCCAAAAAGACTCAACATGACGCTTTTTACAGCATTTCCAGTGGTAATTATATCCTTGCCGCCATCACCAGCCATTTTAGCTGTATTGTTTATAAAATCATCAAACTCCTTTATTGCCTCTCTTATTTTATCCGGGTCTTCTGATGCAAGTGCAGGAACAAAAGAATTTGGAATAGGATTAGAGATGTTATTCTTCCAAAGGGATTCGCCCAGTTTGTTAAGAAGATTCCCCATATCTCTGTTTTTTTGCCTAGAAGATTTTATAATTTCCTGTGATTCCTCATAAGCCTTTGTCTGCTGCTCAAATGTCTTCTGGACAAGACTACCTACCGTTATCTGATTGTCGGGATTGTTGACGCTGCTAAGTCTGATTTTTTCCAAACCAATAGCCTTGAGGATTTCCTTTTTCTCATCTTCCGGGAGGTCGCTGGAGTTCTTGACAAAATTCTCGTAGGCTTCCAGCTCTTTATATTTGCTTTGTACGGCGGCAAGCTGTTCTACATTTCTTATAAGGTTTGAGTTTTTACCCCAGGTCTCCAAGCCTTTATAAAAACTCTCCTGCATATCAATAAATTTCGATTCGTAGCCGCCTAAGCCGTCAGAGTTTCCTTTGTTCATAAGCCATTCGCCAAGCTCGGCTTTTGCCATAGTCTTTACGTCCTCAAGGTTTTGTCTGCGTGATGATAATGTCAACGCACCTTTTTCTGTGGCTCCATTGAACACTCCGCCTTTTGAGGTCATCTTCTCAAATACTTTCTCTATGACTTCCGCGGAAACCTTTCCGTCAGAAATCATTTTTCTTAATTCAGACTGGGAAACCTTGAGATAATCGGCGACTTCCTTATAAATAGGGATTCCGGCATACGCGAACTGACGCATATCAAGCATTGACGCCTTTCCTACCGCGACAATCTGTGCATAGTTGTTCGCAATGCGTTTCATCTTCTCGTTGTCGCCGCCTGCCGTGTCTCCTATCATTTTCAATGTATCGAGGAGGTCTGAACTGTAAACACCGGACTGTTTCAACAGTACCGCAAACTCTGAAACACTCTCAATTCCGAAAGGCGACTTTACCGCGTAGTCGGAAATATCCTGAAAAACAGAGTTAGCCTGTGTCTTGGTGCCGAACACTACACCCATTTGTGTCTTTATTTTTTCAACAGAGCCATAAGCCTCAAGAACGGAATCCCGGAAATCTGTCAACGCACTTCCGGCTTGTTTTAAAGTTTCTGTAATCACTCCCAAAGGACCTCTTGTAAGTCCTGCGGCAGTAATACCGAGAACAGCCCCTGTTGCCCGCCCTGCAAGCCCTCTGTCTCTTATTTTATTCTCCGCAGAATTAAGAAAATTGCCTATTGTCGAGTTGGCACCTCTTCTGGAGTTCCTTATCCTGTCTTTTCTAATCTGCTCTCTCAGCTTCCTGTTGGCTGTCTTTTCCTCAATTTCAGCCATTTTTGTTTTTGATTTTTCGTCCTGTCTGTAATTCTTGGCGATTTCCATTATATACGCGAAATCCCTGCTTTTTTGTTTTTCCTCAAGCCATTCTGCACTTGTCTTGAAATCTGCAATTTTCTTGTAAGCGTCAGCTCTTGTCTGCTCCGCCTTTGCAAGCCTTTCAAGGGCTTCCGCCTCTAAGTTTATAGCCTTGGCATTTTCCTCGTGGGCTTTTGACTCCGACTTTACGGAAGAATATATCTTCCCTCTGGCAGACCTTGCCTGCGATTCGGTGAGCTTGTTGTCTTTTTCCAGCCGGTTTATTTCAGCCAATTTTGCTTCAAGCAAGGCTAAATTGCTGGTGGCTGTCTTGGCTGATTCGGCTATTGTGTCAAATCCTTTGGCAACATCTTTTGCTACATTTGAAGCCTTGTTTTTTATTTCTACTGTCGCTTCGGTATGTATTTGAGTTTCGTTATCAGCCATAATCAACCGCCTTATTTATTGTCTTTCATTTTTTCAATCTGTTCATTTGCCCACGTTTTTATCTTGAACAAAATGCGTTTATCGACCACTTTCAACGGAACTTTCATACATTCCATATATTCGTTTATGGTCCGGTATGTAAAAATTCTGTTGCCCATTAAATCGGTCTCGCATTGTCCCCAAATCGCGAGAAAATGACCCCAAATCCAACTGTATTGGACAGGGAAAGGAATATCCTGTAATTTCTCAAACCTTTCAGAGGTCTTCGCCAACTGCTCGAATTTTTCCCTTCCCATTTGTTTTATAAATTTTTCCCTTTCTTCAAAATGTCTTTTAAAGGAAGTTTTCTTTTCTTTTTGTCCGTCTTTTTTTACGACTGTCAGTTCGTCCTTATACGGATAATACAGGAAGAAGTACCGCTTTACAGCTTTTTCTAATGCTTCTTCCTGTTCGTAAAATTTTCAGTGTTACGCGAGAAGAGCACAATATATTGTGCACAGACAGGAGATTTTTCAAAGATATGACGCACAAGCTCATCGGAATATTCAATAGGTTTTCCCTCGATGACAACTTCCGCGTCTTCCGCACACCGGAGTCCGACTGTTCTTTTTGCGGCGGTATCAATATAAAGCTCGTCCGCTTTTCTGGCTTTTTCAGCCGGGTCTTTTATCGCGTTGATTTCGCCGTACTTCTTGTTAAATTCCTCTATGACAGGAATAAGTTTGTCGCTGTTCGCTCCGATAACCTTGAATTCAACACCGATTTTAATTCCGAAAATCTCAGGTTCAACCCATACTCCCTCCTCCTCATTGTCTTTTGTAAAGATAATGTCCGCGAGGTCAAATTTCCGTTTGTTTTCAGTTGATTTCATAAAAACTCCTTAATAAACTTTCCCAAGCCACGCTTGGTATAAAAAAAATAGACAGGCAATTTTTCCGCCTGTCTATTTTTATACTCTTAAAACCGCTGTAGGTTAAAAACTAAGCCGCGATATTGGCTGACACCGACTGGGTGTTCCAAGTAACCTTTAGTTCCCCTGCGTCCGCAAGGGCGTTGTCGAATGTGTATTTAATGACGCCGTTTACGACAGAGGCAGTGCCTGCAACAGTCTGAGGAGAGCCGTCAGTCGGAGTAAATGTTACCGCAGGAGCGTTGCTTGCTATGTCGGCGGAATTTACCGGATAGTTAGGAGTAAAGCTTACCGAATCCTTCGTCTCCGCTACTGAGAGTGTTCCGATGTCGGAAACGACAACGCTCAATACACGCACAGCTTTTTCCTCAAAGCTCTGGAACGGATAAGATACATCGATTGAATCGGCTCCGCTTACAGACGCCTCGTGGTCTGTGAATTTAGTCTTGAAAATCTGGAACATATACATATATTCCGGGTCTTCGTCATTGTCCTGTACACAGAACAAAAGCTCGTTGTCCAGGTCATCAACAGCGGAGTTGAAGATTTCGTCGGCTCCGTCCTTTACAAGATATGACTGGAGTGTTCCTGTTATATCAAGTGTGAGCGGAGTGGTGGAAATTGCGGAAGGAACAAAGATTGCGAATTTGTGCTCAAGACCATTGTTGATTTCAAGGCTGAGAGAATTTGCGAACTCTATGTTTTTTCCGTTGATATACAGGAAACCTTCGCGGGCTGTCAGCTGTTCTGTGGACGTGGATTTTTCAGGAAGTTTTTCAATGAAATCTTTTCCTGTAATGCTTGTGTCTACAAAACTTTCGTTGCCTGAGCCTATCGTGTCAGCGTCTGCGGTGTTTCTTTTTCCACCAAAATCATCCTTGATAGAATTTTCATCCTTCAATTTAGGGTCCGTTGTTCCCAAAATACCGAAAGAGCCTGTGATAATAGAGCCGACGGCAATATCAAGACTGAAAGTATTGATTGCGATATGATTGAAACGCTGGTAGAGGTCTTCACCTTTTACGCCGCCGAATTTCTTCATAAGCATATACTTGATGTCTGTATCACCGCAGGTAAGTTCCCTTACAACACAGCGTGAAAGAGTCGCATCGTCTTTTACTGTAATCAAGCCTTTGCTGTCGTCCTTACATTCCGGGTCGGCTTCTGTTCCCAGAAGTTTCTTCGCACCAAATTCTTTTGAAGCCGTACATCTTGTTCCGAAATATCCCGGAGCGTACTGCTTCTTGTCGAGGTTGATTTTACTGTCAGTGTCGGAAGTCCAGGGCTTCCATTCATTTCTGAAAGCCGCTGACATAAAATCATCGAAGGTAATTGGAGAAAGCTCAAAGTCAACTGAGCCTTCGGAAGAAGAATTGCCTTTTCTAGGAGCTGACTTAACACGTCCTTTGCGAAGCTCATTTGATTCAATGGATTCAGTGGAACCCTTGATTGAATTTCCTGTAGTTCTGGTAAGTGCAGGATATACAAAACCGTTTTCTGACGATTTTAATTTTCCTACATCAGTTCCAGAAACGACTTCACGAGAATAGTAGAGGTCTGTATCAGCACCTGTTTTCAAATTGAAAGTTGGGTCGATTGCCATAATCTACTCCTTAATTTTCTAGGTCAGCCTCCCAAAGGACACTGACCGCCATAGAACAATAATCTCCCGACTGCCGTGCGGATGAGCGAGAAACGGATTTGATTCTTATTCCATTTTCTATACATCTGTTTGGAAAAGCCTTGAAGATAGCCTCGTAGCTTGCTTCCATAGCAGAAACTCCTATGTTGAGCGGAACGCAGATGTCTATCTGCATAACGCTTACCCACCTGTTTCTTGAATACATTCCAAGTGATTCCGGAACTGGCGGTGTCGGCAAAAAAGATATTTGGTACCAATAGCCGTCTTCCGGTCTTTCCACAGTCTCGTTTTCAAGAAACAGATTTGTGTATTTATTTTTATCATTTTCAGTTTCAATGGTTAAAAAGTCCGCCATCTTTTTCTTAAAGCGGTCGATTAAAAATTCTTTTACTGCTGTATCCGTCATTCTTCCTTACCTGCCCTTGCACCTAACAGTTGCTGTATGTCATCAGGAGTGAACCTGCTTTTTCCTCTTCCCAATGCCTTTGTAAGCGAAGCCAGCTGCCTGCCGCTCAGAACTTTCGATGTCCTTTGACTTCTGAAACGCCTTTCAAGCGAACGTGTGGCTGTGGAGGAGGCTATGCGGTCAAGTTCCGCAAGTGTAAGCCTTGACATTCCGTTTGGAGCCTGCACGGAATGATGGTTCTGCAATCCGTGCTCGTATTTTCTTCCGTTTGCTGTTTCAGATGACGCCTGCTTGTATTCTCCGAACTCAAGGTAGTCGAAGTACTCGCTGGTATTTATAAATTCAAGGTTCTTGAGGTCGCCCAGCTTCGTGTTCTCAAGATTTTTCCATAGATAGTCGAATATATAGTCAATGTCAGATGAGTCGTTGTAGTTTTCAAAAAGGCTGTTTTTAGAACGCCACAGCTCGTATGAGGTGAATGTCTTCGGACCGATTTTAAGCTCCCAGCGGAGCCTGCAAAATTCCTTGTCCGCCTTGTGCTGTATATAGACCTTTTCCCCGCTCCATTTTACCAGCTGTTTTTTGTAATCCTCATCCATAGGAGTTCTTGAGCAAACCCTGTCGAAAAAGATTGCGGCAATCTTTATAATGCGTGTCCTGTTTATGGACGCACTTCTCGCGAGAGCCTCGCAGGCGAGTATGTCGTAAGTTAAATTGAATAACGGAAATAAATCGTCTTTCGTCAGCTTTTCTATCCGCCTAACGTCTTTTATAAAATCAGACTGAGCTCCGTGGGAGGAAACCTTGAATGTCATCGGCATATCAAGCCCTCCTGCACTGGACGGAATAAAGCACAACGGTATCAGCGTCCGGGTCTATCTTCTCGATGTTTATGATATTGAACGTGTCTTTTCTGAAAAGAATCTGGTCTTTCTGCTCGGACGGCTCCTCCGGAAAATAGCAGAGAATTTTTACGTCGCCCGCCTTTATTATGTTGTCAAGGGAGCCTATGGCTTCTGTCGCGTATTTCAGTTTCACACCGTACCCGGAATACAGCTTGAATGACTTCACCGTTCTCTTTGTTACCGGGTCTATTTCCGACACGCCTGTATATTTTCTTAAATGCACAGAGGAAGCCGAGCCGAATTTTGAGAGAAGTTTTATTGCCAGATTTTGAAACTTAGCGTAGTCCATCGTCGCTCCATATACAGCCTACGTTGTAGGTGCACTGGTCGCTTTCAGTCTTGAACAGACCGTAAAGCAGGGAGTTAAGGACGTCATAGATTGATGAATAATCAACCTTTGATGATTCGGACTGGAAATACTCAACCTCAAGGGAATCGACTTTCTGTCTTTTTACCGCACCCTCGGAATCCTTTGTCGCGAAAAGAGTTTCTGTATTTCTGTTAAGGTACGCCGCTTCACATACAGCTTTCTTCAAATTCAACGGAATGTCGTCAACAAAAAATCCGTCGTCGTCGATAAGCTCTACGCGTGGGAAAGCAAGCTCCTGCTGACGGTACTTTCTTCTTCCATACCATTTATAGAGCTTGTCTATGTAGTCAGTGCCGATAATAAGGCACTTCTTCTTTACCTCGTCATCAAGGGAAGCCCACTCAAGACGGTTTCTTGAGTACATATACTTGTCAGCAAATTCTATTGAACAGTAAGAATTCGCGTTCTCGACACAGGAGCCGTCCTCTATAATAAGAGCGGTCGTCTCTATGGGATTTCCGTGGATATCAAGCTCGGCGAATCCCTCTGATGACAATTTGTAATCGTTTTTTAATATTGCATATCCAGTTTCTTCCGACATAAAATAGGTTTCAGCGTCTTTAAAAAGAACTTTTTCCTTGGGAATTTCGTTTCCGTTTCTGTCCGTGAAAACAGTGTCTTCTGTATAATGTGCCTCATAAAAACTCATATTTTACTCCTGGATAAAAACAAGCCTTTTTCTGCTGTAAAAAAAAGGCTTGTTTATTTTTTTTAATGGCTTCGTCTATGCCCACGGACAGTTTCCTGTTTAGGCTCGTCCGCTTCTTTTTTTTCTTCTGTTTTTGCTTCCTGCTTAGGCTCGCTGTCTTTCGGCTCGGCGTCTTTTTTAGACGCTTTTTCCTCGCCGGACACCACCCAGCCGCGGGCTTTCAGAACCTCAACATCACACTCCGGAACACTGAGCTTTGTCGGCTGGTTTTCAGCCTCCGGATAATCTCTGGTCATCGTGTATATCTTCATAGCTTTTTGCCTCCGTAATTAAAAACAAAGCCATTTCCCCTAAAGCAAGGGAAATGGCTCGCTGTCAAAAAAAAACTACTGAATCAAAAGTGCAACGTTTTCTGACTGGAGTACACCAGCACCGTAAACAACTGCAACTTCAACAGTATTCATACCGCGACCGCCGTATACAGAAATCACAAAAGGAATTCCTGTTACAGGGTCCTGTACAACAGTGCGGTCAATCGCCGCGTCGCCGCCATTTGGAAGATATGGAGTGCGGACACCGAAAGCGACTGCCGACTTCTGGAAAGCGACAGAAGGTGTATAGCTTCCGCCGATTGTTACAGCGTCGCCGTCAGAAGCCGCCGCGAGAAGTCCAGGGTTTCCGATAGAAACCGGACCTGCGGCGTCAGTGCCTTTATTGATTACATACTGGGATTTTCCGGAGCCGACAGTAACGATGTCGCCTGCGAGGATTTTTCCAGTACCTGTGTCAACAGAGAATGTCTTTTTGCCTTTTTCAGTGTCTGCCGCTACGAGATAGCCCGAACCTGAACCCTTTTCGTGCTCGGTAAGACCGCCGGAAGCCCAGATGTTCATACCCTGCAATGGAGTGTTGAGGAAGCCTGAGCGGAGGAACGCGTCAGAACCGTATTCATTTACCTTGAAAAGGTTGCTCATATTTGCCTGCATATTTGCAAGTGCAGTTGTGTTCAATACGAGCTGGCGGTCTGAGAGCGGTGTGCCGTTGTCATTGAAAATTTTGTTAAGCATTGCGACATCCTCAAGGTTGCCTGCTTTTCCAAATGGAGTTGTTCCGACTTTTCCTACAGCACGGGAAGCACCCTTTACAAGTTTGTCCGCGAGGTAAGCTTCCATTTCATTTGCAAGCTGGCGGAAAGCGGATTCAAAACGCTGCTGTGTAACCGTAGTTCCTGCACCGGAGAATTTAAGACCAGCCTCGACTTCTCCAGCGAGAGGGAATGAAACATAGGACGCTTTGTCCATTTTGAGTTCAACGTAATCCTGGGAAGTTACGCCCGGAGTCGGTATGCCCATCTGCTGTTTGTATTCAGCAGGAGCGGCGACCTGAACAAGCGGAACCTTTACAGTATCGTTGACCGACGCACCTGTAAGCTGTGCATCAACATTTACCGCAGGAATAAAACCTGTCAGTTCACGATTAAAAGTCGGAAGGGCAGCATAAATATCCGCCATAAAATCTGAAAGAACTGCCATAACGCACCCCTTTTTTTTAGTCTGTTTAGACAATTTTGTATTTCTTGGCAGCTTCAATTTTCTGAATCGGGTCCAGAGCCTCGAAGTCAGCCCGACTGATTGTAGTTTTACCGCTTCCGAAGTTTCTGTTTCCGTCCGCACCACCGCCAGAGTTTCCGTTTACAAGGAAACGCTTTCCGATGTCAGAAGCAAAAAATTCATCCACAGCCCTTGCAATAGTCTTTCCGTTTGCATCCGCAAGGACTTGTGCACCTTCGCCAATATCTCTGCGGGCAAAACGTGTTCCGTTTTCACCGAGAATCATCGTTTTTGCGTAAGGAATAGAACTTGGGTCGATTGTCTTTCCGCTTTTTGCGTTTTCCGCGATAGCCTGTTCAAAAGCCGCGGTACAATCCCTTTCAAGGACAACTTTCTGTAAATCAGCAATCTGCGAATCACGGCTGGCAAGCTGTGTCTCAAAGTCTTTTTTTGTGGAAGAAAGTATGTCGGAAGATTCTTTCAGTTTGTCTTCGTAAATCTTTTTTATGTCGTCCGGAGAATTGTTCTTCAACTTTTCATTCAGAGCGTCATATTTTCCCTGCAAGTCGGCATTGACCGCTGAAAGCTCGTCATACTTCGCTTTTATCGCTGTTTTTTCGTCCTTTAATTTTTTTTCATTCATCAAAAGACCGTTGTTGTCGCTTTTATTGATTTCCAAAAATTTTTTTGATAAATCAACCCACATAGCGTCATCCATTCCTTCTGGACGGATTGAGTTAAGCTGTTCGTCTGTTACCATACGATTTTCCTCTTTTCTTAAAGAGCTACCATTCTTGGTGTATACTTCTGTATACCTCGCCCTATGAATAGGAATGTAAATCTAATAAAAAAAGAGGTTAAATTATTTGCTGTAGATTTCTTCCAGGGTGAGCGTTTTTCCGTTGTTCACAAAATGGGTAACGTCCGTTCCGTTTTTATAAAGCGTATATCTTGCCTTTCCCAGTATTTTCAGCTGTGTCTCATCGTCCTGCTCGCCTAGCCACTGCGAATAAGACGGTATCTCGACCTCCACATCCGCCGGAACACCTATAAGGGAACAGCGGCAGTTAAGGTGGACAGGAGGGAGCATAGGAACGTCGGTGATATTTGAAAACCGCTTTCCGTGCAGTTCTCCGCATACAAGGCAGGTTCTGGAATCCAGAATAGAGTTCCAGATATAGGTCATTTTGTCTTTGTTTTTCAAGAACACGTAATTGCGTGTCTGCCGCTGTAAGCCTGTGGCTATGTTTTTGGTCTCTGTCTCCAAATTCTTCTGTATGGTCTCGACCGATGTATTCACAGTTCTGGACACATCCTCCTTTGCCGCTCCCATAACGTAGCTCGACATAACCGCGTTCTTATAGACCGACTTGACCTTGTTCTCCAATGACGTCAGATAGGTTTCTATGGAGTTTGACTCGCTGTACGGAGCAAGAGGTATGACTTTTGTGATTTTCCCAGGAATAAACAACGCGATACCGAAAACAGCCAGCAGCTCCTTTTTTATAAAACCGCTTTCTTTTTCCGCTATTTCAACAGAGGTGTCCGTCAGCCTTGTCCGCAGGTCCTTTATAAAATCCTCGATTTGCAGATATGTAAACGAAAGAAACTTATTGGTTGAGGATTTTGAAACAAAGGAGTCAAAGCTAAGAAAATATTCAGATATGGTGTCGCACATATTGATATAATCCTCCCGGCTTTGCTCGTACAGCTCATTGCCGAACATCTCGAAAAGAATATCGTGCTCAATGCAGTCGCTTATATACCGCCTTACCTTTTCTTTCATTTATCCACAGCCGCCTTATCGCTATCAGCCTCGTCTACCTTGCTGTCGATTTCCTCAAGCGTCTTGCACTGGAGCTTCGATGTGTCGACCTGCGAGACTCCTGTCTCCTTGTATTTCTTATATGCGGCGTACGCCTCCTTCTCTGAAAGACCTGAATGTTCAAGCTCAAGATACTCGATATAATCCTCGAACTGCATATTTGAATCCGGGATAAACTCTCCTTTCATCATCATTCCGTAGAGAACTATGAGAGGAACCTTTCCCTGTGCGAAAATATTCGCCATAGCGTTAAGGGCGTTCGCGTCGAAGTGCATAGTCTCGTAGTCCGTGTTGAAGTCGACGCTCGCGAAGCCGGAACAGCCTTCCCAGTCGCAGATAATCCGCAGGATATTTGTCGCCTTTTCAGACATATTTCTCGCGAATGAAGCCAGCTTCGCATTTTCTCCGGCACGGTGGATGTTTGCGGATTCGGCGGTTTCCGACATACCGCGTTCAGGAGTGATAATCCTTGAACCCAGCACGACCATCTGTAACTCCGCTGATTCCAACGCCTTTTCTGAATGGGTAATTCCTTCTCCGCTGAACTCAAGGTTTCCGACCTTTACGGAAGGGTCCTTGAACATAAGGAAAGCGTCCTGTCCAAGCACCATAGGAATAATATTTCCCTTCTCGTCTTTCTGTGGTGCGGCACCTGTTACCCAGCCTGTCGGGAATTCTGTGAGATGAACGCCGTTCTCATAGTCCGCGGATTTCATATAATGACCGATGTTCACGTGGGCGATGTCCAGGAGCATAGGTTTCCGCGGAACATTTTCCGGGGCAAACACAAAAGGAATGTAGCCGAGCCTTTTTCCCCTTACCTTTACAGGGATTTCCTCCGTGGTGTAGCCGAACTGACCGTTACTTTTCTTTGACTTGTCGATAATCAGCTGTCTGTACTCCCGGTTCTCGTCAAGATACAGAACTCTGAACCTGTCTTTCAGCTCGTGCGAGAAAATTCCGACATCATCCGACTCGACTTTTTCCAGAAGAACAACAAGCACAGGAACCTTCACGCCGTTCACCACGTCAAATTTCCAGTTGATGATGCTTTCCGCGGTGTAATATGTTACATAAGGGCGGATTCCCAGCTGCTCCGCGTCAAAGACGGAGATATTCCCGCCGGACATCGGCATATCGATAAGGTAGCCGCCCCAGCCTGTCTGCATAATGTCGAACACGGAATCAGAGAAGAACTGGTACAGGGTGGAACCCTCCCTGTTGATGTTGTTTACAATTTTCTCAATCTCGGCAGGATATTTCAGCACAGGAGCACGGCGGAAAATCATACCGTGAGTTCCCTCCAGGGTCTGATACACATAATTTACAAAGCGTGCACGTCTTTTAAAGGCGTTGTAACGCGTATTGCTCATTCCTATGGCTCTCGGAAGATAAACTTCCCCCTTGTCTTTTATCGCGTCCTCGCCCTCCACGCAATCCCGGATAAGCTCCCATTGACTGCATCGTTTTTTATACTCAGGGTGTTTTGTTTCCACGCAGGAAAGATTTCCGACTATATCCATAAAAACTCCTTAAAAAAAATGAAGCTGCTATAGTCTTGCCTTATTTGAAAAAAAAGATTAAACGCCGTAGACGTCGGGCTTGTATATATGCTCAATGCCGCCGTCCAAAGGGAACATATAGTTAAGGTAATAGGCGAAGGCGTCTGTTATATGGTCCAATCCGCCCTTCTTATCCGGAATACCTCTCTTCTCGTCGTAGGAATAGCCGTAAAGGCTTTCGCACAGGTGGGGGCATTTGTCGCGGTCTATGAACACACTCCTGTCGCCGTTCGCGTTGCATAGTGCGGTATTCGCCGTGTTGAATTTGTCCGCGGTGTTGTACGGAGCGAAAGGAGCACGGACTTCTATTCCCTGGCTTTCAAGCAGGTCAAAGTCGGACTTGCCGACAGATGACGACTGTTTTCTTTTTCCTGTCGGGTCGGGATATGCGTATATTTTTGAGAACGGATATTTTTTCTTAAGCCACTTCGCAAGCTCAAGGGTATGGCTTCCCGGCTCGTAGTATTCATCGAACGTGTACGAGCAGTATCTGTTCAGCTCCGGCTCCCACTGGTAATGGGAAATAGTCGCGGTCATAGGAGTTACGTTGAAGTCTATTCCTACGTGGATGTCATCGTACTTCCAGTCCTCTTTCATCTTGCAGGCGTTCTCCTCCTTGCTGTATGAGTAGTAAATTCTGTTGCTCATTGTCTCAAAGGAAGCGTAGTATTCCTGCAAGAATTTCTTAGGCGACATCTCCTTTCTCGCCTTCTCGATTTCCTCCTGCGTTACATTTCCACCGTCAGCTGTCGTGAACTGAAAGGACTCCCAGTCTTTTTTCAAGTCCTCGTCATACTGGTTCATCCACAGGTCGTGGAACCAGTTGAACCCACGCGGAGTGGATATAAAAAGGGTTTTTCCAAGATGATGCTTGTCCGAGAGAGCCGGACGGATATACTGGTAGATTTCATCGGTGGGGATTACAGCACATTCGTCTATTATCAGAAGGTCTATGCCGCTTCCTACAAGGTGGTCCGGATTATCCGCGGAGAAGATTTTTATCGTCGTTCCGTTATGGAACCGCATTATCATACGCTGCTCGTTCTTATACGCGACAAGATGTTCCGGAATATGCTTCTTCATCCAGCCATCCCACATAATATTGCGTGCCTGGTCGGCGACAGGTGCTATGTACCATATCTCGAAGTCGCCTCTTTTCGACGCATATTCAGATGTTCCCTCGACAAGCATTTTTGCTCCGGAGACATAGGTTTTTCCGAAGCGGCGACCAGCGTTTACTACGATATTTCTTTTATCGCACATCAGTATCTCGGACTGAGGCTCAGACAGCTCGATTTCCATTACGGCACAATCTCCATTCCGTCGCCCAGCAAAATCCGCGGCTCGTGTTCCTCTATTGCTAACTGGGCTTTCTGCTCAAGTTTCTCCCTGTCGCCCTGGTGGACAATAATCTGGACAGGACTTACAGCCTGCTTTGTCTCGTTCGCACGGACTTCCGGCTTTCCTTCTGTGAATTCAAGAATGACTTTCGCTATGGTTCCGACGACCTTCTCGTTGTCTGAATAGAGTGCGATGTCCCATAGACGCTTTGAAAGTGCGTCTATCTTTCTTACAGTGATAGGCACACCTACCTCATCGCTAGAAACGGTTACTGTTTCCGTTCCAATTCTCTTGAGAGCGTCGGATATGAGTCTTTTTGTGTTCTTTTCAGAACTTACTGTTAAATCTGGAGAAATTTTGCCCATACCATAAAAATTATGGGCAAAGTGCGGATTAGGTTAATTTCCGCACTTGACATTGTGGGAGAAATGCTGTTATATACAGATAACAAATCTTGGTAATAATAACTTTGTATCACCAAAGGTATTCTCTCCTCAAGCAAAATGCCCGGTAAATATAAGCCGGGTATTTTTTT
>ERZ869983.136-NODE-136-length-24336-cov-5.230306_pt1 | contig 24336 bp, 18 predicted proteins | sample MGYA00521106_ERZ869983 | MGnify/ENA primary metagenome ERZ869983 (study PRJEB32232, sample SAMN07284972) | human gut metagenome | biome: human-associated habitat; material: feces | host: Homo sapiens | place: Tanzania | collected 2014-04-05 ...
GAGATTATGAATAAAAAATTGAAAAAAGAATTGCCATTTCTTGCATTTATTGTACCGGCATTTATTGTATATACAGTGTTGACGATGTATCCGTTACTCCAGACAATCTGGCTTTCATTCACAAACTGGGACGGATATTCTATGAGTAACTTAAGTTTTGTGGGGCTTGAAAATTTTAAAGCAGTGTTATCCGATCAATCTATGAAAAGTGCATTGTTGAATACGTTATTTTACAGTCTGGTATTTCCGATACTGACTACAATATTTGCAATTCCGTTATCGTTGGCTTTAAATTCAAAGATGAAAAGCAGAAATCTTCAGCGAGCGATTTTCTTTTTCCCGTCCGTACCAAGTGCGATTATCCTGGGATATTTATGGGCATACATTTTAGCACCGACAAGCAGCGGGCTTTTAAATAAATTCCTTGGCTTGTTTGGAGTAGATCCGGTTCTGTGGCTTTCTACACCGAAAACAGCAATGTTTTCTGTTATTATGGTAAATCTGTGGAGTGTATTAGGTTGGCATGCCTGTATTTATCTGGCACAGTTACAGAGTATTCCGGCAGAATATTATGAAGCGGCTACAGTTGATGGGGCAAATACATGGCAGAAGTTTCGTTATATCACATTCCCGATGTTAGCTTCAGCAATGACGGTAAGTGTAATGTTATTGCTTGTGAATTCTATGAAAATTTTTGATTTACCGTTTGCATTGACCAATGGTGGACCTGGTACTTCAACAACGATGATTTCTCAGATTATTATCAAAACAGGATTTGTAGAGAAATCTTATGGAAAAGCAACTGCAATGTCTGCAATATTCTTTGTATTTATTGCTGTGATTAGTATTGTACAGTTGAATACAATGAAGAAAAGAGAGGTGGAATAATATGGTTAAGAAGAAAAAAAGTGCTAAAATCGGTGAGATTCTTATGTTATGCCTGTGCGTAATCATTTTTATTCCGTTTTATTACTTGTTGGTAAATACATTTAAACAACCGCAGGACGCAACGCTGTCTCCAATGTCTTTGCCGATAAAGAACTTTACGCTGGATTTATATAGACAGGCATTAGATTCGATCAATTTTTTGAGCAGTTTAAAAAACTCAGTGATTATTACAATTGTTTCTGTATGTATTATTATCATAATTGGTTCAATGGCATCTTATGCAATTAACAGACATCAGAATAAACTTACAAAGTTCTTATTTTTGTATTTTTTAGTTGGGTTTATGGTACCGGCGCAGACAACGATGATTCCGTTATTTAATTTAATGAGTAAACTGGGGCTTCAAAACTCTGTGGTAGGTATGATTGTTTTATATTCAAGTTGGTGTAATTTTGCATTATTCATGTATCAGGGATTTCTTGGAGGTGTGCCGAAAGACTTGGAAGAAGCCGCAAGAATTGATGGTGCAAATTTATGGCAGTTGTTTTGGAAGATTGTATTTCCATTATTAAAACCGGTCACAACAACAATTGTAATTTTTGATGTGATGTGGATATGGAATGACTTTATGATGCCATACTTGTTTATCAGTTCTTCTGATAAATTTACATTAATCATGGAAGTTTATAAAGGAGTAGGTCAATTTTCAAATAACTGGACGGTTATGCTGTGTACAATGGTAATCGTGTTACTGCCAATTGCAATTTTCTATATTGCAATGCAGAGACATATCATAGAAGGTATTACCAGCGGTGCAGTAAAAGGCTAAAGAAGGATGGGATAGTAAGATGAAAATCATAGCAAAGGCGCCTTTATTTCAGGACCCGATTTACGACGGAGCTGCGGATCCAACAATTATATGGAACAAGAAAGAGAAGGCATGGTGGATTTTTTATACAAACCGAAGAGCTTGGGGACCAAATCATCAGGTTTCTTTCATGCATGGCACAGACATTGGAGTGGCCAGCAGCAGTGATGGCGGAGCAAATTGGGTATACAGAGGTACGGTAAATGGGTTAGAGTTTGAACCAGGCAGAAATACCTTCTGGGCGCCTGAAGTGTTGGAAGAAAATGGAAAATATCATATGTACGTTTCTTATGTAAGAGGGATTCCTCTTACATGGGAATTTGGAAGAAAAATTTTACATTATATAAGTGATGATTTGTGGAATTGGAAATATGAAGGTAAAATAGAGCTTTCATCAGACCGAGTAATTGATGCATGTGTATTTCAGCTGCCAGATCAAACATGGAAAATGTGGTATAAGGATGAACGTAACGGAAGCCATACCTACGCAGCAATAAGTGAGGATCTTTATCATTGGAATGTGAAAGGTGCTGAGATTACAGACTGCGCACATGAAGGACCTAATGTATTCTATTTCAAAGGATATTATTGGATGATCACAGATCCATGGGATGGCTTAGGAGTCTATAGAAGTGATGATTGTGAACATTGGATAAGGTGCAGTAACATTTTGAAAAAGGGCGGAGTAAGGGCAGATGACGGAGTAAGTGCCGCTCATGCAGATGTACTGGTAGTGAATGAGCGGGCATATATCTTTTATTTTACCCATCCGGAAAAAACGTATAAGTTGGATGAGCATGATTTTATTGCAGAGTACAGACGTAACAGAAGCTCAATTCAAGTTGCAGAGCTTGTAGTAAAGAATGGGGAATTATATTGCGATCGCAATCAGGTAGAGCTGGAACTGTAAATTGTAAAAATAAAAGGCAGCGAGGTGAAACGATGTATTATATGGCATATTTTAGAGATGAAATACCGGAAGTTTTCCTGGCGTGTAGTGAAGATTTACTTCATTGGGAAGATATGTATCAGGGAAAAGCGGTATTTAGTCTCAGAGGAAGTGAACAAATCGTAAGAGATCCCTTTTTAATGCGAGATCAAGATAATGTATGGCATATTTTTTATACAAATAATTGGTATTCCAATACAATCGGTCACTGTACATCAGACGATTTGCAGAACTTCACAAAACAGGAAGATATCCGTTTATTTGGAGAGGCTCAAAGCGATGTGTATAATTGTTGGGCACCGGAAATTTTTTGGAATGAAGATGAAAAAAACTATTGTATGATATGGTCTACAAGTTTTCGTTCTCAAAACAGTGAGCATGAGGACAGTAATCGTATCTGGTGTGCGAAGAGCCGGGATTTATATCATTTTTCGGCTCCGGAACTCTTCTTTGACCCAGGATATCCGGTAATTGATGCGTCTGTGCTGAAAAAAGGGGATACTTATTATATGGCATTTAAAGATGAGAGATTGTTTAATGCGCCTGGCTCTCCTTATAGTGCACTGCGAACCGCAACATCGGCAAGTGCATGTGGCACGTATGAAAATATTTCATCGATCCTTACAGAATGGAGAAGTGAAGGACCGATGTTGTTGTATGAAAAGGATGAATATTATATCTTTTATGATTCCTTTGGAACAGGCAAATATGGGGCAATCAAAAGCAAAGATTTTACACATTGGGAAAATATTTCAGCAAAGCTAACAATTCCGGAGGGTTGCCGTCATATGTCAATTTTTAAGGCATGAAGAAAACAAATAAATAGAACCTGCTCAGGTATGTATTTACTTGAGCAGGTTCTATTTGTATTTAAAGAAGTTTCTTATCTAGGCCATCTGCCTTTCTTATCCATCAACGGTGCAAATGCCTGATGTGGTTCACTCTGATACCAATAAGCAACACTTGCAACGTCATCCTGTCGTTCAAACAGGCCTTTGTAGCATACTCCAATCTGCTGAATCGTAACTTTTAAATCTTCTTCAAAGCAAATCGGATCCATTAAATGCCAGCGATAAAAGCCTCGCATTGGTGGGCAGTCATCATTATGATATGGGTTATGCACGAGTTCATCATGTGCGGAATAATAAGGATATCCCAAAAATGGAGAATTATAAGTTTGTTCTACTGTCTTTCCGTTTACCTGATGTGCAAAACTCCAGGAGCCGCCAAAATAGTCTTCAGTTCCGGTGCCACAGATGGTTGGATATTCGTCATCTCCATCAATATAAAATTTAACTTCGCCTTCTCCCCACCAATATCTCTCAAGTGTTGTCAAAGCAAGATAGGTACCAATATAATGGCCTTTTCCTTTGACATTGTCCAGAATTACATAATCCTTTGCAAGTTCAGTAATTCTTTGACGTCTCCACTGTGCGTGAAAATAAGCGGTATCTTCCGGTAACTCATCGTATAAACAGTAATCTACCTGATAGAAGAAAGCTGGAATTGGATTATCATGCTGATTTTCCAAAGTGATTTTTGCTTTCTTGCGGAATGGCATTTCAAAATAGCTGTTAAAGCCTCTGTTTGGAACGACAGAAATCGGCATAGAAGTCACAAGACATTCTCTTGCAAAACCGCAGCAGAAAAAGTCACCTAAAGGACTTTCAACAGATGGAGTTTCCTCATCGTCCCAGTACATGCGAAGCACTAAATCGCGAAGCACATAACAATCAGCGTCCGATGTTTTATTATCAACCGTAATCCAGATATGCTGGATAATACCCGGTCCATCCATTTCGGCTAATACGACCGTTTCATTTGGCATAATATCTCTTAAACATGGGCTTCCTTTTCTGGAAGGACCAAGATGGCTTGCTGCCATCCCGCCCTTTCCTTTTTCACCAGTTGGATTTTCTGCATTTATCGCTCTGGATCTTCCATTCTTTAATCTAAAAATATCTGACATTATCAATTCCTCCGTTATTGTTTTACACCGCCTGCCATGACACCTTCCATAATCTGTTTTTCAAAGATTAATACAAAGATAACGATTGGTAACAGGATAACACATCCAACGGTACTAATCAAATCCCATGGCATACTATATGAGGTTTCTCTTGGGATTGTTGTGATCGCAACACTGAGTACTTCTATTTTCTGTGCAAAAAACAATGGTGTAAACAAATCGTTAAGGCAGTTGATAAAGTTAATGATTAAGATGGTTGCAATTGCAGGTTTCATTAAAGGCAGCGTGATATAGAACAGTTTCTGGAACATATTCGCACCATCAATCTCTGCAGCCTCATCCATTGAAACTGGAATTTCACTTAAAAAGTTACCTAAAATTAACATGGTAAACGGAATTAACGCACTTGTGTACATGATAACCAGTCCTGGGAAGGTATCAATTAATCCAAACTGTTTCATTAAGTCGTATAATGGTCTTGCGGTTACGATTCCCGGAATCAAAGCAGAAGCCACGATTGCAGCGTATACAAGTGTAAGTCCTTTTCCGGAATAACGAGTAAATGCATAAGCGGACATTAAACAGATTACAGTGGATAAGATTAATGAGCACACGGTAATAATTGCAGTATTTAAAATCTTTTCGCCCAGATTCATTTGTGTAAAGATCCGGATATAGTTATCGAGTGTCGGGTGCTTCGGTATATAGTGAATTGGGGAACTAAACAATTCATCTGCCGGCGAAATAGATGATGTAAAAATCCAAAGTAATGGAAGTAAAATAATAAAGGCAACGATCAAGATTAAAATCCATTTGAATACGGATGCCAAAATTCTTTTGTTTTTTGGTTTCATTTTCCACATCTCCTTCTATATTTAATCAAATTTCTTTATCGCCTTAAGCTGGATAAAGCTTAAAATAGTCATAACGATAAACAAGCAAACCGCGATTGCAGATGCATATCCAAGATTTAAGTTTGTAAAGGCTTCCTGCATAATTCGATATGCTAACAGTGAGGTTGAATCTCCAGGACCTCCTGAGGTCATCGCATATACTAAGTCAAAACTTGTCAATCGCCACATAGTAAAGAAGATAGAAAGACTTAATATTGTTTTCATAATGTTTGGCAATGTGATGGAAAAGAAGGAACGGATTGGTCCGGCTCCATCAATTTTTGCTGCTTCATAAATGTCGGCTGATAAAAACTGCAGTGCAGCAAGTACTAAAATTGCGAAGAATGGTAAATCTTTCCATAAGTCAACTGCGATAACTGCGCCCTGTGCAGAATTTGCATGCACAAGCCAGTCAAAGTGAAAGCCCGGAACAAATTTGCGGATTAAATCATTGATTAAGCCGTATGCGTCATTGAATGCCCATCTTGCAGCAAGTCCGGCTACTACCATTGGCATTGCCCATGGAATCAGTACAATAGTACGCAAGAATTTTTTACCTTTAATCTTCATATTTAACATTAATGCAAGAATTACGCCGAGTATCAGATGGAAGAACATGGATACTACCGTAAATATTACAGTAAATCGAATAGAAGATAACAATTTTTGATCGCTAAAGATTTTAATATAGTTGTCTAATCCGATAAACTGAAAATCAGTTCCTTTTAACAAGCTCATGTCATAAGTACTGTTGATAAAGGTCATAATGATTGGATAAAGTGTTGTAGATGCTCGTACAATCACTACCGGAAGCACCAGAAGCCATGCAATCCATAGTCCCTTTGTCTTCTTTTTCATTGCTATTTACCTCCTGTGAAATCTCTGAGATACGATATGAACGACTTTATTTTACGACATAAGTATCAACAGATTGCTGTGCCTTTTTACAAAATTCATCGAGTGTTAATTCATCAGATACATACTGCTGGAATAAAGAACCCATATCACTGATGAATTCCATTGCCTGAGGAGCCATAGGACGCGCAAGCAGTTCAGTATCTGCTACGTATTCTCTGATTTCATCCAAACCTGGCAGATCCATTGCAGCTAACTCATCGCTTTCCAATACATCGGTTCTTGCCGGCAGTCTGGAAGTCATTTCGGTGTAATCCAGCTCGCCCTGTTCACTGGCTGCGTATTTAAGGAATTTTTCTGCGGCTGCTTTATTTTTGGAAGCACTGTTCAGTACATAGCCCCATGTAGACATATAAGCAGTTTTGTTCTCAAATGTTGGCATAGGTGCAATGTGCTGTTTATCCGCACCATATTTTCCGGAATTAACAAAAGTCTGGATTGCACCTACATACATGAAGATGGAAGCGTAGTCGCCATCAAAGAATTTCTGCATCATTGGGTCATACTGATCGGCAAGCTGGGAAATCGGCGTTTCATTGTTCTTCATCATATCGTACATGAATTTTACCGCTTCCTGTGTTTTCGGGTTAGTCCAATCATAGTAATCTCCGCCAAATAAGTTTACAAATGTTCCAATTGAGTTAAATACATAAGTTTTTTCCCATGCATCGCCATATCCGTATTTGCCGTCTGCTGAGTTTGCTTCTACATATTTTTCGAAGTCTTCTTTTGTTTTAATCTCAGTAAGTCCTGCATTTGCCATCTTTTCTTCATCTACCCAGAAAGCAAGAATATCCATGAAGCAAGGCACGGAATAAGCGTTATCGCCAACCATTGTCATTTCCTTCATATATTTTTCCGGGAAGTTCTTCATAACTTCCGGTGTCATGACCGTATCCTGAAGTGGCTCTAAGTATCCGGTGTTTTTAAATGCACTCATCATTTCATCATTGATTGTAATCACGTCGATGCTGTCATCGCCTGAGGAAAGGATGGTTGTGATTTTGGCCTGACGGTCGTCTGTGTTGGTTGGACACGCAATTGTTTCGATTTCCAGACCAGTTGCTTCTTCGGCTTTCTGGATATATTCATCAAATGCTTTTCCATAAGTGGTGTCCTGTGTCATTAAAGTAATTTTGTTAGAATCTTCATTTTGCTTAGCTTCTGAGCTTCCCCCTGATTTTCCGCAGCCACTACAAATGCCAACGAGCATGGTTGCTGTGAGTAATACACTAACGATTTTTTTCTTCATTTTCTTTTACCTCCAATGTTTAATAAATATAATTTTCTGTCACTGATTTTTGTTAGCTTAATCATAAAAAAATACAGGTCAAAAATAAATATATTTTTTTATGCATGATTTATATTATTTTTCGTTTTTAATGGAAATGATTGTATTTTTTCGTTTTCTTGATTAGAATTAGGTTGGAAGGAGTGATATGTGATATGCAGTTTGTTAAAAGATTAATCAATACCATCAAAGAACATTTTCGCTTAAAGCTAATTATTTGCTTTATTCTTTGTGCGATTTTTCCTCTTTTTATATTAGGAGCGATTTCTTACAAAATTTCTTATACCATAGCAAAAGACAACATGCTAAAAGAAACCAAAATAGCGTGTGAAAAAAATCAAAATCTGCTTGAAAATCGAATGACTCAGATAGAGAGCTTAGCAGATTCGATTCATTTTAATTTATGTGTGTTATGCACAACCCCGGAACAGCCGATGTCAAAATATCTTGATATCCTTTCCTCGGTGCGAAACAATATTACTTCGATGGCGGATTCATTTAATATTTATCATGTAAATGTTTTTCTGCCGGAGGACAGTTTTGTGTCAAATGAAGGAATCACGTTTTGTTCTTTATCGGAAATGGAAGATTATAGAGTACAGTTAAGTGATTTTGCCAATCAGGGAATTAAACCGAAGTGGCTGTTTCAGAAACAAGTGAAGTTTCCATATATGGTAAGTAAAAACAAAAATCCTGTAGGCGTATTTTCATGCTATCGGGCTGCCCAAATTAATTCGCAACAATATTGTTTTGCGCTTCACATAACGAGTGATGAATTAAGCTACTATCTGGATGAATTTTCAAAAGAGAATCCTTCCGTTTCTTACATAATAGATACAGAAGGAACCATCTTAGCAAGTACGGATCAAACACAAATCGGTACATCTTTGACTAATGAAAAACGGAATGCGCTTACTCAAAACAGAGAGACGTCTCATATTTCATATAATGAGTGTGAAATTATTTCAGCGCCGGTGCACAACCAGCTGTTTTTGATTACTGAGACACCGGATTACTATATTCGCCAAAGTGCATCGATTCTTGTAAAAATGATTTTCGTGTGTTTTATAATCGTGGTTCCGCTGACGATGTTTGCGATTATCTGGGTAGCGGATCAAATGACAAATAAAGTCAATCGTTTGTCACATTCTATGTCTGAGCTTAAGATGGACGACGTTATAGACGCAACACAGATTAATGAGTTAGTTCCAGAAGATTCTGCTCATTTAGATGAAATTGATACGCTGACAGTTACTTGTGCTAACATGATTACAGAGTTAAATGCGAGCTTTGAAAGTAATCTAAATTTAAAAATACAAGAAGAAAAATTGAACTATCAGTTGCTGCAGTCGCAAATTAATCCTCATTTTTTATATAATATTTTGGCATCTGTGCAGAATTTATTGTCATTGGGGGAAATTAGCAAAGCAGATAAAATGCTTGCTGATTTATCACGGTTTTACAGAGGGCTGTTGCGCACCTCAAATGATTTGATTCCGATTAAAAAGGAACTGGAAATCGCATGTCTGTACATGGAGATGGAGGCATTGTGTAAAGATAATCTGTTTGATTGGGATATAGAGCTGGAAGAAGGCATCGAAAACTTTCTTATTTGTAAATTTACGTTACAGCCGATTTTGGAAAATTCGATTCAGCACGGTTTAAAAGGGAATGGAATCCATATGCATATCCATATTTCTATCACGTATGATGATGATATGATTGAAATCATAATTTCGGATGATGGAATGGGGATGTCTCCTGAGAAATTAAATGAAATTCAGGAAAGCATTGAATCCAAACAGATTCATTATGAGAAGCATTTTGGTATCAGCAATATCAATTCACGAATCTGTTCTTCTTTGCAAGGTCATGGTACACTTAGAGTAGAGAGCAATAAAGATTCAGGAACAACGATTCATATCAGAATTCCGCAGTTACTGGAGGATTAGTAATGTACAAAATTATGATTATAGATGACAATCATATCTCTGTTGATGGGATTTGTCATAATATTGGCTGGTCTGATTTAAATGCAGAAGTTGTTTGTAAAGCTTATGATGGGCAGCAGGCACTTCATTATTTGCAGAATAATCCGGTAGATTTGATTATTTCAGACATTGAAATGCCACAGTTGGATGGGTTATCGCTTGCAAAAAATGCACTGAAACTGAATTCCTCTATAAAAATTATTTTGATCAGTGCATTTGATAAATTTGAATATGCCAAACAAGCGATACGGCTGGGGGCATTTGATTATATAGAAAAGCCGCTTGATTATGCTTATCTGGAAGAAATTATTCGCAATGCGCTTGATATGCTCGATAAAGAGCAGAAGAATCTTGCAATCTTAAAAAAGAGTCGTCCAATCATGGTTGACAATTTTTTCCATAAGTTAATACAATCTTCAAGCGATGAAGCGCGATATACACTCTCAGATTATGCGAATTATCTTCAATTAAATCTGGAATATCATTACTATCAGGCGATTGTCATTCGAATACAAAATGCAGTAGAAATCAAAGAAAAAAATGGAATTGAAGAGTATCATATAAAGTTAATGAGCATGTCAGATACAATAAGCGAACTTTTCAATAAAAACTTTGCTTTGGTGCATACCTTGTCAACCTTTGATGAAATCGTGTTGCTGCTTGGTCACAATTATTCAAATCGAAAGTATTTTTATAGTATGTCATATGAATTGTTGACAGAATTAATACAATTGTATAAGCATCATCTTTTCGAAGTAAATATTGGAATTGGCAGCATTGTTAAATATTTGTGGTCATTGTCGTCTTCATATTCAAATGCTTTAAAGTCACTGGAATACCGTTTTTTCTTTCCTCAGAAAGATATCTTTACAATCAGTGATACAGTAGACAAAGATTATGCTGTAGAGTTATATGAGGTTTCCGGAAATGAAGAACTGATTCAGCTGTTGTGTAAAAATGATTTGGATGGAGTAAAAAAATGGATTCTTTCATTTTCAGAAGAATTGACGCAAAGCTATAAAAACAAACAATTTATCTTTTTGCGTGTCTATCAGCTTTTGGGGCATTTACTGAAGTTTCTTTGTGACATGGGGCTTAACATCAATGATATGGAAAAAGACATTATTAAGACCTATCAGCAATTGGATTCTTTCTCAACAAGTGCAGAAATCTTCCAATGGCTGTTTCACTTGTGTCAAACAATCTCTGATGAAATGAACCTTTCCACACAAAGTCATCAAGAGCATGTTTGTGCTGCAACGCTGGAGTATATACAGCAGCATTATCAGGATAATACATTATGCTTGAACGAAATTGCGGAAAATGTACATATTAGTCCGGCGCACCTTAGTGCGCTATTTAAAAAGCAGCGTCAGCAAAATATTTCGGATGTAATTACAGATATTCGGATTGAAGCGGCGTGTAGTTTATTAAAAAATACCAGTCTTCCATTAAAAGAGATAAGTGCGAAAGTAGGCTATTCAAACCAATATTACTTTAGTTCTTGTTTCAAAAAGAAGACCGGTAAAACGCCTTCCTCTTACAGATAAAAAATAATTGTCTATCTCCTATACGATTAGGTGATAGACAATTTATTCCTATGCTGTTATGATACAGTAGACGTTTTTGTGAAAAAGAACGTAGAATAAAAAAATAAGCAGAAAGGAAATTTTTTAATGAAAAGCAAGTATAGAAAAACATTAATTGCCTGCTATTTAGGATTTATTACTCAGGCAATCACTGCCAACTTTGTGCCGCTGTTGTTTTTGATGTTTCACAGGACTTATCAGATTTCACTTGGTAAGATTGCTTTTATTTCAACAGTGTTCTTTTTTACACAGTTACTTGTGGATTTGTTTTGTGCAAAGTATGTAGATAAAATTGGATATCGCAGAAGTGTTGTTGCATCTGAAGCATTGTCCGGAGTAGGTTTGATTGGGCTGGCTGTTTTACCGGATTTGCTGCCTTCTCCTTATGTTGGAATTTTAATCAGTGTTATGATTTATGCAATTGGAAGTGGGCTTATTGAAGTGCTTGTTAGTCCGATTGTAGAAGCATGTCCGTTTGATAATAAAGAGAGTGTTATGAGTCTTTTGCACTCATTTTATTGTTGGGGCGCAGTTGGAGTAATCTTGCTCTCTACTTTATTCTTTGCAATTTTCGGAATTGAAAATTGGAAAATTCTTGCATGTATTTGGGCAGTGATTCCATTGTATAATATCTTTAATTTTCTTTCTTGTCCGATTGAATCTTTGACGGAAGAAGGAGAAGGTATGAGTATTAGCCAATTATTCCAAATCCCTATTTTTTGGATCGCAATTATTCTTATGGTTTGTGCCGGAGCAAGTGAAATTTCTATGGCACAGTGGGCATCTGCTTATGCAGAATCCGCACTTAATATTCCAAAGAGTCTCGGAGATATTGTAGGACCGTGTCTGTTTGCAGTCATGATGGGAGTTAGTCGTTCATTTTATGGAAAATACGGTGAAAAATTAGATTTGATAAAATTTATGATTGGTTCAGGAGTGCTTTGTCTTGTTTGCTATTTGCTTGCGGCATTGGGTCCGTTTCCGATTTTAAATCTTGCAGGTTGTATCGTATGTGGCTTTTCAGTCGGAATTATGTGGCCGGGAACAATTAGTATTACTTCTGGTAAAATTCCGCTTGGAGGAACTGCTATGTTTGCATTACTTGCGATGGCAGGTGATTTGGGTGGCTCCATCGGACCTAGTGTGATTGGGGTTGTGACTCAGAATGCAAATGATAACCTGAAAGCCGGCATGCTGGCTGCCTGCGTCTTTCCGGCAGTTCTGATTTTATCGGTTCTTTTTATTAGAAAAAAAAGAACTGAAATTAAGCCAATAAATCAAAGAACAGAATCTTTTTTATAGGATAAAGTTTGAGGTGCTCGCAAAAAGCGGCACCTCTTTTTGCGTTACATTATTTTGTTTTGATAGGATTCTGAATTCATTTGATATAATTACGAAAACAGACTATACTTAGGATAATAAGGTTTGCGTTTGCAAGGTAAATAAGCCAAAGTACGACAAACGAAAGGATGTCACGTGGCTTGTGGCATTTTGCAAATGCCTATAGATACCCATGGGAGAAAGGAAACGTTTATGGAGCATTTGCGTTGTGTAGTAGAGCGAATTACATATCAAAATACAGAGAATGGCTACACAGTTTTGAAATGTGCTGTGAAAAATTATAATGACCTTGTAACTGTGGTTGGCACAATGCCGGATACTCATGTTGGTTCCGTATTATCGCTCGATGGTATGTGGAAGATGGATGCCAAATATGGACGGCAGTTTTCTGTACAGAAATTTGAAGAAACCCTTCCTGCAACCATATATGGAATAGAAAAATATCTGGGTTCTGGTTTAGTTAAGGGTGTTGGACCGAAGTTTGCAAAGAGAATCGTGGAAAAATTTGGAGAAGATACCTTAGATATCATAGAAGAGACACCGGACGAACTGCTGAAAGTGCCGGGAATAGGAAAAGTCAGAGTTGACCGGATAAAAACGAGCTGGCAGGAACAAAAAGAAATCAAGAATATTATGCTGTTTCTGCAAAGTCATGAGGTCAGCACTTCTCATGCAACGAAAATTTTTAAAACGTATGGAAGTGAGAGCATTGCCATTGTAAAAGAAAATCCGTATCGGCTGGCAGATGACATCTGGGGCATTGGATTTAAGACAGCGGATTCGATTGCGCAAAAGATGGGAATTGAGAAAGGAAAATTTATCCGACTGCGCAGTGGTATTTTTTATACCTTAAATAAACTTGCAGAGTTGGGGCATTGTTATGCCACAAGAGAACAGTTGATTGAAAAAGCCAGTGTCCTTCTGGAAGTAGAACAGCCGGAACTGGAGATTACATTAGATGAAATGCTCCGTACGAATGATATCATTCGAGATGTGTTTGAAGAAAAGGAAGCAATATATCTTCCACCTTATTATTTTTCGGAAAGTGGATGTGCAAAGAGACTGGTTCATTTGATGTCAGGCAGACAAAAAAAGTGTGAGAATCCGGAAAAAATTTTGGAGAAAGTGGCACAATCATCCCAAATTACTTATGATGAAATCCAGTGGCAGGCGGTGAAAACTGCTATTTCATCTAAGGTTATGGTGTTGACCGGCGGACCGGGAACAGGTAAGACAACGACAACATTGGGAATTATTTCCGCATACAAACAGGCAGGGTGTGAGATTATTTTGGCTGCGCCCACAGGAAGAGCCGCAAAGCGAATGTCGGAAGCAACAGGCATGGAGGCAAAGACCATTCACCGACTGCTGGAATACAAACCGCCGGAAGGCTACCAGAAAAATGAAGACCATCCGTTGGAAGGGGATGTTTTGATTTTAGATGAGTGTTCTATGATTGATATCATGCTCATGTACAATCTTTTAAAAGCGATGCCGGAGCAGATGTCTTTGATTTTGGTTGGAGATATTGACCAGCTTCCAAGTGTAGGTGCGGGTAATGTCTTAAGGGATATTATTGATTCGGGACAAGTTCCGGTGGTGCGTCTTAATCGAATTTTTCGTCAGGCACAGGGAAGCCGGATTATTATGAATGCACATCGAATCAACAAAGGGGAAGGGATTGATATGCGTGGCGGAAAAGATGCAGATTTTTTCTTTGCGCCAAAGGAAAGCAATCAGGATGTCGTAAATACGATTGTCCAATATTGTAAAACGAACCTGCCACGATATTATCATGTAGATCCTTTGCAGGACATTCAGGTATTGACTCCGATGCAGAGAGGAGAATGTGGAGCGATTAATCTGAATCAGGTACTGCAAGAAGCAATGAATCCATCAAAAATCTTTTTGAGAAGGGGTGGAACGCAGTATCGGCTGAATGATAAAGTTATGCAAATTCGAAATGACTATGAGAAAGAAGTATTTAATGGAGATATCGGTACAATTACAAAAGTAGACATGGAAGAGCGGGAATTGACCGTTTTATTTGAAACAAGGGAAGTTGTCTATGATGTGACAGAGCTGGATGAACTGATGCTTGCTTATGCGGTTACAATTCATAAATCACAGGGAAGTGAATATCCGATAGTTGTCATGCCATTTACGATGAGTCATTTTGTGATGCTACAGAGAAATCTTCTCTATACAGGAGTGACCAGAGCGAAGAAAATTTTGGTACTGGTTGGTGAAAAGAAAGCAATTTATTATGCAATAAGAAACGAAACGACGACCAGAAGAAATACCTGTCTGGCAAGGCGTTTACAGTCGGATAGTGAAGAATCAAAGGAAGTAAAAGTACTGCGTTCATGAGCAAGTAGCGAAACGCATTGTGAAAGTCCGCTTTACAGAAATTTCAGAAAGGAGAATTTTAGATGATTTACATTACAGGAGATTGTCATCGTGAATACAGGAGATTTAATACTCAAAATTTTCCGGAACAAAAAGAAATGACCAAAGAGGATTACGTGATTATCTGTGGAGATTTTGGCGGAGTATGGAGTTTTGAAAAAGAAGATAAAGAAGAAAAACATCTGCTTGACTGGCTGGAAGAAAAACCATTTACGACGCTGTACGTGGATGGGAACCACGAAAATTTTGACCGGCTTTATGGATATCCGATTGAACACTGGCAGGGTGGAAAAGTGCATAAAATCAGACCGTCGGTATTGCATTTAATGCGTGGACAGGTCTTTGAAATCTGTAATAGAAGCATTTTTACCTTTGGCGGAGCAAGCAGTCATGATATCAGCGGTGGAATCCTAGAAATGGATACACCGAATTTTCGCAGAGAGATAAAGCGTTTAAATCGAGTGGGAATACCGTACCGTATTAATCATTGGAGTTGGTGGGCGCAGGAACTGCCATCTGAAGAAGAGATGGAAGAGGGACGAAGAAATCTTGCAGAGCATAATAATACGGTGGATTTTATTGTGACGCACTGCTGTGCTTCGAGTACCCAGCAGCTCTTGGGGAGAGAGGGATTTGAAGATGATATTGAGACAAGATATTTGGAGGAGATACGACAGAACATAAACTTTAAGAAATGGTTTTTCGGGCATTATCATGATAATCAGAACGTGACCGAAAAAGAGATATTGTTGTATGAGCAGGTGATAAGGATTGCATGATATGATGTGATTAAATTATAAAAAGACGCTGCCCCGTAGAGGATGATTTTTCTATGGGGTGGCGTCTTTTGTTTGGTGCCTGGTTGGTTGTTTGGTGCCTGACACCGGTCATTTGGCTGTTTGGTGGCTGTTTGGTGCCTGACACCGGTCAAAGTCAGTCAGGATGTTGAGTGTTTTTGGTTGGTGCCTGACACTGATTCTTTTGATTCGTTTTCTTTTTTCTGCTTTTGTTTGAAGTTTTTAACAAATTCAGGATATTCTTTTTGGTGCATTTGATAATGCATGATAAAGTCAGTAAATGGTTCAGGTTCTGATACAATTTCTTGTGAAGGATATAAGCTGTTTTGTCGAAGTTGAAATATCAGGTTCATTTTTTCGGCTTCATCTTGGATAAAGTAGGCATTACTTTTTATTGAAGACTCAAGGAATACAGAACAATTAGTAAAAACAGCTTTATCCGATGACAAAAGTTTTGCAAGATTTTTATCTTTGCGAAGTTCTTCCAGCGTATCATTATCCAGAACAAGCGGAGCAGAATTTAGCGCTAAAATTCCATGCAATAATTCAGAAGTTTGAGGATTTGTATAATCTTGCCGAACACGGAAAACAGCCATTTTTTGAAATAAGGGTTCATGAATCTGGTTACTGGAGAAGGTCAACATACCAACAGGAATATAATGACGAAGGTCATAGTTTAAATTTATATATCGAAACATAAGAGTCATTGCCCGGCGGGCATATTTATCAGATAGAAAACTATAAGCGATAGAAGAATTTTCAAGTAGTTTTAATTCACCGGTGAATTCAAATGATGGCTGGGGGTCTCCACAAAAAGTTGTATTTAATTGTACTTCTTTCAAAGTTATAATGGTGCGTCCTTCCTTTATGTCAATTGTCATTTTAGCTTCTTCAATTTTACCGTTTTTACCGGATTTTAAACAATCATAATGATATCTGGTATTGAAATAATAGCAATAGTAATCATTGGCATAATATTGATTGGTAAGCTGATGAATCCCAGAGTCTTTAAGTTTTCCTTTTGTAATACGGGAAAAGTTAAAGTCAGATGAAGAAGGAGTTTCTGTTGTTTCCGGAAGCTCACAGATACTCCATAAAGGAATATCAAAAATCTGTGCAAGTGCGACAAGCTCTGGAAGTTTTACCTCTCTGTCGGATTCACCATCGAGCATAGCGCGTATTTTGCTGGGTGAGGTTTTGATGTTAAACCGTTGAAACATCATATCTGCGATACCGGAATAATTTAAAGTCTGTTCCCCGAGAGCCTGTTCAAAATCTCTCTTCCATTTAAATAATCGTTTCTTTACAAGGGAATTATAATCTTGATTTCCGTTTGAATTATCTGAAGATTTAGAGTTCATAAAAGTTCCTCCCAACAATAAAAATAATAAAAATTTAAAGAAGTATAACTATTTTTATCATATCATTGGTACGACAGGAGTTCAATGTGAAAAAATGCCAAAAATGAATCATATTATATCAAAAATAAAAAATACAAAAATCAAATCTGTTATAAATAAAGTTAATAAGACTAATGATAAAAAATAATAAATGTGATAATATTACAGTACATCAGATATCTGACCTCTCTAAAATTTTTTTAATAATCAGAGATTTTCAATTTTAAAAGAACAGAGTTTCAATTTTAAGATGGGAGAGTTTCAATTTGTGGAAAATTAGAGAAAGATGAAAGTATAGAATTATGTTTAAATAACAAGTGTAAAGGACAAGGGATAAGTTTTTAGATGGTAAAAAATAAGGGAGCGTGGTATTATGTATAAGTGACTTTGCAAAAATGGATTTATAAAAATCAGAGATACAAAAGAGAAACAGAAGAGAAAATCTGATAGAGAAGAAAAAATTAAGAAAGAAAATATATCAGAGGGGAAACGGAAAATATGAGCGAATTTTCAACTGTATTATCGCGGTTCGTGAAAGAGAAAGATGTCAACGTATACCGTCTGGCAAAATATTGTGGATATGACAGAGCTAATCTTTATAAAGTAATGCGTGGAGAGCGGAAACCGCCGAGCCTGGAAGTTTTAAATCTGCTGTGTGAATATATGCATCTTTCACCGGCAGAGGAAGAAATTTTAGAAGAAAATTATGAGATTACAATGGTAGGGCACGATAACTATTATCGAAGAAAAAATGTAATGAAATTTTTTTCTGACTTTTCAATGACCAGTAACTTGGAAAATGTACTGCCAACAGTAGAAATTAAAGAGGACTTTGAAATTCCAAATTCAAGTTATATGCTGCTTCGCGGCAATTATGAAATTAATTCTGCGCTTTTTCATATTATTGCAGATGAAACAAAAAATCAAAAAGGACATATTCAGATACTGGCACAGCCGGAACATGCGTTAGGAAATCTGTTGGCAATGCGTGGAAATACTTCAAACGAAATAATAATTGACCATATTATCTGCCTGGATAACAAACCGGAGATTGCATATTCAAAATCAAATTATACGTTAGATTGTCTGAAGCATATTCTTCCATTATATAATTACAATTATGATTATAACACCTGGTATTATTATGCAGACCTTGGTTCATTGGGAAGAAATTTCTCTGTATTTCCGTATATGATTTTAACTTCAAAATATGTATGCATGCTGTCGGATGATTTACAGGACGGATATTTAAGTAATGACCCGGAACTGATTAAAATGATGAAAGAGCGTTTTGAAAAATATCGGAGACGGGCTCATCGGTTAGTGGAAAATGTGCAGGGTGAAATTGAACAGCAGTATGCGATTATGGGAATGTTAATGGCAAATCCTTATCCAAAATATGCATTTCATATGTCTCCATGTATGATGGCAGTATTAGACAGAGAATTGATTGAAAAATATCTGGTGCCTCAGCTTCCACAAAGAGAAGAATTAGTTGAGGCGTTATGTGAATATATTTCAAATCTTCAAAAACAGGATATGGCTTATGTCTGCTCAATGGAAGGAATTTTACAGTTCATTGAAACAGGAGTCATCAGTGAATTTCCGAAAGAAATGTATCAGCTTCCGGATAAAGAAGATAGAATGGAGTTAGTGAAGCGACTTTTTGATGAAGAAAAAGCCGGAAAAGTACATATTTTGAAGAAAACGATTGGAGATTTAAAAGCAGAATTATATTTATGCATTACACCGGAAAGTGGATTACTGCGATTTGCAGTTCCATCTAAGAATGTCTTAAAAGATATTTCCTTAGAAGAATCCGGATTGGTTTCCGTATTTTATGATTTCTGTGAAAATTTAAGCCCGGAATTATTTTATTCGAAAGAAGAAGCAAAGAGAATTATTTTCGGATAAATGTAGCTTCAGAATCTTTTGGAGCAAAGGATTGAAGCAAGAAGCTCGGTTGCTTGTAGCCGAGTAGTTTATGAGTATCTATAATAAAAACAAAGTTTTTTGGTATGAAAGAGCCGGAAAACTTTGTTTTTTTGTTGCAAAAAAGTAGAGAAAACAGGTAGAATAAAAGAAAAATTGTCGAGAACAGGGGGAAATAATTTGAAAGTTTGCATGAAATGTAAGAGAGCATTTAACGATGACAAAAAAATCTGTGATTTCTGTGGAGAACCACTAATTGAAATCAGAGAAACCGACGGAGTGAAAAAAGAAAGAATGAAGAAAAATCCAATGGTATTTGCAGTAGCAGGAATTGCAATCGCATTGGTGGCGGGACTTGGAATTGGTTCGTTGACAATGAAACAGCTTGTGACTGGAAAAAATGAAAAAAGTGCGGTGCAAAGCGTTGAAATAGATGAGGAAAACGTGCTCGGAGAAGTAAAAAAAGAAAAAGGTGTTTCAATTGAAGATGAGGAAGAGGAAACGGACGAAGATGAAGTGCCGGAAATTAAGGTAGGGGAAACCTGGACTGTGGATGGTCTGTGGAAGGTTACGATTAATTCGGTGACGGAGACGGAAGAGAGAAATAGTTATGATGACAGGAATCCGGAAGCTGTTTATATTGTAGATTATACGTATGAAAATCTGGGATATAAAGATGAGTACTCAAAGGGATTAGGCTTTGATTTAGACGGAGTTTACAGTCAAATCGTAGATTTCGATAAAGAGATGGGTTATGATTATTATATACCAAATCTTATTTCAGTTGAGCCTGTACCGATAGGGGCAAGAAAGACTGTTCAGAGAGCAATAGGGGTGAATCATAAAGGAACATTTTCTATTTTATATGAAAGAGATATAGAAGATGGAGAAGATGAAGATGAGTATAATACTAAAGTTTACAAAGCAAATTTTATCTGTGAAGTAAAAGAGTAAGTAGAGCAGAGGTATATTTAAGAGGAAAGAGAGAAAGAAATATGGCATTAATGGAAAAGTACGATGCATTTATCAGCTACAGTCATGCAGAGGATAATGCAGAGATTGCGGAGGCACTTCATAAAAAACTGGAGCATTATCGGATTCCTTCTCAAATTCAGAAAATAACAGGAAAAAAGAAAATAGAACGAGTCTTTCGGGATAAAGAAGAATTACCGCTTTCTGCAAACCTCACAGAAAATATTTACACAGCATTAGATAATTCAGAATATCTGATTGTGCTTTGTTCACCGGAATCACGGGCATCTCAGTGGGTACAAAGAGAGATAGAATATTTTGCAGGGGTTCATGGAAAAGAGCGTATCTTTGCGGTATTAATAAAAGGAGAACCGGAAGATGTATTTCCTCCAATTCTCTGCGAAAAGACAGAAATAAAAACAGATATCAATGGTCAAAGTTATATCATTACAGAACCAGTTGAACCGCTTGCAGCAGATGTCAGAGGGTATTCAAAAAAAGAACGGTTAAAAAAATTAGACGCAGAATTTTTACGTCTGATAGCAGGAATCTTGCAGTGTCCTTATGATGAATTAAAACAACGGCATCAGGAATACCGAATGAAGATTGCAATTGCAGCAATGAGTGCAGTCATGTTTCTTGGAATCGCATTTGGTATGTATTCGTCATATCAAAGAGACCAGGTAAACACGGCATATCAGCAGTCGTTAATAAATCAAATGAAGAATCTGTCAGAAGAATCGGAGCGATATCTGAATGGAGGCGACAGGATAAGCGCATTAAAAACAGCACTTGAAGTTCAGCCGGAAGGACAAAGTGCCATTTATCCGATAGTGCCAGAGCAAATCTATGCTTTAAATAAGGCTCTTTATACCTATCAACATTCAAGCAATTATATTTATAAGCCAGAAAAAATGAAAACCATGGATGGAGCAGTAACGGATGTAAATGGTTTCAGTCCAGAGGGAAGTTTGTTTTTTGCACTTGATTCCTTTGGACAAGCTTATTTTTATGATACAGACACTGAAAAAGTGGTATGGAAAATTAATGCAGAAAAAATTTTTGAAACGACTGGGGAGAATTTTCTTTGGGGCAAATTTAATGGAAACCATTCAATTGTGATGGCGACAGAACATTATTTTGTGGCATTGGATGTAGAAAAACAATCTTGTGGGGCAATTGTGAAGACAAAAAAGAAGAATCAAAAAGACCAGGCGATGGATGTATATAAAAATAAAGTAGCCGTGTGTTGTAAAACCAAGAAAGAAAATGCAAAATATGACAGTATTAGTCTGTTTATTTATGATATGGAAAAAGGGGAACTTTCAGAGATTTATGATTATCTTTCGGAGAGAGAAACAAAAGATATATCCAAGATTAAACAGATCAGCAAAATAGTTTTTTCAGAAAGCGGAAATTATCTGGCAATATCAAAATCATGGCTTACCCTAGATGTTGAGGACGAACAAAGTCAAATGATTTATATTTATGATATGAAAAATGGGAAAATTGTTCAGAAGTTTGGCACAGAAAGTGTTTTAGATCTTTGTTTTATAGATGAGGATGCAGTTGCTTCGGTAGAATATAGCTTATATAAATCGCCATACTATAATGGATGGGAAATGCAGGAAAGTATTTATAGTCTAAAAGATGGAAAGAGCTTGTGGCAAAGCCAAAAGACGAGAATAACAGATACAATAGCAGTAGATAACCCAGCAGCTTTTTGTAAATATATTAGTAAGGTTAATACAGATACGAATGGAGAAAAGGCAGAAGTAGTTGGATTTAGCTGTGAAGGAAATTTGACATTGGTAAGAAAAGGCGATTGGGAGATTCTATTTCAAAGAGAGTTTGAATATGATATTGTGGAGATTCAAAAGATAGATGACAATAATATTTTGGTTGGACTTAATAATGGAACAGTTTATCGTGTTATGACTTGTAGTCTTTGGAGTAAGATGTTGGTTGTAGATGCTGATATTAGTGAAGAATATTACAATGCAAAGATAGATAAAATTGTTCAGCTAAAGGCACATGACTTAGTGTTCTCAAAAAAGATATTTGATGAATCTATGAAAAAAGAGGGAACAAAACGACCGGAATTCGGAAATGATGTAACCAATAATGAAGGAGAAAAAGTAGTTGGAACAAAGTACAGGGCAGAAGTTGAAGGTGATTCAATCATTATAACGGACAGAAAAACGAAAGAAACCGTTTTGACAATTCCCATGTATCAGGCAGAAGATGTGGTTTACGGATTTTTTAATAATGATGAACAATTTTTGGTATATAATGAACATTATAAGGAAATTGTAGTCTGGGATATGGAAACAGGAAGTATATTAAAACAACAAAAACTGGATTTGGAATCCCCGGTTAAAACACAAATCATTATAGACGAAGATTTGCATTTCTTTGCATTGAATCTTGAATATGGAAACATATCGTTTACGGCTGAAGAAACACCACATAATACATTAGATCTTTTTTACTATGATGATGACTTTAATATTTATAGGTATGCAAGTATTCCTTATGGGGATATTGATTTCAAAAATAAGAAACTATATGTAAGAGATGGGCAGGATTATTATTCGACATGGATTTACAGTTATGATGAACTGGTTAAAAGGGCAGAAAAAATTTTAAAAGAAAAATAGAATTAATAGTGGCGAAAAGTGATAGTGACGGAGTTTTCTGGTTTGACAGAAAGCTCCGTTTTTGGTTGTAGAATTTCATGATAGAGTTTCAAAATTTGAAAAAGATGGGAGAATTGAAATTGGGAGAAGATGGTTTAATAAAGATAGGAATTGAAAAAAGAAGGGGGGTAAGAATTATACGATGAAAAAAATAACAAAATGTTTATTAGTAATAATTATGTTAGGATTGATTGGAGTGTTTGCTTATTTAAGTAAAGACTGGTTTGGGAGCGATGGGTATTTCGAAATGAAAAACATTATGGTAGGAACGGATACACTTTCATTACAGGTAAAACAGATAATAGTTATAGGATTTTTAATAGTTATGTTATGTGTTCCGGTATGCTTAACTGAATCTAAATGGGCGCCATGGGCTTGGTGTATAATTGTTTTGATAGGAACGATCATTAAAGGCGAAGATTTTTGGGGATATTTAATTGTTATATTATCAGCAGGAGGCTGTCTATTTGGAGCCATAGCTCAAGGAATTGGCATAGTTATAAAATTATTTTTTGCAGATTTTAATCCGGTATGGCTGATAAGAGTTTTTCAGATGTTAGGAGATATGGGAATAATATATATCATTTCATACTGGAAAGAATTCTTAAAGTCCTGTCAAGAAGATTCAGCACGAACGAATTATAACTATTCGTATGGTAATGAGAAAAGTTTTACACAGGAATTAATAGATGAATACGATAAAATAATGAAAGAAAAAAGAGAGGAAGAGACCTTAGAAAAATTAAAAGATATTGATTGGAGATTAAAAAATATGAAATAAAATAGACAACCAATGGTAACGGAGTTTTCTGGTTTGGTAGAAAGCTCCGTTTTTTGTTGCGGAATTTCAGCAAGGAGTTTCAAAAACCAAAGAATATGGAGAAGTTGAAATTGAGAAAAAATGGTTTAATAAAGATAGAAAGTGAAGCAAAAATGAAACGAAAGTTAAGTGGGAATAAAAGGAGATGGTTAGTAAAATGCAGATAATGAAAAGTATTTATAAAAAATTACTAAATATGCCCAGTGTTCCGCCAGAAATGGGAGGGATATTAGGAAGTAAAAACAATGTTATAGATGAAATAAAATTTGATAGAAAGATAACTTCTTGTGAGAGTGGAATTTATGTTCCAGACGTTAAAATATTAAATAAATACATACGAGAATGGAATAAGAGGAGAATTCAATTCCAGGGGCTTTTTCATACACATGCTTTTAACTGGCCTGAATTATCGCAGGCTGATAAAGAATATATTGTATGTATTATGAAGGCAATGCCGGAAGTAGTGAATCAATTATATTTTCCGTTAATATTTCCGAGTTCTCACATAAGAGGATTTTTAGCAAAAAGAGTAAAAGGAGATATCGAAATTATAGAAGATGTGATAGAGGTAATTTAAAAAATTAGAGTTTCATTATTTCAGAATAGTATTTCA
>ERZ869983.141-NODE-141-length-24117-cov-9.434942_pt1 | contig 24117 bp, 21 predicted proteins | sample MGYA00521106_ERZ869983 | MGnify/ENA primary metagenome ERZ869983 (study PRJEB32232, sample SAMN07284972) | human gut metagenome | biome: human-associated habitat; material: feces | host: Homo sapiens | place: Tanzania | collected 2014-04-05 ...
CTATTGATAATCCGGAAGAAGGGATTTATTATGTAATTGGAGATATCTTACCGATTCAGATTCTTGTAACAAATCGGCTGTCACCGGAAAAAAATCTCTGGTTATATAGTTTGACAGATACCCTGAAAGACATGTCTGTCACCAGACAGCTTTTAGAGGATTATAAAAATAACAAAGAAGATCAGCTGTATCAGGCTGTTATGGAAATTATAGTAAAAGCAAACGAGAATCGGCTAAAGGAGGGGAAACGTGATATGTGTAATGCGTTATTAGAATTAATGAAAGATGAATTAGATGAAAAACGAGAAGAAGGCATAAGAGAAGGGATAAAAGAAGGGGAATCTCTTGGAGAAAACAGGATTAATCAACTGATTTTGAAGTTATCCGAACTAAACAGAACTGATGAGATTCTCAAAGCTGCTGACCGGGAATATCAGAAGAAGTTATTAAAAGAGTTTGGGCTTTAAAAAAGGTCACTATATCCAAGGGGAGCATTCTTTGACTTGCATTTTTTTAAGAAAGCACAACAGGTTTAGGGCTGCTGTGCTTTCTTTTGGTTTTGAAAACAATTCATAAAGTTCATTTTTTGCAAATTGTTATAATATCAATTCTACAGATGCAGAACTCTCTCCTTGATCTCCTGCGTTCTTCCCTGATTCCAGAACTGCGTTCCGATATATCCGCAGGTACGTCTTGCAACATTCAGTGTATCCTGATTGCGGTTTCCACAATGCGGACACTCCCATACGAGCTTTCCTTCCTCGTCTGTTATAATCTGGATCTCTCCATCATATCCACACTCCTGACAGTAATCACTCTTTGTATTCAGCTCCGCATACATAATGTTGTCATAAATGAATCGGATAACCTGAAGTACGGCTGCAATGTTATCTTTCATGTCCGGAACTTCTACATAGCTGATGGCTCCACCGGAAGAAAGTGCCTGGAACTGAGATTCAAACTTCAGTTTTGAGAATGCATCAATCTCTTCTCCGACAAAGACATGATAGCTGTTTGTAATATAGCTCTTATCTGTAATTCCAGGAACAATGCCAAATCTCTTCTGCAGACATTTTGCAAACTTGTAAGTTGTACTTTCGATCGGTGAACCATAGATACTGAAAGCAACGTTCGTCTCTTCTTTCCACTGGTTACAGGCATCGTTCATGTGCTTCATAACATCCAGTGCAAATGGTGTAGCATCCGGATCTGTATGGGATTTTCCTGTCATATACTTCACACACTCATAAAGTCCTGCATATCCAAGAGAAATCGTTGAGTATCCTCCATAGAGAAGTTCATCAATCGGTTCTCCCTTCTTCAGACGGGCAAGTGCTCCGAACTGCCACAGAATCGGTGCTGCATCAGACAGTGTTCCTTTCAGACGGTTGTGTCTGCACATCAATGCGCGATAGCAAAGTTCCAGTCTGTCATCAAAGATCTTCCAGAACTTATCCATATCTCCACCGGAAGAAAGTGCAACGTCAACAAGGTTGATCGTAACAACTCCCTGGTTGAAACGTCCGTAGAACTTATAGTTTCCGTTCTCGTCTTTCCATGGGCTTAAGCAGCTTCTGCATCCCATAACCGGGAAACAGTTTCCTTCTTTAAGCTCTTTCATCTTTTTCTCGGAAATGTAATCCGGAACAAGACGCTTTGCAGTACACTTTGCTGCAAGCTCTGTCAGATAATAGTATTCGCTTCCTTCTTCGATATTATCTTCTTCCAGAACATAGATCAGTTTCGGGAATGCCGGTGTCACCCATACTCCGGCTTCATTCTTAACTCCCTGATAACGCTGACGAAGTGTCTCTTCAATGATCATCGCCAGGTCTTTCTTCTCTCTCTCGTTCTTTGCTTCGTTCAGATACATGAAAACTGTAAGGAACGGTGCCTGTCCGTTTGTTGTCATCAGTGTGATCACCTGATATTCGATTGTCTGGACACCCTTTGTGATCTCTTTCTTCAGTCTTCTCTCTACGATCTCATTGAGCACATCTTCCGGATATTCCATTCCGACCAGTTCCTGCTCGCTGATCACTTCCTTGCGGATCTTCTCTCTGGAAACATCTACAAACGGTGCCAGATGAGCAAGTGAGATACTCTGTCCGCCATACTGGTTACTTGCAACCTGGGCAATGATCTGAGTTGCGATATTACATGCTGTGGAAAAGCTGTGCGGCTTCTCAATCATTGTACCGCTGATCACAGTTCCGTTCTGAAGCATATCCTCCAGATTCACAAGATCGCAGTTGTGCATATGCTGTGCATAGTAGTCAGAATCATGGAAATGGATGATTCCTTCTCTGTCTGCCTCCACAATATCATGTGGGAGAAGCATTCTTGTTGTCAGGTCACGGCTGACCTCTCCTGCCATATAATCTCTCTGTACGCTGTTGACTGCCGGGTTCTTGTTCGAGTTCTCCTGCTTTACATCCTCGTTGTTGTACTCAATCAGTGACAGAATACGATTGTCTGTTGTATTCGCCTTACGTACGAGGGATCTCTTATAACGATATCTTACATACTTACGTGCAAGTTCAAAAGCTCCGGTAGCCATAATCTGATTCTCTACCATATCCTGGATCTCTTCTACGGATACTGCACGATTCAACTTGTTACACTTGAATTCCACATATTCTGCGATATCTTCAATCTGGCTGTCTGTCAGCGTACGCTCCCCATTATCCTTATCCGCCTTCGTCACAGCAACCACGATTTTCTGTATATCAAATGTCTCTTCCGACCCATTTCTCTTGATAATTTTCATTGATCAGTCTCCTCACTTTTTCTTATTTTGGCACGATATCTTGTGTTTTATCCGTTTCTATCGTGCTGTCTGATACTTATTCTAATACAAAATATAGTATAATGCAATCCCCAAAACACAGTATCATGTATTTTCAGAACATCTGCTACATTTTTTGAGTTTTTCATTTAACTGATAATCTTTACTCCATCTGTTATACAAAATCAAAACTGTCTATGAATTATCTGTCTACTCATTCTCCTTTCACACCTGCGGAAAAGGCAGCCAAACAGTCCTTATTCAAGGACTTTGGCTGCCTTTTCTTTCGTTTTATTTCAGGTAATAATTCTATTTATTTTTCGAATTCACAGATAATTCGGTCAATTCTTTTTCTAGTAAGATCCGTTATGTTTTGCATGGAAATCTCTTGTCTCTTTGACGATCACTCCGTTCAATGCAAGAAGTGCGATCAGGTTCGGGAATGCCATCAGTGCATTGAAGATATCTGCGATATTCCATACTGCTTTTACTGTCATATATGGTCCAATGAATACTGCAAGGATATACAGGATACGATATCCCATTACAACTCCTTTATTTCTGTTAAACAGGTATTCCACGCATCTCTCGCCGTAATAGTTCCATCCGAGAATTGTTGTGAATGCAAAGAATACAAGACACAGCATCAGGGAGAATGTCGCTACGAACGATGGGAATGGAAGTCCTTTCTGGAAAGCATCCATTGTGATTGCCACACCTTCAAGTTCCGGGTTCAGCCAGGAACCGGCGATCACGATAGAAAGTCCTGTCATTGTACAGATTACAATTGTATCAATAAATGTTCCCGTCATAGATACCAGACCCTGACGAACCGGATCTTTTGTTCTTGCTGCAGCTGCTGCGATCGGTGCACTACCAAGTCCGGATTCATTTGAGAAAATTCCTCTTGCAACACCTTTCTGCATTGCTACGAACATGGATCCAACCGCTCCTCCTGCAAGTGCACTTCCTGTAAATGCAGATTTCACGATAGAAGCCAGTGCTGCAGGAACAGCTGTGATATTTGCAATAATGATGATTACTGCAAGTCCTACATAAAGAACTGCCATAAATGGTACGATAACTTCCGATACTTTAGCAATTCTCTGGATTCCTCCAAGAACAACAAGACCTACACACACTGTCAGGAATAATCCTGCGATCACAGTAGCCCATGAATAATTTCCTCCAAACAAGGAAACTGTATGTGCCATATCCGGGTCGAAGAAATTCTTAACCGCAGATGCAATACTGTTTACCTGTGTAAATGTACCGATTCCGAAGAGACCAACTCCGGCTCCAAAGAATGCGAAAATCTTCGCAAGCCATGTCCACTTCTTACCCATTCCATTTTCAATATAATAGAATGGTCCGCCAAGTACATGCCCGTCTTCGTCGATTGTACGATATTTGATTGCCAGAAGACCTTCTGCGTATTTTGTCGCCATTCCAAAGAATGCCGCAATAACCATCCAGAACAATGCTCCCGGACCACCAAGTGCGATTGCTGTTGCAACACCTGTGATATTACCGGTTCCGATTGTTGCTGACAGAGCCGTACAAAGTGCTCCAAAGCTGGTCACTTCTCCGCTACCGTCTTCTTCGTCTTTAAACATGAATTTGAAAGCTTTGCCAAGATGCCTGATCTGTACAAGACCAAGTCTGGCTGTTAGAAAGATACCTGTTGCCATGATGAGGCAGATCAACGGAAGCCCCCACACAGCATTGTCGATTGCAGTGATAATTTTGTCGATTTGTGCAAACATTTCTTTATTCCTCCATCCTTTTGCCTGAGAGACTCGCGGTCTGTAACTGCAACTTCGACCGCTTACACCTTCGGCGCTCTTTTTAAAGAGACTCTCCTGAGTATTGCTGTCATTCACGTCAGATGTAAATGACAGCAAGTTTTTCTCTTTCGTGCTTTAACACGATAAAAGTAAGGATAGCACTATGTTATAAGAAATGCAATATGTTTCAAACATTTTTTCAATTAAGATTACTAATATTTATTAATAAACGATATCAATAAGATTATTCTGCCAGCTCTTTTCCTGCTGCTTTAAGTTCTTCAAGCACGTCATCCTCCGGAGCTTCATTTGCAATGATTCCTTCTTCGCGGATCAACTGTGCCCCTGCATTTTTCATGCGATCTGCCCAGTCTCTCATCCATTCTCCGTCTCCCCATCCATAAGAACCGAACAGAAGGATCTTCTTTCCTGACACAAGAGCTTCCAGTTCTTCTACAAATGGCTCCATCTCAGATTCTTCAAGCACTTCTGCTCCCATTGCCGGGCACCCAAGTGCAAATGCAGCTTCCTCTGCCACTGTCTTTGCATCTGCATCTCCTACTTCCAGAACTTCAGCCTCCTGTCCGGCTGCCTTGATTCCCTCGGCAACTGCATCTGCCATTGCCTGTGTATTTCCTGTTCCGCTCCAATATACAACTGATATACTCATTTTATAAATTCCTCCACTTTCTTTGATTCAATGCAATTTCACGGATGTTTTTCCCATCCAGATACTCATTCACCGCACAAACCTTTGCACGGTCATATTCATGAAAAATCATTCTCGCTTTTTCAGGATTACTATATACTTTCCAGTATCCTGTCATAATAAAATCTCTGCCTTCTTTTTCAATAAAGCTCTGCACATCTGCCGTCGGATATCCGAGAAAAGCTCCAATCTCATGTGGGAATCCAATTCCTTGTGCAGTACACTCGCAGATACGTTCTGACAGATGTGCCAGCATTTCCTCGATATTGCTTTCCTTATATCCGTATTGTCCGATCAGTTCGCGGAGTTTTGGCTGGTTCATATATTCTTCCAGCTCTTTGGGGCGATAGAAAAGGACAAGGCATTTCCCCTCTGAGCAGGATAATTTATAAAAATTGATCTCCATCCCGGAAAACATTTCTTCCAATTCAGAATATGATTCATTTTCCATTGAAATCAGGCCAGATACTTTAAGCCCCTTCAGAAAAGGCGCACACTGTAATATAACCTGAAACCCAAGCCTCACCTTCCGGTCTTTATTTTTTAGATAGTAGGATAATACTTCTGTCGGCATATCGTTCTCCTTTTGTTTTATTTGAGAATCATTTTCATTCACGTATTATGTTAGCATAATTGAAAATGATTTTCAATACCGTTTTTGATAACTTTTCTCATTTTCATAACTGTACTTCCCGAATCCGTTCTTATGGTAATTCCGCATAAAAGTTTTTCAATTTTTAATACTTTTTTAGTTGTTACTCACATATCTTTAGTGTATAATGAATTTATAAATATTTGAGAGGTGAGAAAATCTCAAACATTATACACACTTACATAAAGGAGAGATTCGCCATGGTAAATTTAATCACAGGCCCAAGAGGCAGCGGAAAAACACAGCAGATGATCGATCTTGCAAATGAGAAGGTTAAGACTTCTTCCGGTAACGTCGTATTTATTAAAAGGAGCAACAAAGACACTTATTCTGTAGATTTCAATATCCGTGTCATCAAGATGGCTGATTATCCTGACATCCTTACCTTAGAAGAATTCGTAGGTTTCCTCTATGGTATGGCTGCTGGCAATCATGATATCGAAGCTGTTTTCATCGACAGTATCTTAAAGCAGGCTAATATCACATTAGAAAGTCTTCCGACATTCATCGAGAAATTAAATAAAATTTCCGAAGATGCCAAGATTGATTTCTACCTCAGCGTCAGCGCAGATAAAGCTGAGATTGCAGATGTTGATGCTCTTGGATGCACAGTTCTGTAAGCATTTACAGCGTAGTGCAACACAGGATTCGCCCTTCTGGGTCTGAATTAAATATTTTCAGGAACTAAAAAAGAAGTACTTCCGTTCTCCGGTTGTACTTCTTTTTTGCTCTTCTTTCTCTTATTCTGTCTGTGCAGATTCCCCTGCTGTATCTTCTGTCTGCTCTTCTTTCACAGCTTTTGTGCTGATCTGTTCACTTGTTTTTCCATTCAGGGAAAGGACTGTATCAACCTGCTCTCCCTTCTTATACTCAACTGTGACTTCATCTCCGACATTAAACCGGATAATATCAATAAAATCTACAACGGATACATCAAAGATCTCATCCGAACCTTCAAGCATGATATAATAATGAGAATCACCGTCTATAACACCCTGGGCGATCTTTGTGATCTTCGCTGTCAGTGTCTCTACTGATCTTGTATCCTCGGCTTCTGTCTTGATTCCATTCTTATACATCAGATTGGTGTAAGAATCCTCACATTCACTGACCGTATCTCCAATTGCGACAATCTGATATTTCTGTACATTTACCATCGCATATTTCTTCACCAGACCGGCATCATCTTTAAGTGCAATGAAATAGGTCGGTTCACCGGAAATATTTAAAAGCAATGGGAATGTTGCCGTATAGTGCAGATTCTGTACCTGTCCTTCTGCGGAAGACATCGCTGAACTCTCTGTTGCTCCTTCAATCTCATAGAACTTTGTCTCCATTGTTCTCTGATTCATCAGAACAAACCCTACATTCGACTGGTCTCCGGTGATTGATGTAACGCCAGTGTATACCCATACATCATCGTCAATTGCAAGATAATTATATCCATCTGTTGTATTCAGACAGTCTTTCTGCCCAAGAACACTGTTAAAGAAACCATGTTTCAATGTTCCGTGATAATTATAAAGCTCAACCAACAGATCTGCGGAATATACTCTGTCAACCCACTGAGGGACATCCTCAACTGCATAATCTGTTGTCTCCCCTGTGATTGCATTGCAAAGAACCACTCTTCCGATCGTTGTTCCCCCAAACAATCCGATATTATACTTCTTCACCGGACAGATCCAGTACGGAACTCCGTCTTCATCAATCTCAAAACTCAGATCATTAAAGATATACGTTGGATAGTTAAATCTCAGATGACGGTAAATATTTCTGTTAAAATGATCACTTGTCGTGTACTTCATCCCTTCACTCAGTTTTACGAGTTCCGTATTCTGTGTTGCCATATCAATCTTGATATAGGCCGGGATTCCTTCTCTCATGTTCGTAAACCATTTGATCACGCTGGCATATTTCAAAGGAGAAACTCTCACCGGCTGATCCTGATAGTTGATCTGGGAATACAGTTCATCTACCTCGAACTGGGATACCATATCTACCATACTTCCCATCTTCCTGTCACCGAGAAGCTCTGCTGAATCCTTATCCAGCAATGGAATCTGATCAAAAGATAATTCTTCGATATCTTTCGTAAATTCTCCATTCTTCACCGTCAAAAGTTCCTGATACTTCTTCGCATTCACAATTGGAGAAGACAAAACTGATCCTGCCACATATGCGATCACAAGCACCGCAAGGATTCCAAGGATCACCTTTAATCCCTTTGACTCTTTCCAGTCGTAACGGTTTAAATTTTTCTTTCTGATAAATACCACAGCTGCCAGAATGACCAACACCACAAGATACATCCAGAATTCTGCTGCATGAATATTGATTGCCGGAAGTGTCACATAGTAATAGATTCCAATCAGTAGGATTACTCCTATGACAGCTGCCACTTTCATTTTAAATTTGTTCATCTCACCTCTTCCTTTCTTTCATTTTACGTAACTGTTCAGAGCCAACCTCCAAAATGCTACGCATTTCGTCGGTGTGGCGTATCCGCCAAATAAAATTTCAAAAACAGTCTTAAAAATGCAAGCATTTTACACCTGTTTTATGAAATTTTGCTTGGCTCTGAACAGTTACATTTTATCATAAAAAGAACATAATTTCCTATATTTTACCACATACTAATTAAAATATAATTATGGAGGAAATGTGCCATGAAAGCCACAGGGATAGTCCGGAGGATAGATGATCTTGGAAGAATCGTAATTCCGAAAGAAATAAGAAGGACATTGCGGATCCGCGAAGGTGATCCACTGGAAATTTTTACAGACAGAGAAGGAAAGGTGATTTTAAAGAAATATTCTCCGATCGGTGAATTAGGATCACTGGCAGGGATTTATGCAGATAGTCTTTCGAAGACACTTGGCTGTACAGTCTGCATCACTGATACAGATCAGGTGATCGCGGCAGCAGGAAACGGGAAGAAAGAACTTCAGGAAATGCTGCTGAGTGCAGAGCTGGCAGAAGTGTTTCAAGAAAGAAAGACCGTGTTGAAAAAGAGCAGTGACGCTGAGTTTGTAGCAATTACAAAAGACAGGAGTGAATACAGAGAGGAAATAATCAGTGTGATTCTCAGTGAAGGTGATATTGCAGGTGGAGTGATCTTTCTGCAGAAAAATGAGAAAAAGCATTTCGGAGAGATGGAAAAGAAGTTTGCGGCAGGCGCAGCAGATCTGCTTGGGAGGCAGTTGAGTTAAAAGTGTCATATTTTTCCGGGAGGATGCATAGAATAGTATCAGTGGAAAACCGGACATGCATTGAAAGGAAAAGAAAATGAGAGAAAATCATGGGAAAAAAGGGATAATATACGCAGAAAATTTAGTGAAGGCATTACTTTGCGCCTATCTGGTCACAGGGATGTTTCTGTTAATTCTTGCACTTCTCCTTTATAAAGCAGGATTGAGTGAAGAAAATGTAAATCTGGGAATTATTCTCATCTATGTGATTGGGACTTTCTCCGGAGGCTTTGTGATTGGAAAACTGGAAGGCCAAAAGAAGTTCCTCTGGGGGCTTGGAACCGGAGTGCTCTATTTTGCTTTATTACTGCTCATCTCATTTGGAATGTACCGTGAGGTTTCGTCGGGGACAGGAGATTTGTTCCTGACATTTGTACTTTGTACCGGAGGCGGAATGCTCGGAGGGATGGTCTCATGAAGAAAAACCAGACGGATGTGTGAAAAAATACTTTAAAAACCTTGCTGTGTGTGCTATAATAGCGAAAGCAATATGTGCGAAGTTAGGAGGAGTAGAAATGAAACACATTAAAACACTGAATACACAGACACTGAACAACACAGTAAAAAAAGGTGGATGCGGAGAGTGCCAGACATCTTGCCAGTCTGCATGTAAGACATCCTGTACAGTAGGAAACCAGACTTGCGAACACGCAAAATAAGAAATCCTGAAAGTGAAGATAATGTTGCTGCAGAGTTACTGTGAACAGTGACACTGCCTGCAATTATGCGAGATACAGCAACAGGATCACAGGGAAGGCAGCGGTGAGAATCGCTGCCTTAAGTATGTTATGGAAAAAATATAGAAAGCGAGGTATCCACGTGATACATCAGTACCAGAATAATGGATATAATATTGTCCTCGACGTGAACAGTGGGGCTGTACACGTTGTGGATCAGGAAGCGTATGATGTCATCGAAGTGCTTAATCGCATGAATGAAGATCATACAGTGGAGACATTGAAGGCTCCGGAAACAGCAGAAGCATTGAAAAAAGAGCTTGGAGAGAAATATTCTGAGAAAGATCTGCTGGATATTTTAGAGGCAGTGACAGAACTGACGGAACAGGGACGTCTGTTTACAAAGGATATTTATGAGAATTTTATCGACGTGGTAAAGCAGCGTAAGACCGTTGTTAAGGCATTATGTCTTCATATTGCCCATGACTGTAATCTTGCCTGTAAGTATTGCTTTGCGGAAGAGGGAGAGTACCATGGCCGCAGAGCTTTGATGTCTTACGAGGTTGGAAAGAAAGCACTTGATTTCCTGATCGCGAATTCAGGAACAAGAAGAAATCTTGAAGTTGACTTCTTCGGTGGCGAGCCGCTGATGAACTGGCAGGTTGTCAAAGACCTGGTAGCATACGGAAGAGAGCAGGAGAAGCTTCATGACAAGCATTTCCGTTTCACACTGACAACGAACGGAGTCCTCTTAAATGACGAAGTTCAGGAGTTTGTGAACAAAGAGATGGACAACGTTGTCATCAGTCTTGACGGAAGAAAAGAAGTGAATGACCAGATGCGTCCGTTCCGTAACGGAAAAGGAAGCTATGATCTGATCGTACCGAAGTTCCAGAAGCTGGCTGAGAGCCGTAATCAGGAGAAGTACTACATCAGAGGTACATTTACAAGAAATAATCTGGATTTCTCCAAGGATGTAGAGCACTTCGCAGATCTTGGATTCAAGCAGATGTCTATTGAACCTGTAGTAGGTGATGATACAGAACCATATGCAATCCAGAAAGAAGATCTTCCACAGATCTTTGAAGAATATGATAAACTCGCGAAATTCCTGATCGAGCGCGAGAAGAGCGGAAGAGGATTCAATTTCTTCCACTTCATGATCGATCTTGAAGGAGGACCGTGCGTGTCCAAGCGTCTGTCCGGCTGTGGTTCAGGTACAGAGTATCTGGCAGTGACACCATGGGGAGATTTCTACCCATGTCACCAGTTTGTAGGACAGGAAGAATTCCTCATGGGAAATGTTGATGAGGGAATTACAAAACCGGAGATTGCGGAAGAATTCCGTGGATGCAGTGTATATTCCAAGGAAAGCTGCAGAACCTGCTTTGCCAGATTCTACTGCAGCGGTGGCTGTATGGCGAATTCTTACAAGTTCCACAATACGATCCATGATACTTACGAAGTGAGCTGTGAGATGGAGAGAAAACGTGTGGAATGTGCGATCATGATAAAAGCTGCCCTGGCGGATGAAGAACAATAAAGTTAGAGAGCAGTAGTCAAGAAAGGAAAGAAAGAGATGAAGAAAGGCAAGAGTATTCTCAGCCTCATTCTCGTAATCGCAGTTACAGCACTCTTCGGTATGACCTGTGTGCTTGGACTTGATTTAAAGGGAATGGGAGCTGCGAAGAACATCAATCTCGGTCTTGACCTGGAAGGTGGAGTCAGCATTACATATCAGGTAAAAGGTGACAAGCCATCCCAGGCAGACATGGATGACACCGTGTACAAGCTTCAGAAACGTGTGGAGCAGTACAGCACAGAGGCACAGGCCTATCAGGTTGGAGACAACCGTATCAGTATCGAGATTCCGGGTGTGAGCGACGCGAACAAGATCCTGGAAGAACTTGGACAGCCGGGTTCACTGTACTTTATCAAGCATAAAGACAGTGAGGGAAATGAAAACTATTCCCTGACAGCTTCCGGATATACACTGAATAAGTCAATCGACGAACTGAAAGATACAGACTCCATCGTACTGACAGGTACAGAAGTAAAGACTGCTTCAGCCGGAGCAATCAATGACTCAACAACAGGAAACAAAAAGTATGGTGTTGATCTTGAACTGACAGAGGAAGGTGCTGAGAAGTTCAAGACAGCAACAGAGGAAGCTTATAACAACAACCATGATACAATTGCTATTTACTATGACGGTGCTCTGATCAGTGTACCGAGTGTAAATGCAGTGATCGAGAATGGAAAAGCTCAGATCTCAGGAAATATGGATTACGAAGAAGCTGATAACATTGCTTCCACGATCCGTATCGGTGGACTGAATCTGGAACTTGAAGAGCTGAGTTCAGAAGTTGTTGGTGCACAGCTTGGACAGGACGCGCTGAAAGGCAGTTTGATTGCCGGAGCAATCGGTCTGGCGATCGTATGTGTATTCATGTGCTGGGTATATCTCCTTCCGGGACTTGCATCCAGCCTTGCACTGATCCTTTATACAGAACTGATCCTGATCCTTCTGAATGCATTTGACATTACACTGACACTTCCGGGTATCGCAGGTATTATCCTCGGTATCGGTATGGCGGTAGATGCGAACGTTATCATCTTCGCCCGTGTGAAAGAAGAGCTGACAGCAGGAAAGAGCGTACACGCTTCACTGAAATCAGGATTCCAGAAAGCAATGTCCGCAATCGTTGACGGAAATATCACAACACTGATCGCAGCCGGTGTGCTGTGGCTTCGCGGAAGCGGTACTGTAAAGGGATTCGCCCAGACACTTGCACTTGGTATCGTCGTATCCATGTTTACAGCACTCGTGATCACAAGACTGATCATCTTTTCATTCTATGGAGCAGGTATCCACAATGAGAAAGTATACGGAAGACATCTGAAAGAACGTAAACCGGTTGATTTCCTTGGAAAGAAAAAAATCTTCTTTGTTATTTCTATCATCCTTTGTCTGGCCGGACCGGTCATGATGGGTGTGAACCATGCAAGAGGAATCGGTGCGATGAACTACAGCCTTGATTTCGTAGGTGGTACTTCAACAAATGTAACATTTGATAAAGAATATACTCTCGAAGAAATCGACAGCCAGATGATCCCAAGTCTGGAAGAGATCACAGGAGATAAGAATATTCAGGTTCAGACAGTAAAAGACAGCAATCAGGTAGTCTTTAAGACACAGACACTTGATCTTGAGAAACGTGAAGCACTTGCATCTTACCTGAACGAGAATTACGGAGTAGAGGCATCTGATATTGCAACAGAAAATATCAGTTCAACAGTAAGCTCTGAAATGAGAAGAGACGCTGTGATCGCTGTGATCATTGCAACGATCTGTATGCTGCTTTACATCTGGTTCCGTTTCAAAGATATCCGTTTCGCAACAAGTGCTGTTATCGCACTGGTGCATGACGTACTTGTAGTACTTGGATTCTATGTGATCGCAAGAGTATCTGTCGGAAATACATTTATCGCATGTATGCTGACAATTGTCGGATATTCTATCAACGGTACGATCGTTATCTTTGACCGTATCCGTGAGGCGCTGGCAACAAAGAGCCGTACAGAAGATCTGAAGGATCTTGTAAACCGCTGTATTACTCAGACACTGACAAGAACGATCTATACAAACTTTACAACATTTGTTATGGTCGTTGCTCTGTATATCCTTGGTGTAAGTTCCATTAAGGAATTCGCTGCACCTCTGATGGTAGGTATCATCTGTGGTGGATATACATCTGTATGTATCACAGGTGCGCTGTGGTATGTGATGAAGACAAGACTTGGTGAGGAAGCGAAGGCTGCGAGAGCAGCTTCTGGCACAAAGACAGTTTCTGTAAAAGCAGCAGACAAGAAAGAAGGAACTACTTCCACAGAGAGTAACGCAGCAAATACATCTGCAGATGACAGCTCCAGGAAGAAAAAAGGAAAGAAGACTTCTTTCAAAAATAAAAAGAGTAAAAAGCGTTAAGGAATGAATCACGGCCTGGAAACAGGATGAATAAACGCAGAAATAGAGTTACTGTTCACACGATGTGCGACCAGTAACGCATCTCGCCATTTTAAATCGCCTTTGGCGATGGGGCGAGATGCATTCAAGCCAGAACATGCATCCTCCGTGTCAATCAGCGAAGTGATTGACACGGGAGTAAACAGTAACGAAATAGAATCTGCTGTATCGAAAATGAAAAATGATTTTCGATACGGCAGTTTTTTGTTATAATAAAAAAATATGATACTGACAGATTGGGAGGAAGTTTGGATGGAGAAATGGTTCGTCACGATGAAAAAGGCGGATTTTAATGGAATAGCAGAGAAATATCAGATCTCCCCGATCATTGCACGACTGATGAGGAACCGTGATGTGATCGGAGATGAAGCAATTGATTTTTATCTGAATGGAACTGTGGAGGATCTGTATGACGGCTTACTGATGAAAGATATGGATCGTGCGGTAGATATTCTTAAGGAGAAGATAGAAGAAGGAAAGAAAATCCGTGTGATCGGTGATTATGATATTGATGGAGTTAATGCAACGTATATTTTGCAACAGGGGCTTGCAGGACTTGGGGCAGATGTCGATACGGATATTCCGGACAGGATCAAAGACGGATATGGATTGAATCAGATGCTGATCGACCGTGCTCTGGAGGATGATGTAGACACGATCATTACCTGTGATAATGGAATTGCGGCAATGAACGAGATCGCTTACGGAAAAGAAAATGGGATGACAATTGTTGTGACAGATCACCATGAGGTTCCGTATCTGGAAGAAAATGGGGAAAAAAAGTATCTCCTGCCACCGGCGGATGCAGTGGTCGATCCGCACAGAGCAGACTGCGGGTATCCATTTAAAGGATTGTGCGGCGCAGCTGTAGCGTATAAGCTGGTTGAGGTTTTGTACAGAGTCTCTGGAAAGTCAGATCAGGAGGTAGAACATCTGCAGGAAAGCCTGATGGAAAATGTTGCGATCGCTACGATCGGGGATGTGATGGATCTGGTTGGAGAGAACCGCGTCTTTGTAAAAAAAGGACTTGAGCTTCTGAAGACAACGAAGAATGAAGGGCTTCACGCATTGATGCAGTGTACAGGGGTAGATACAGCGAACCTGAATACGTATCACATCGGCTTTGTGATCGGACCGTGCATTAATGCCGGAGGAAGACTGGATACAGCCAAGCGTGCACTGGAACTTCTGAATGCATCGAACAGGAGAGAGGCAGTGACACTGGCGGCAGATCTGAAAGAATTAAATGACAGCCGGAAAGAAATGACCGAAGAAGGTGTAGAAGAAGCTGTCTGGCAGATTGAATCAAGTTCCTGGAAGGACGACCAGGTGCTGGTCGTGTATCTTCCAGAGTGTCACGAAAGTATCGCCGGAATTATTGCGGGGAGAATCAAGGAACGTTATTATCGTCCGACCTTTGTACTGACAAGGGGAGAGACAGGAGTAAAAGGCTCCGGACGGTCGATCGAAGCATATGATATGTTTGCGGAAATGAACCGCTGCAGGGAATTATTTACGAAGTTCGGTGGACATAAGCTGGCAGCAGGACTTTCTCTGGAAGAGGAAAATGTCGAAGTTTTCCGGAAACGGATCAATGAACTTGCGGATCTGACAGAAGAGGATCTGCAGATGAAGGTGTCGATCGATATGCGGCTTCCGTTTCCATATATTAATGAAGAACTGATCCATGAGCTTAAGATATTGGAGCCTTTTGGAAAAGGCAATGGGAAACCGTTATTTGCAGAAAGTAAACTGCGCGTGATCCAGCCGAGAATCTTTGGGAAGAACCGGAATGTACTGAAATGCAGACTGGAAGATCAGCAGGGGAATCAGATGGAAGCGGTTTATTTCGGAGAAGTGGAAGACTGTCTGCAGCAGATGGAAAAGAAGCAGATCATGTCCTTTACATACTATCCATCCATCAATGAGTACATGGGACGAAGAACAATTCAGCTTACAATTGTCAATTATCAGTAGATAATATCAAAAAAACCGTACAAATTGCTTAAAATGAAGAAGAATGGGAAGTTCTTATTTGAAAAAGGGAAAAATAGTGATATACTAAATCATATTAATTGTTCAGAACTAAGGCGTTTTGTGTCTAAAATGCATTTGTCGGATATGCCATACTGACGAAATACGAAGCATTTTGGAAGTTGGATCTGAACAGAACACAGGATGAATGAAGGGGGAAGATGATATGGCAGGCACTCGGGAATATGAAGATCTGAATAAAAATCTGGAGATAGTGGACGGACATGCAGTAAAAGCACCGGAGGATTATCAGGATCCGGAGGAGTTATATCAGGCCTTAATAGCTCGTGTGCGTAAGTATCACCCTTCAGCGGATATTACGATGATCGAGAAGGCCTATCAGATAGGCAAAGAAGCGCATAAGAATCAGTTCCGTAAATCCGGAGAACCTTATATCATTCATCCACTCTGGGTGGCGATCATACTTGCAGATCTCGAGATGGACAAAGAAACGATCGTGGCAGGAATGCTTCATGATGTAGTAGAAGATACGACGATGACACTGGATGAGATCTCCGCAGAGTTCGGTGAAGAAGTGGCACTTCTGGTGGATGGAGTTACCAAACTGGGACAGTTGAATTATTCCCAGGATAAACTGGAGGCCCAGGCAGAGAACTTGAGAAAGATGTTCCTTGCGATGGCGAAGGATATCCGTGTTATCATCGTGAAACTGGCAGACCGTCTGCACAACATGCGTACGATGGAGTTTATGACACCGGCCAAGCAGAAAGAGAAGTCCAGAGAGACGATGGATATTTATGCTCCGATTGCCCAGCGTCTTGGTATTTCCAAGATCAAGACAGAACTCGATGACCTTTCTCTGAAATATTACCAGCCGGAAGTTTATAACCAGCTGGTGCATGATCTGAATGCACGTAAGACAGAGCGTGAGGAATTCGTGCAGCAGATTGTTGCAGAAGTATCAAAGCATATGAAGAATGCTGATATTGAAGCGAAAGTATACGGACGCGTAAAACATTTCTTCAGTATTTATAAGAAGATGGTGAATCAGAACAAGACACTTGATCAGGTGTATGACCTGTTCGCCGTCCGTATCATCGTAGATTCAGTGAAGGACTGTTACGCAGCACTTGGTGTGATCCATGAGATGTATACACCGATTCCGGGACGTTTCAAGGATTATATTGCTATGCCGAAGGCGAATATGTACCAGTCTCTGCATACAACGCTGATCGGACCTTCCGGACAGCCGTTCGAGATCCAGATTCGTACAGAGGAGATGCATAAGACTGCTGAATATGGTATCGCAGCCCACTGGAAATACAAAGAGACAGGCGGAAGCAACACGAAAGGACTGAACACACAGGAAGAGAAGCTGAACTGGCTGCGTCAGATCCTGGAATGGCAGAGGGACATGTCTGACAACCGTGAGTTCTTAAGCCTGCTCAAGGGTGATCTGGACTTATTCCAGGAAGATGTCTATTGCTTTACACCGAACGGAGATGTGAAGAACCTTCCAAACGGTTCCACGCCGGTTGATTTTGCTTATGCAATCCACAGTGCGGTCGGCAATAAGATGGTTGGCGCCAGAGTGAATGGCAAGCTTGTGAACATTGATTATAAGATTCAGAACGGAGACAGAATTGAGATCCTGACATCCCAGAACTCCAAGGGACCGAGCCGTGACTGGCTGAATATCGTCAAGAGCACACAGGCGAAGAGCAAGATCAATTCATGGTTTAAGAAGGAATATAAAGAAGATAATATTATCCGCGGAAAAGATCTGATCAGTGCATACTGTAAGAGTAAGGGTATTAATCTGCCTGATATCATCAAGCCGAAATATCAGCAGATTGTTCAGAAGAAATACGGTTTCCGTGACTGGGATGCAGTGCTTGCAGCGATCGGCCATGGCGGACTCAAAGAAGGACAGGTTGTGAACCGCCTGTTGGAAGAGTACGAGAAAGAGCATAAGAAAGAGATCACGGATGAGAATATTTTAGAGAAGATCTCAGAAGCAAATAAACAGAGAGTACACATTGCCAAATCAAAGAGCGGAATCGTAGTTAAGGGAATCAATGATATGGCAGTACGCTTCTCAAAGTGCTGTAATCCGGTACCGGGAGATGAGATTGTCGGTTTTGTGACAAGAGGACGCGGAATGTCGATCCACAGAACAGATTGTATCAATATCATCAATCTGTCTGATGTGGAGAGATCCCGCCTGATTACAGCCGAATGGGAGGATAATGATCTTGAAGAAGGCGGTCAGTATCTTGCAGAACTGAAGATATTTGCAGACGACAGAAGAGGTCTTCTGCTGGATGTATCAAAGGTATTTACCGAAGAGAAGATTGACGTGAAGTCCATGAATACCCGGACAAGCAAGAAGGGTACGGCAACAATGGAGATGGGATTTGTTGTACACGGAAGAGAAGAATTGAATCGTGTGATCGGAAAGCTCAGACAGATTGAAAATGTAATTGATATTGAGAGAACAACAGGCTGATAAAAGAAACAGGCTGATAAAGGGGAAAAAGCTGATTAAAAGCTGGTAAAGGGAAAACGCTGATGGAGGAAAACGAATGAAGGTTGAAAGTATTGTACTGGGGTCAATTGGAACGAATTGCTACATTGTAACTAATGAAGAGACGAAGGAATGTTTTGCAGTGGATATGGCAGAATGTCCGCAGGAATATGTCAATTATATTAAGAACAGTGGATTAGAAATGAAAGCATTGTTTCTGACACATGGACATTTCGACCACATCATGGGAATTGATGATTTCCTCAAGGCTTTTCCGGTTCCGGTTTATGCAGGCGAAGATGAACTTCCGGTGATCGAGGATGATCGTCTGAATGTTTCTTCTATGTACGGAATGAAATATGCATTCCACGGAGCAAAGCCGGTGAAAGACGGTCAGGTGATCGAATGCGCAGGGATAGAAGTCGATGTACTTCATACACCGGGACATACAGTAGGAGGATGCTGTTATTACCTTCCAAAAGAACATAGATTATTCAGTGGAGATACACTGTTCTGTGCATCTATCGGAAGAACTGACCTCCCAACAGGAAGCAGCAGCCAGCTGGTTCGCTCTGTACAGGAGAAGATCATGACACTTCCGGATGACACGAAGGTTTATCCGGGACATATGGAAGAGACATCGGTTCAGTTTGAAAAGGAGCATAATCCATTCATATGATAAAGATAGAAAGTAAGAAGAATAAATTTACTTATAACGTATACCATGTCACGAAAGCATTTTATCCAAAAGAAGATATTGTGCAGACAGTAGATGAGAAGCAAGAACCACTGGTAAAGATAGATTTGCCGGAAGGGACTTGCTTTTCCCTTGCATCTGAAGAATGTGTACAGACAGAAGATGCACAGGAAGAGAAAAGGGACGTGACAAAGAAAGTCTACCAGTTTCTTTCAAAACAGACTGGACGGGAACTTGCCTGGGGCATGCTGACCGGAGTTCGTCCGACGAAGCTTGTGATGCAGAAGATTGAACAGAGAATGACAAAAGAAGAAATCTTTCGATTTCTAAAAGAAGAATATTGTGTCACAGATAAGAAAGCACAGATTGCGTATGAGATTGCCTGCCGGGAGAAAGCACTGCTGGATCGACTGGATTGTCAGAACGGATACAGTCTGTATGCAGGAATTCCGTTTTGTCCAAGTATCTGCTCCTATTGCTCTTTCAGTTCCTCACCGATTGCAGAGTGGAAAGATCAGGTAGATTGTTACCTTGACGCGATGATCAAAGAATTGAAAGCTACGGCAAAGCTGATGCAGGGAAAGACGCTGGATACCGTATATATCGGTGGCGGAACACCGACAACACTCGAGGCAGATCAGCTTGACCGTCTGCTTGGAACGATCCGGGAGAACTTTGACCTGGAGCATGTGCTTGAGTTTACAGTTGAAGCCGGAAGACCGGACAGTATCACACGAGAAAAGCTCGAAGTAATCCGCAAGTATCCTGTAACCCGTATTTCCGTCAATCCACAGACAATGCAGCAGAAGACGCTTGATCTTGTCGGAAGAAAACATACCGTAGAAGATGTAGAACAAATCTTCCATCTTGCGCGCGAACTCGGATTTGATAACATCAATATGGATCTGATCGCAGGACTTCCGGGGGAAGATGCAGCAGATATGCAGAATACCCTTGAAAAGATCGAGAAGCTTCATCCAGACAGTCTGACCGTTCATGCACTTGCAATTAAGCGCGCAGCGAAGTTTGGACAGGAAGGAAGAACGATCGATCCGGGAACAGAGATCACACAGATGGTTGAAGATGCGGCTGCATGTGCCGGACGGATGGGACTTGTGCCATATTATCTGTATCGTCAGAAGAATATTGCCGGAAACTTTGAGAATGTTGGTTATGCAGAGCGGGACAAGGCCGGGGTGTATAACATTTTGATCATGGAAGAGAAACAGGCCATCCTGGCTTGCGGAGCCGGAGCTTCCACCAAACGTGTCTGGAATCTACCGGATGGTTATCACATCGAAAGATGCGAGAATGTCAAGGATATCAAGCAATATATCGCTAGAATTGATGAGATGATTGAACGAAAAAAAGCACTTTTTGAGAAGGATTGAAAATGAAAAATACCTCCCCAAAAAGGGCTGGTACATCATTTGTACATCAAATTAGTTCGAAAATCTGTGAAAATCAGTGCTAAATAATACCAAATTTACTATATGACGTACAAGAAAACCTAATAACCTTACCTTAAAAGACGAATTCATTATGCTAAATGAGTTCGTCTTTTTTTCTGTTATTGTTTAAAACTTGCGAAAGGAGGAGGAAAAATGACATGTACAGCGTTAGGAGCAATAAAAATTGGTTTTATCAATCCTGCACATGAAAAAATCTACACTACAGGTAACGCAAAAATGAATTCTGAAAAATAACTTGTACGAAGTTTGGAGGAAATAGCAGATGTTAAAGATACGATTAATGGGAACGAAAAGTGATATTAGATGGTTTCAAAATTTTTTGCAGATTGATTCTGACATAGAGGTATTAGAATTATCAGATCTCTATCCGAATAAAGGAACAGATAGATATTATAGATCATATGCAGAAGTAGAAAGAAAAGAATCAAAAAAATAGATGTAGATTAACAGCAATAGTAGAGTTGGGAGAAAAGGTATCATGTGTAGAACGGTAGTAGTTGAAAGAGACATAGGCAGCTACAGAAAGGCTGCTGTGATGAATAGTGGAAAGTTACTACAGGCAAAAACAGTTATAGAAGTATATCAAAAGAATGTAGAAATACAGCAGGAAGGAGGAAGAGAGAATGAGTGAAAAATTACAACTTGAATATTACTATGGGATAGAAGCTGAACAGTTTTCATTCTATCGTGTTCCTCGCCTGCTTATCAAAGATGCAAGATTTAAAAAATTATCTAGCGATGCGAAATTATTATACGGGCTTATGTTGGACCGGATGTCATTGTCCATAAAACACGAGTGGGTAGATGAAAAAAATCGTGCTTATATTATTTATACGATTGATAGCATCAAGGATGATTTGGGATGTAGTAAAGAAAAAGCAATTAAAGTATTAGCAGAATTAGACTCTGTAAAAGGAATCGGATTGGTAGAGAAGATTCGTAGAGGACTTGGAAAACCGGACATAATTTATGTGAAAAATTTTGCTTCTTTGTCTGCAGAAAAAGATGAAAAAGAGCCCGCAAACCCTTATAAAATCACTGAAGTCGGAAAAACCGACTTCAAGAAGTCGGAAAAACCGACTTCAAGAAGTCAGAAAAACCGACTTCAAGAAGTCAGAAAAACCGACTTCAAGAATTCGGAAAAACCGACCTCAAGAAGTCAGAAAAACCGACCTCTGGAAGTCGGAAAATCCGACCCTAATTATACTAATATTAATTATACTAATATGAGTTATATCAATCATATCAATCAATCAGAGAAAGCGGAAACAAAAGATGATGTGATTGATAGGATGGATGACCATATCCAAGAATACATAGAGTTGATCAAAGATAATATCGAATATGACCATCACATGAAGTATGACCAGGAAAATGATCGTGAAATTTATGATGAATTATTCCAAGTGATCTGTGATGTTGTATGTGTGAAACGCGAAACTGTGAAAATTGCAGGGGAAGATTATCCCTATGCGCTTGTGCAGTCCCAGTTTTTGAAACTAAAGGGGAGTCACTTGGAGTATGTGATTTTTTGCATGAAAAAGACAACTACAAAAATCACGAACATAAAAGCATATATGATCACAGCACTATATAATGCACCAGCTACACTAAATCATTTTTATCAACAAGAAGTACAGCACGATTTGTATGGCTGCTATCAGCCGAGTGAAATAGATGCAGGGTAATCTGCAGTGGATTGCATGATTGAAAATTTTAAAGTCTAGGGGGAGTTTAGATGTCAGAGCATAAAAATGCCATGAGAGTTGATGAGAAAATAATCAAAAATGTGCTTCGACATCATGATGAACTGCTCCGACAAACGTACGAACAGATGATAGATGTTCGAAAAAAGATAGATGAAATCACTCGACAATCCATTGAAATTGCGTCTTATCCAAAGATAGACTTGAGTATTGAAAGTAATAGAGGGGGTGAACACAGGGATCTTTTCGATGCATACCTGAAATATCAAAAATTGATTCGTACACAGAAAGAAGAATTAATAAACGAGATGCATGTGCTCACAATTCAGGCTGAAGGAATCCATAGAATATACTTGTGTTTTCAAATATTACCAAGAGTTGAATATAGAATTATTAATCGCATTTATGTAAAAGGGGAATTATACAAAACGGTTGAAGAGGATTTTGGATTAAGTCATCGCATTTTCGAACAAAAACGTCAGCAAGCGATTCAGATAATCCAAAACGTTTATAAAAGTGATCTGTCAAATGAGCAGATTGTGTATCTTTGCAAAGGGAATTCAATCATTCAGAAAGAAAGGGATGTGTAAGATGGAAAACTTATCCAAAGAGTTAACGAAAATGTTGGCGAAAGATTTAAGAACAGCAAAGACGTATCAGGTAGGAAAGAAAAGCTTTATAAAGCTTGCCAAGGATTATTGTGAATATGAATTACCGAAAATGAAAGACATTGCATTCACTCAGTATCAAGGAACCTATTGGCTTGATTTCATAAATGACGAAGATTATCGTGTACAGATAACCTTGGATAAAGTGTGGGGACGATATACGATTCGAGTTCGGTGTGATACAGATGATTTTAATAAGGTGACAACACTGGAAAATAATATTATGGATCAATATTTTGAAGAAAAAGTTAAGAAGCCACAAATAAGACTTGCAAAATAAAAAGAAAAAATTTATAAACCAACCAACACATACAAATGTACCGAAATTCGGTACGGAAAAGGAGCAAAAAATGAAAACGATAGCAATTGCAAATTTAAAGGGCGGGTGTGGAAAAAGTACATCATCCGTTAACTTAGCATACAGTTTCATGTCACTTGGGAAAAAGGTACTGTTAATAGACCTAGATCCACAGTGTAATAGTACCAGATTTTTTACAAAAGTGAATGGTACTGGGAAAACAGTACAGAATGTACTTGCAAATCCAAAATCAATAAATCACTGTATTTACCGTACGAAATACAAAAATATTGATATCATCAGAGGATTAGCCAAGGAAAATGATACAGAAGAATATCAACTGAAAAATGCATTTGAAAATCTAAAAAAGGAATATGATTATTGCATCATAGATACCAGACCGGTTTTCGACTGCTTAACAAAAAATGCGATACATGTTGCAGATATCATGTTAACTCCGATCAAGTTTGATAATTATTGCCGAGACAATCTTGCACTCGTAGAGAACTTCGTAAATGAGTATGCAGATGAGAAGATGGAGTGGAAAATATTTGCCAATATGGTTGCAAATGGAAAAGCACAAAGAGAAGCAATGATTGACCTGATTGGAAAACATGATTATCCAATCATGGATACCTGCATCAGCCGTTCCGCAGTTGTAGATAACGCATTAAATCTATACAAACCTGTGCTGAAACACAGAAAAAATAGTACTGTGGCACAGGATTATCTGGAATTAGCAAAGGAACTGCTGGAAGCATAGGAGGGGATATCATGGCTAAAATTTCAAATGTATTTGCAAAAGAAGAAGTAAAAAAGACAACACATCCAAAAAGAATTACAAAATGGATTCATTATACAAA
>ERZ869983.143-NODE-143-length-24094-cov-10.729608_pt1 | contig 24094 bp, 18 predicted proteins | sample MGYA00521106_ERZ869983 | MGnify/ENA primary metagenome ERZ869983 (study PRJEB32232, sample SAMN07284972) | human gut metagenome | biome: human-associated habitat; material: feces | host: Homo sapiens | place: Tanzania | collected 2014-04-05 ...
CACAGCCGTTTTTAATTGTCAATGTTTTTTATATATTTCATGCAATTCAGAATATTCTGAAAATTAGTATCTGCGTTCCCCAAAAAAGAAAAAGGAGACCCTACTCATCAAAGTCCCCCTTCTCGTATATCACTTTATTTTATTTTTCTTCTCTCGGAAGACGTTCGTACAACCATGTCATACGTTTCAATCTCTTCACCGTCTCTTCATCAAACTGCCCTTTTTCCATTCTCCAGGTCCAGTTTCCGCCAAGTGTAGACGGTACATTGATTCTTGCCTTGCCATCCAGGTTCAGTAAATCCTGCATTGGTGTTACACAGAGATTCGCCATGCTGCTCATTGCAAGACGGATGAAATCCCACGCCAGATCATCTTCATCCAAACGCTGTGTGTTCATATATTCTTTTGCGAAATCTCTTGTTGCTTTATCTGTGCTGTGATACCAGCCTCTTGTTGTATCGTTGTCATGAGTACCTGTATACACAACACTATTCTCTGGGTAATTGTGCGGAAGATATGTTGAACCTCCGTTTGGATCAAATGCAAACTGAACTACCTTCATTCCAGGGAATCCACTGTCAGACAACATCTGAAGTACACTTTCTGTCAGGAATCCAAGGTCTTCTGCAATGATATTTAATTTGCCAAGCTTTTCTTCAATTGTGCGAAACAGATCCATTCCCGGACCAGGCATCCATGCTCCGTCTATTGCCGTTTCATTTCCATAAGGAATGGAATAATATTCGTCAAATCCACGGAAATGATCAATTCTTACTACATCATATAATTTAAGGCAATGACGGATTCTCTTGATCCACCAGTCGTATCCTGTCTTTTTATGATATTCCCAATTATACAGCGGATTGCCCCACAGCTGTCCTGTTGCAGAAAAATCATCCGGAGGACACCCTGCTACTGCAACCGGATTATTCTCTTCATCAAACTGGAATAATTCCGGAGATGCCCATGTATCTGCGCCGTCAAATGCAACATAAATCGGAATATCTCCAACAATCTGAACTCCCTGTTCATTTGCATAAGCGTGAAGCTGTGACCACTGTTTATCAAATTCATACTGCTGGAATTTGTAAAAATCAATCTCTTCCGCAAGTTCTTCTCTTGCATTTTCAAGTGCTGCTTCCTCGCGGTTTTTCAGAGCATCTTCCCATTCATTCCAGCTGATTCCACCTTTGCTGTCTTTGATTGCCATGTAAAGGCTATAATCATCCAGCCAGTACGCATTTTCTTTGATAAAGTTATCATATGCTTCATCTTTTTCGAAACGCTCAAATGCCTTTTTCAGCACTTTAAATCTTGAATTGTAGATTTTTTCGTAATCAATACTGTCTGCCTGATCCCCAAAATCATACGCTTTACATTCTTTTTTTGTCAGAAGCCCTTCTTTGATCAGTGTTTTCAAATCAATAAAATATGGATTTCCAGCGTATGTGGAGAAAGACTGGTACGGGGAATCCCCGTATCCAGTCGGTCCAAGCGGCAGAATCTGCCAGTAACTCTGTCCAGCCTCTTTTAACTGATCGATAAATTTATACGCCTCTTTTGAGAAACAGCCAATTCCATATTTTGATGGCAATGAAAATACCGGTAATAATACTCCGCTCGCTCTTTTCACGTTCTTCTCCTCCTCTTACAGATGCCAGATATCTCTGTTGTACTCTTCGATTGTTCTGTCAGATGAGAAATATCCTGCTTTCGCAATATTTACAAGTGCTTTCTTAGCCCATGTTTTCTGATCTGCATAAGCTCTCAATGCTTCTTCTTTCTTTTCTTTATAGCTGTCAAAGTCAAGAAGAGTCATGAACCAGTCTTTACTGATAATCTCATGCTGCAGTCTCTCAAGATTTTCTTTCTCTCCAACTTTGAGAACTTCTTCACTTGTAATAAAGTCAATCGCTGCCTTGATCGCCGGATTCTTCTCATAGAAATCTCTTGCAACATAATCAGCCTTTGCATAATGCTCGATTACTTCATCACTGGAAGCACCGAATACGAAAATGTTATCGTTTCCAACAAGTTCGTGAATCTCAACATTTGCTCCATCCTCTGTTCCGAGTGTTACAGCTCCGTTCAGCATGAATTTCATATTACCTGTTCCGCTGGCTTCTTTAGACGCAAGTGAAATCTGCTCGGAAATATCGCAAGCCGGAATTAATTTTTCAGCCTTTGTTACATTATAGTTCTCAACCATAACAACCTTCAGGTATGGACTTACCTCTGGATCATTATTGATGATCTCCTGCAGGCAGAGAATCAGATGAATGATATCTTTTGCAATCACATAAGCCGGTGCTGCCTTTGCTCCAAAGATTGCTGTCACTGGTGCTGCCGGAATCTTACCTGCTTTGATCTCAAGATATTTATCAATGATATATAATGCATTCAGCTGCTGACGTTTGTACTCGTGCAGACGTTTGATCTGAATATCAAAGATTGTATCAGGGCTTACTTTTACTCCCTGTGTCTCTTCCAGATATTTGCACAGTGCTTCTTTATTTGCATGTTTGATCTCTACTAATCTGTCGAGAACCTTATCATCATCCTTAAATGCAAGAAGTTTTTCAAGTTCAGCCGCATCTTTCTTGTATCCCTCTCCGATCAGCTCATCAAGAAGCTCTGTGAGAGCCGGATTACAATGCAGTAACCAGCGACGGAATGTGATACCATTTGTCTTATTGTTAAACTTCTCCGGATAAATCTTGTAGAAGTTATTCAGTTCTGTCTCTTTCAGAATCTCTGTATGAAGAGAAGCAACACCATTTACGCTGAATCCATAATGGATATCAATGTGTGCCATATGAACTGTATCATTTCTGTCAATGATAGAAACGCTTTCATCTTCATATTTTCTTCTTACTTTATCATCCAATACTTCGATGATCGGCATCAGCTGCGGAACTACCTTCTTCAGGTAATATACAGGCCATTTTTCCAGTGCCTCTGCAAGGATTGTATGGTTTGTGTATGCACATGTCTTAGAAACAACTTCGATTGCCTCATCCATGTCTAATCCTCTCTCTACAAGAAGACGGATCAGTTCCGGAATTACCATTGTCGGGTGAGTATCATTGATCTGGATCACTGCATAATCAGCAAGATCATGAAGGTTGCATCCCTTTGCTGTACATTCATCAAGAATCAGCTGTGCTCCTGCACTTACCATGAAATACTGCTGATAGATTCGAAGCAGTCTTCCGTTCTCATCACTGTCATCCGGATATAAGAAAAGTGTCAGGTTCTTCTCGATATCTTCTTTATTAAAAGCAATTCCATCCTCTACGATTGTCTCATCTACAGAGTCAATATCAAAGAGATGTAATTTATTTGTCTTATTGTTATATCCTGTTACCTCAATGTCATACATTCTCGCATTTACATTGAGTCCCTTGAAAGATACCGGATAAACAACATCTGTCTTTTTCAGCCAGGATTTTTCTTCAATCCATGGATTCGGAGTTTCCCTCTGAAGATTGTTCTTAAACTCCTGTTTAAAAAGTCCAAGATGGTAGTTCAGTCCAACACCATCTCCTGCGAGTCCAAGTGTTGCGATTGAATCAAGGAAACATGCTGCAAGACGTCCAAGTCCACCATTACCAAGTGATGGTTCCGGCTCTACTTCTTCGATCTCTGCAATGTTCTTACCGTTCTGTGCAAGTACATCTTTTACTTCATTAAAGATACCAAGGTTAATCATGTTGTTAGAAAGCAGCTTTCCGATCAGAAATTCTGCGGAAATATAGTAAAGTTTTTTCTTACTATCTGTACGTTCCTTTTCTCCTGCCATTTCCTGCACCATGTTAAGAAGTGCTCCATAGATTTCTTCATTGGAAGCCTGTGCAATCTCTTTGCCAAGTTTCTGCTGTAATGTTTCCTGAATGTTCATTTGAATATTCTCCTTTCAAATCTGATCCTGTTTTTATGTTACATACTTTGTTTCTTTGCTTTAACTTATGATTGTATTTTAATACGATTATCTTCAAATATCTTGCAATATACTTGCACTTTATTGTACAATACTATCATTCTTATAATTCAATCTGGTTTAACCAACAGATGTGTCAGATAACATTTTATTGAAAGGATCGCACTTATATATGAACATTAACGAATATCAGAATTACCACGAAACAAAAGCGCATACATCCGCAGAATTTCCTTATAATACTTATCTCTGCTCAATCCCTCTCGATTTCCCTGGAGTTCCACTGCACTGGCACGATGAGTTGGAACTTGTTGTCATCAAAAGAGGGCAGGGTTTTGTTTCTGTAGACTTTGATAAGCATCTGGTTCACAGTGGAGATATTATTATCATCCGTCCAGGCTGCCTCCACGCCATCGAGCAGGATGATACTTTTAAAATGGAATATGAAAATATTATTTTCAAACCAGATTTACTCTCTTCCGGGACAAACGATCTGTGTATGATCCAATACATCGTTCCGCTTCTTGACGGTTCTCTTCCTATTGAATACTTTCTCACTCCAGCTCTCGGATCTTTTGAAGCCTTAAGCAATTGTATCCGACAGATTGACCTTGTCTGCGCTGATCAGACACCTGGATGGCAGCTTGCTGTGAAAAGTTCTCTGTTCAACTTTTTCTTTCTTCTGATCTCTGAACGTCAGAAAAAAACAGTCTCCACTTCCTCCAATCCTAAATCTTTGGAGAAAATGAAAACTGTTTTAAAATACGTAGAAAATCATTATACAGAAAAACTAACGATTGATGACATGGCTGAACTTACTTATTATAGTAAATCCCATTTCATGAAGTTCTTCAAAGCCCACATGGGAACCGGATTCACCGAATACTTAAATGATTACCGGCTTACAATGGCTGCAAGACTTTTAAAATCATCGAATGAATCCATTCTGATGATTGCAGATGCCAGTGGCTTCGACAACCTGTCATACTTCAACCGCATTTTCAAAAGAAAATATGGTGTTTCACCTGGGGCTTACAGAAAAGCATAGTAACTATCCAGAAACAATCATGAGTGATAATACAGTTCGATTGGATCGATCGGATCAAATGGATGTTCTTCTTCCATTTTCTTATTCCGCCCACGACGCTTCATCAGCTCGCCGCTCTTGTTGTATACCCAGAAGGAATATACAAGGAGTTTATTTACCTTTCCGATCTTCTCTTTTGTCGTCTTATTATAATAGACACCACCTGTCTTGAATGCAGTCTTCTTATGAATCAGAGAAATCAGCTCCGTCTCTGTTTTGACCGGCTCCGGTAAAATTGTGTATGCCCGTCCGACACAGTCTGTCTTGTGGGAATCACTGCCTCCGGTCATTACTTTGCCGTACTTCTCCGCCAGTTTTAACGCACCGGCATTAGACTCTTTCGGTTCACAACAGTTGAATGTCTCAATAAAATCAAACCGCTTAACGATCTCCGGTGAAAGGTAATATCTTCTTGCATGAGTGAAGCTCATATACTTCTCTCCGCATGGATGTGCCGGTCCCAAAACTCCGCCATTACGATGAACAAGATCGATCAGAAGTGCAAGTGGCATTCCACGCATCTCGAGCAGCCGCATCTTTACGCCCTCTGGCATAATTACAAGAATGTGCCCTGCATCTCTCGTATCATATTCAATTCCTTTAAGCACCACAAAATCTGTATGCTTCTTTCCTTTTAAATTTTTCTTCCAGTAGCGGTAGCCATTATATGTGTCGTGATCCGTGATCACCATTCCCTGAAATCCGTGTTCCTTGAGTATTGTGATATACTCCTCAATCCCTACCCTGCTGTCTATGGACCCCTCTTTCACGTGACAGTGCATGTCTATCTTCATATTTGAGTCCTCCTTTTCCGCAGTCCTGATTATGTCAAAAAGTACTGTGTGAAATAACTTCATTTTCATTCTTTAAAAAGACTGCTTATTGATAAATTCATTATACCGCGTTTATACAGGAGTGACAACAAAAGACACACAAAAATGCGAATTCTTGTTTAGAGCTTATAATACCTTCGACAAAAAGTTTTTCGTCCTTTCATGTTGTGGATTCTCGAATAATTCTTTTGGTGACTCATCTTCAACAATTACACCTTGATCCATAAAAATAACCCTGTCACTAACATTCTTAGCAAATCCCATTTCATGAGTTACAACAACCATTGTCATCCCTTCTTTTACAAGAGATTTCATAACATCAAGTACTTCTCCGACCATCTCTGGATCTAGTGCAGAGGTTGGCTCGTCAAAAAGCATCACTTCCGGATTCATTGCCAATGCTCTTGCAATTGCAACTCTTTGCTTTTGACCTCCTGAAAGCTTGTTTGGATAGGTGTCTGCCTTGCGTTCCAATCCAACTTTTCTTAACAGCTCGATTGCTTTCGTGTCCGCCTCTTCTTTTGTCCATTTTTTCAAACGTACTGGAGCTAATGTGATATTCTGCTTTACTGTCATATTTGGAAATAGATTAAAATGTTGAAAAACCATTCCAAGATTTTCACGATATTTATCAACATTAAGTTTTGGATTCATGATATCCTGTCCATTGATAAATATTTCTCCTTCTTCCGGCTTTTCCAAAAGATTAAGACATCTTAAAAAAGTAGATTTTCCTGAACCTGAAGGACCGATCACACAGACACATTCTCCTTTTCGAATATCAACATCTATTCCATTTAATACATGATTATCACCAAACGATTTCTGTAAATTTCGAACTTTAATCACTTTCTTTTAATCTCCTTTCAAATTTTCTCAAGAAAACAGACAACAGTTTTACAATCAGATAATAAACAATGCCTGCCGCCAGCAGAGGAATAAACATCTTATATGTTCTTGATGATACATAACTAGCTGCTTTCGTCAAATCCACTATTCCAACATAACCCAAAATAGAAGTTTCTTTAATCAACTGTATAAATTCATTTCCCATTGCCGGAAGAATGTTCTTAACTGCTTGTGGAATAACAATATATCTCATTGTATCTTTATAGCAAAGACCAAGGGATCGCCCTGCCTCTGTCTGGCCCCGGTCAACTGCCTGAATTCCTCCACGTATCACCTCTGACACATAAGCCCCACTGTTAATTCCAAAACTTACAACAGCCGCCACATATCCAAGTCTGCTGTGGAAAACCGCAAAGTAAACAATCATTAATTGCAGTACAGATGGGGTTCCACGAATCACATCAACATAGAATGCAGCAATCAGAGAACCGATTGTCTTCTTTCCTTTTCTATCAGCATTAATCCTTATAATTGCGACAATCAAACCAAGCAGAAGTCCTACAAAAACTGAAAGCAAAGAAACTAATAAAGTTGTACCAAGTCCATTCACATAGTATTGCCAACGATTTTCATCTACAAAGATAAACTTCAATGTTCCAAAAATTCCAACATTTTTATCCTGTGTCTCTGTTATTTGAACATTGTCATCCTCTTCTCCAGAAAAATACTTTGCATACAATTCATCATAGGTTCCATTTTCCTTTACCTTTTTTAATCCATCATTTAAAAGTTGTGCACAATCACTGTTTCCTTTTTGAACACAAAATACAGTATCTTCTTCTGTTCCTTCTACCGGAATTGATTTGATTCCATCCGTCTGCCGGCAATAAATTTCTGCCATAATTGTATCAATGATTACAACATCAGCACCTTTATTTTTCAATTCCATTATTGCACTGGAAGCATTCTTAAATCGTTTTACTGTTGCACCACTGACAATACCATAATCTTTGTTTTCGCCAGAAGCAATCAAGTCACTCTGAGACCCTTCAAGAACAGCAATTGTCTTTCCTGTCAGCTCAGAAAAATCTGTGTACTCATCTCCTGTTCGATATACAATACTTTGAGATCCTGTATAATAAACGTCTGAAAAATCAACACTCTGAGCTCGTTCTTTTGTCGGAGCAATAGATGCTGCAATTGCTTCAATATCTCCTGCTTCAATCGACCCCAGCAAAGAGTCAAATGGAAGATCTACCCATTTGATATTGACGTTCTCTTCTTTTGCTATTGCGTTCATCAAATCAATATCAAACCCCGTAAGATTCCCATTGCTATCCAGATATTCAAACGGCGCATACTCTGCATTTGTTCCAACAACAATCGTATCTTTTTGTTCTGTCGCATAGACCTGTTGAGGCAATTGCAGCATTGTCATTATGGCTGCAAGTATCAAAAATAATACTGCCTTTGTCTTAAAATTTTTTTCAGTTCCCATGGGCTTCTCCTTCGTCAAAATACGTATTATATCGTTATATGATAATATATCACAGTAATATTTCAGATTCAATATATGCTTGTTTTTCCATTTCTTTTTTCTGTTTTTTACAAAATTTTTCTTTTCTTTTTGTACAAATATACAACACTTTATCTTCTCCTAGTATAAAAGACTGTCTACAGGCTTTACACAAATGTTTTACCTTCAAACAGTCTTTTTCGTCTATCTTATTATTGTCCTATTTTGCTTCCCATATAATGATGAAACTGTGGATCCTTTGGAATATTCAGATCCATCCCTCTCTCTCTTGATGCTTTCACAAAAAGCATTTGAAATGGAATTGCATATTCTAACGTAGAAAAATCTGAATCTTGAAGGAACTCCGCATATAGTCCGTCATCAGTTTCTTTCTGAGTATTGACTGCATATTGCTTATTTTTTCCTTTATAATATTCATATAAATGTTGCATTTCCTTGGAATCGCTTCCGCTTTGTGAAAACAAATATAAAAATTCCGTCTGTTCTGTTACTGCATTATACATTCCATGAATGAATTCACATGCCTCATAACCACGTACCGGAAAACGTGATGTTTCCGATATTTTCAACACTTCTTCTAAGAGCAGACTTTTTTGGTTACTCTCTGTCAGAATAATCAGGTCTGTACAGGTTCTCAATTTCTTTGCTTCCTTTTCAGCCCATTTTTCACAAATTGGAAGAAGTTTCGGAAGATTTAAGATTACTTTCTGAATTCGTTCTTCATATACAGTTATCTCTTCCTCTTTTAATTTCAAATCTCCTTCTGAATTTTTTGCAACTTCAAGAAGGAAAAGATATAATGTCAGGACTGTTGCTGTATAACCTTTTGTTGTAGAACCAGCATCTTCATAACCGCATTCTACATAAATATTCGCATCAGCATGTGACACGATTTCTGTATCATATTCTCCTGTCATAGAGATCGTTGGAATTCCCGTTTCTCTTACTTTATCTAATGCCTGAATCACAGCCGTACTTGTTCCTTGTTGTGAAATGCCAATCACAAGGGAATTTTGAGGAAATACGGTAATTTCTTCACTTAACTCAACTGGGAATACGGGCGTTACCCGTATTCCCAGTTTCTTTTTTGCAAATGTAGCTGCTGCCAGTGTTGCATTATATGAGGAACCTGATCCTGAGAGAAATATCTCTTCGATCTTATGTTTTTTCACCAGTTCTATACTATCCTTTAAAATATCTTCTTTTTTTCGAAAAATTTCAAGTAAAATATCTGGTGTCTGGAGAATATATTGATAAGCATCTCCATGATAAATCATTGTAGCCCTCCAGTTAATCCAACTATTTATTCGTAATGTCTTCCGTAACCAAATGCACCTTCCAAACCACAGATTTCAGATGCAAATTTTGCTGCATCTGCCAGTGCATTTTTAATTGCTTCTGATTTCTCCTCACCTTTTTTGATACGATCTGTATAACCAACAAGGAAAGACGTAATCAGGGAATCACCTGCTCCCATTGTATCAACTACTTTTTCAATCGGAACTGCCGGCTGTCTGTAAAATGTTTCTCCGTCATAAAGAACACAACCTTCTGCTCCTCTAGAAGCAGTTGCGAGTTCTGCTCCGCCATCAATTATCATCTGAAGATGCGCTTTTAATTCCTCTTCATTTCCGTCAAAAGAACAGAATGCATAATTTACATCCGGAAGTACTTTCTTGTAATACTCTTCTGTTGAATCATCTGAAAAGTCAAATGCAACTTTTACACCTGTTGCCTTAATCTTACCAAGCTCTGATTCCGTAAAACAATAATTACCTGAATGTACTACATCAAACTGCTTAATATAATCAAGGTCAAAACGATCCAGGATATATGGTGTCTTTCCACGGATTCCTCCGTCATTCCAGTCAACAAATACTCTGTCTCCGTCTTTCAATGTAACTTTAGACCATCCATTCTCGCCATCGAGCTGTTTACATTTATACATTTCGATTCCGATTTCTTCAAGTACCTTGATCACATATTCTGCATTGTCATCATTTCCAAAATATCCCATGTATGCAGATTTCTCGACACCGAAACGCTTTGCATAAGCACACAGATTAACACAATTTCCGCCTGGATACATTGTCTTCAGATGCTCATACATATCTACTACATTATCACCAAAACCTAAAATTTTTACATTATGCTCTGCCATCGCTTTATTACCTCCTGCTTTTGAAAGGGAAAAGCCTTCTCCGGCTTTTCCTCTCATTTGCTCTTTCTTAGTACTCTACAACACCCATGTATCTTCTCATATCAAGTGGATGTCTTCTCTTGTCCTGAAGTCCTGTACGGTAAGCAACGCTCATTGCATAGAACAACATTGGACAGAAGTACTCATTAACACTTTCGTCAATTGCATCAATTCCAAGTTCTTTTGCATCGATCACTTCATATTTCTTTGCATATTTCTCAAGGAATGTAAGAGCTCTTTCATCCATTACTCTTGCAGCTCCTGTTCCCATCAGGAGGATATACAGATGATCTTCGTCTGTACACTCGAATGGTCCATGGAAATATTCTCCTGAATGCAGGTAGCAGCAATCCATCCACTGCATCTCCTGAAGAGAGCAGATGGAGAATCCATATGCCTGTGAATAAGATGCTCCTGATCCCATGATGTAAAGGAATGGCTCTTCAAAATATTTCTCAGCAAATACCCATGTACGGTTCTGTACTTTCTTTACAGCAGCACGAACGATTCCGTCTGCTTTTTCAAGTCCATCAAGAATAGCTTCATATTTTGTATAAGATGGCTCCTGCATTTTCATCAGCTCGTTCAGAATGCGCATTACAATTCCCTGTGGTCTGTCTTTCTCATTTGTAGAATCTTCCCAAGAATATACGATTGGGTTCATTTCTTCCTGTGCACAAATAGACTCCGGATTGTGTGTCATTGTAATAACAGCTGCGCCACACTCTTTTGCATACTTTGCTGCTGCTACAGTCTCTCCAGTATTTCCGCCATGGGAACACAGAATTACAAGTGCTCCCTTTTTCAGGAATTTAGATGGAGAAACTACAAGTTCTTTTGCTGTAAGCCAATGTGAGTGCATTGTCTCAGACTCTGCATTAATAAAATAGTATCCCGGATACAGATCAACTAAAGATCCTCCGCATGCTGTTAAAAATACGTCTTTGATTTCTCCCTGTTCTGCTACGATTGCTTTAATTAATTCTTCTGGTGTTCTCATTGTTTAATCTCCTTTTCTTTTCATTCTTTTTTAATTTATTTTCACCCATTATTTGGACGAATACCTATTGACTACATTCCTGCAGAAATTGCACAGAATACTAATGCAACAATTGTCAATACAACAAATACTTTCCAGATTGTCTTCCACCACTGGCTGAAAGAAATTCTACACACTGCAAGTCCTGCAACTGTTGTTCCTGCAACCGGACTCATCATGTTTGTCAGCTGATTTGCATACTGAAGTACTGTTACAGCTGCTTCTGGATTTGCTCCGTGAAGATCACATAATGAAGACATGATTGGCATTGTCAATGCTGCAAGTCCTGATGATGATGGAACAAGTAATGTTAATACTGACTGCACGATATACATAACAACTACAAACAATACGTTTCCTGTTCCTGCGAGCAGATTACTTAAAGAATTAAGAATTGTATCAATAATTTTTCCATCATTAGCTACAACCATGATTCCACTACAGAATCCAATTAAAATTGCTGCAAAAGCAATATCTTTCACACCTGCTACAAATTCTTCTGCAATCTCTGTCTCTCCAAGACCTCCAATAATTCCCATCAGAAGACCCATTCCAAGAAATACCATAGACAATTCGTTCATGTACCAACCGAATTTCACAAGACCTGTAATAATTAACGCCATACCGGCAACAAAAACTACAAGTACTAATTTCTGGCGAACTGTCAACTTTGTATTCCCTGCCTCTTGCGTGATCATTTCTTGTCTTTTGATGATATCATCTTTATATGTGATAGAACTCTGTGGATTCTTCTTTACTTTCATTGCACGAATTGTAGTAAAAGCAATGATAATTGCCATCATGATCACCCACTGGATCATACGAAATACAAGCTGCGGATTTCCTTGAATTCCTGCAATTCCCTGTGCAACAAGTACACAGAATGGATTGATCGTTGAAGCAGCATATCCAACAGTAGCTGACATACATACAATCATAAATGTCGTCATTGAATCATATCCCATTGCAAACACAACCGGCATAACCAATAGATAGAATGGAACAAGTTCATCTGACATACCATATGTTGTACCACCTAAACCGAAAAGTATCATCAAAATAGGAATCATCAAAAATTCTTTATCGCCCAATTTATCAATTATACTGCGAATCCCCATATTTAGTGCATTTGTTTTTGCCATAATCTGGAATACACCGCCAATGATAAATACAAATGCAAGTACTTCAATTGCATTCTGGATTCCAAGCGCCGGTGCTGTAAGCACTGCCTGTATTCCCTGTCTTAGGTTTGTTCCATCTTCTGCGATTTTTGAAACACCTTGATAAGTCCCTGCAACAACTACTTCTCTTTCGCCTGTCGATGTTTCAACCATTGTTCTCTGGAATTCTCCACTTGGAATAATCCATGTCAAGACTGCTACAAGTACAATCAGTAAAAATATCAATGTATATGCATGAGGCATATGAAATCTTTTCTTCTTTTGTTCTCCCATAACTGTTTCCTCTCTCACCTTATTCGTTATAACCTATAAATAATTTTTCCATCTAAAATAGTAAGTATAACTTTTGCATCTTTTACTGTTTTCGGATTTTCTGTTGTTAAATCTCTATCAAAAATTGCAATATCTGCAATCTTTCCTTCTTCAAGCGTTCCTAGCTTATCTTCCATTTCAAGACTCTTCTGTCCACCAAGCGTCCATGCTTTCAATATTTCAGCCGCGCTTAATGTATTTTCTGTCTGAAATGGTTCTTCTTCTCCATCCATGTATCCTCCGCAAGAATAATAAATAGATTCCGGGACACTTGTAATCAAAAGAGGAAGGTCTGTTGCTCCGCAAAGATTGATTCCACTATCCTCCATCTTACGACGATTCCAATAATACTTACCTCTCTCATTTCCAATTGTTCGCTCAATATTTTCTTTTAGGACATTCCCCGGATCAAGTGACATAATCTGAAAATATAATTCTGCATTTGCACCAATTTCCCCTAACTTCTCAAGATCTTCTGGTGCTGTAAACTCCATGTCTGTGAGTGCCTGCTTATTTACTAACTTTCCATCGACTTTTTTACACTTGTCATAGATTTTTGCAATCTTTGCTACTGCTCCATCTCCCTGCGCATGTAAGGACCACCGGAATCCTTCTTTATCTGCTTCAAGAACATCCTGTTCAATCTCATTCCATGGAATATCTATACTGCATACAAAGTCTTTCTTCTCATACGGTTTTTTCAGTTCACCTTTGTAATCAGCGATTGTTCCATCTGTCATTCGATTAAATCCACTGAATCGAATTTTATCACCTTTAAACTTCTCCCGCATCCTCTTCGCATACTCAAGATTCATTGGTGCTCCAACCGGCTGGGACATAAAGAAAAATCTCAGATGAAGATCGTCCGAATTTTCAATTTCTTTCAGATAATCTGTAAATCCGTAAAAGTCATCAAATCCCATTTCTTTTACTGAAGTTACTCCTCTGCTATTGAGCATTGCCGCATAATCTTTCAGTTCTTTCTCAATAAACTCACGGTCATTGAGATATTCCTTCATGATTCTGTAGTAACTTTCTGGATAACAACTGTCTGAAGTAAACTGATACACTTCTTTTGCCTTTTCGTTCATAATACAGCTTCCTCTGTCTTCTGCAAAAAGAATGACCGGCTTATCCGGAAAAACTTCCTCCAACATCTGCTCTCCATCTTTCTGTTTCCACTGCGTTGGCTTCCATCCATGCCCAAACAATACATTCTTTGGATGTTTCTCCTCTTCATACGCTTTTAAGGCTTTTTCACCTTCTTCATTTGTCTTTATCTCAGAGACATCTACTCCAAGATGAAAGACTGCATACCCAGTAAAGAAAGTATGAGTATCAGTAACGCCAGGCATTACAAGTTCTTTGTCAAACTCAAGAATTTCTTCTGCTTCTTCCTGGATTTTCTGACTGGCTTTTCCTTTTCCCATCTTAACGATCTGCCTATCTTTCAGACAAAGGAAACCTTCATAAGTTGACTTTTCTTTTCCATCAAATACGTGCTTTGCCTGAATTAAGAATGAATACTTTTTACTCACTTTTTCTTCCTCCTTTCTTTACTTGTATTATAACGTCATATATCATTATATTTCAATATGACCTTTCGCTTCAACCGTGATTTCGTATAATTTATCCAGTTTATATGTATTTTTTTGTGTATTCTACCCAATTCACAGCCGACTTATCAACAAACAAGTTGATTAGAAGAGCATTTTTTTCCAAAATCCTATTTTTTTTTAGATTTAATATAACCTTTTAAACAGATATCTGATATCTCGTTCCAACAATAACTTCACTGCTCAGATACAAAGGTCTGCCATCTCCATCATACATATAGTTTTTCAAAAGCATAACCGGCTCCTTTTCATCTACCTGAAGATAATGGGCAATATATTCCGGTACAATTCCAACCTCAATAATACTTCGCCCCTTGTTCTGTCGGCAAATCTGATATCTCTCTTCAAGCAACCTTGTCAGAGACCCATTCTCTAGATGATCGATTGGGAAATCCGGAAAACGATCTGCCTCCATGTAAATATCTTCAAAAATCACCGGCAGTCCATCCGCTGACAGAATCCTCTGAATATGATAAACGAAACTTTCTTCTCCTATCTGAAGAAACTGTGTTTTCTCTCCTTTATTTTTTTCAATTCGAAAAGATATAACATGTGAACTCGATGTACATCCATTCAATTTACATGCTTCTGTAAAACTGATATTATTATCCTGTTCTAATTTTCTATAGATTTTTGGAGCTTCTACAAATGTTCCCTTCCCCTGAATCTTTTTCAGGTATCCTTGCTGACACAGCTCTTCAATTGCCCTTCTAATTGTTATTCTACTAATATTATACATCTTGGACAGTTCTCCCTCTGTTGGAATCTGCTCTCCCTCCAAATATGTTCCGTTATGTATCTGCTCTTTGATTACATGCATCAACTGTATATACAAAGAAACCGTTGATTCCTTATCTAACTTCATTTTTCGTCTCCTGCCTATGATATATTTTTAGGAGTCGCAAATGCGACTCCTACTTCACAAAATAACATTATCGAATAAATGGCTCAAAAGCAGCCATATTCTTCCGGTCAATTTCTCCCGGATTTTCATAATAATCAAACTCTGTCAATTCCTGTCCAAGACATCCCTGATAGTTATGGCGATTTAGTGCTTCCAGATATTCCTGAAGACTTCTATTTCCGAATCCCCACGCAAGATGTCCATATGGATTACTATCAATAAAATGCGTATGGATAACTTCATCTCCAAACACATCAAACCAGTCATCTATTGTCTCTCCTTGTACACTCATTGCTGTTGTATCAATCAAAATTTTCAAATTTGGAGAATTCACTTCATCATACATCCTCTTGGCATCTTTTAATGTTACAACCAACTGTGACTCTTGAGGTCTTAAACTCTCCATTGCAAGACAGATTCCTAGTTTGCCAGCTTCATCTGCCAGTTTTGAGATCATTTCTCGAGAACGTTTCCATGCTTCTTCCCTGTCTTCATTCCAATATCCCCAACCGGAATTTGTCTGCATAATTTTACAGCCAAGTTCGCTTGCTACCTGAAGACCATTTTTAAAGTATTGGAAACTTTTTTCAAAAAGTTCCGGTGTCTGAGCTGCCATTTGATACTGATACATAACATTTTCCGGTGTAAAAACCTTTACCTGAAGTCCTCGAGATTCAATTTTTTTCCGAACTACCTTCGCATCCTGATATCCCATAGAATCTAAATAAAAGTGTGGTGCCCCACCCCAGAGCTCAATTGTTTTAAATCCAAGCTCTGCCTGTTTATCCAGAAAATAATCCAATGAATAAAATAAATAATGGATATTCATGCCTGCAATCTGTTCTCTGTTTATTAGTTTCATAATTACCCTCCTTGTTTAATACGTATTATGACGTTATGTGTTTATTTAAATATATCACCACTCTACTCAACTGTCAATATTGATGCATTACACAATTTCTCTCTGCATTTTTTATACACTTTTCACAATAAAATGTACTTTTATAAAATTTTATTTTTTCACAACCAAAATATGCATTACACTTTATTGTGGTTTTTTTATCTTTCCTGTATAATAAAGTCATAAATTTAATTTTAATACAACAAAGGGGAATATTATGAAACTCGATTCAGGCAATGAAATGCCTCTTTACCAACAATTAAAAGAAGAAATCAAAGGTAAAATCACCGATAATACATTTCCATATGGTTCAAAAATCCCAACTGAAACAGAACTAAGTGAAATGTTTCAGGTAAGCCGTATCACCGTGCGACGTGCAATTCAAGAATTATGCCAGGAAAATTATCTTGTCAAGAAACAAGGAAAAGGAACTTTTGTAAAACATGCCAAAGTTGCACGCAAGATCAAATATCTGTTAGGATTTTCAAAATCCTGTGAAGCAAATGGCATGGTTCCTTCCAGAAAAGTAATCAAACGCGAAATTGTAGAATTATCAGATGAAGATGCAAAAACTATGGGACTAGAAGCTGGCAGCCATGCAGTTTGCATTGAAAGAATCAATCTTGCAGATGGTGTTCCTATCATGTACGAAACAAACCTTTTTCCATATCAGAAATTTGCTTTTCTGTTAGAAGAACCCTTAGATGGATCCTTGTTTGAACTTCTAGAAAAAAAATGTCATACCATTGTTTCTTATTCCAACAACTCTTATCTTGATCTTGCCCGTGCCTCCGGACGTATTGCGAAAGAATTAAGGGTTCCTAATCGCGAACCACTCTTTTTCCTTTATTCGGAAGGTTATGACAGTAATAATGAGCTCGTCTATATTGGAAAAGATTATGTATTGGCTGACCAGTATCGTTTTTATCTGGATGATCCAAAATAATATTCATATAATTAGCTTACACAGATACTAAAAAGAACGACACATAAGATTTCATTTCTTCTGTAATCCTATGTGTCTTTTCTTTATTTTCCATTTTCCATTCTTCTAAGTTTATGCATACTTTCTTTATTTAACTCATATAATTTTTTGAAAATATCCTTATGCTTTTCATAATAGGTATTTGCTTTTTTATCCGGCATAAATGTATATTCAGGTTGAATCACACCTTCTATCTCTTTCCAACTGTTAAAAAATCCTGCCTGCAAAGAAGCCATTAATGCATCTCCATAAGATGCTCCGATTGAAATTTTTGATGTATGAATCGGTTTTCCTGTCACATTTGCAATAATCTGAAGCCATTCTTGATTCTTTGTCCCTCCTCCGACAGCCATGATTTTTTGAACCGGAAGGTTATTCTCTTCCAATATCTCTATATGTTGATCAATTGTATAGGCAATTCCTTCCAACGCAGCTTTATACATGTGCGCTCTTGTATGAGACACTTTGAGTCCAATCATTAATCCGCTTGCAAACGGATCATTTATCGGTGTTCGTTCTCCTGCAAGATACGGAAGAAACATTAAGCCATCACTTCCATCAGCTATTTTCCGGATACTTTCTGCCATTGCCTGATATGCTACTGTTCCACCTTCTTTTTCTTCTTGTTCCTTGTCAAAATATAATTGTTGACGAAACCATTTTGTCAATGTTCCTGCCGTATTAGTTCCCGCACACACGCTATATATATCAGGAATAATAAATGTTCCAGGCCACACTCTTGTGTCTTGTATTAACTGATCAGCAAGATATACTAAATAACAGGTTGATCCTAACTGAACCATTAAATCTCCTGGTTGAAATACACCTGTACTTATTGCCTCCGCTCCTGAATCTCCTGTTCCTGTCAATACCTTAGTTCCACTCATTAATCCAGTTTCTATTGCTGCTTTTTCCGTAATAACCCCCGCCACCTCTGTTGCTGACATAAGTTCCGCCATTTGATCCGGACGACAGAATAATCTGCACCCTTCCTCATTAACACAATTTTTTTCTAAATTATAAAGAGGAAGAAAATCCTCTGCCAGATACCGATCAATACAATATCTACCTGTTAGTTTTCCTGTCAAAAAGGAAGAGGCCGTTAAAAATTTATAAGTTTTCTCATATACTTCTGGCAAATGATTTTTAATCCACAAAATTTTAGGTGCTATATCCGAAGAACATATTTCATGTCCAAATACATTCACTGCCTCTTCTCCATAATACTCATTCAGCCAACTGATTTCTTCATGGTTTCTTGAATCAATTCCATAAAGGATTGCTTTACAAAGTGCATTTCCATTTTGATCTACTGGAACGCAGTCACATCCAAGTGCTGAAATTCCAAGTGCTTTTACCTGTTCTGCAGAAATTCCAGATTTTTCTAAAAGTTGTTTGCTGATCTTGCACACATCTCCCCACCAAATTTTCTCTGCATCCATTTCAAACACATTAGTTGCTGGATTTTCCATATCATGAAGTGTTTCACAGATTTGAATAATCTGACATTTTTCATCTACAAGAACACCTTTTGTTGCATTTGTTCCAACATCAATTCCCATTACATATCTCATGATTTTACTCTCCTCTGATGGCATGCACTTTTTCCATAAATGTTCTTACACGATTTTCATCAATTCCATTCTCAAATTTCCCTTCTTTTTTGAATGTTGTTCCAACAAATGCCCCATCAGAAATCTCAAAAATTTCTCGAATATTATCTGTTTTACATCCAGTGCCGCAAAATACCGGAAGATTACCTGCCGATTTTTTCACTTTTGAAAGAAGTGTACTCTCTGGACTGGTTCCTGCCATTCCTCCTGCGACAACAAGTGCTTCCGGATGACAATTAAAAATCATAGTCTTTGTTACATCTTCCCATTCTCTGTCATTTAAATACACTTCACCTTCTGAATTTACGAAATAAAATAATTTTAAATCTTGAATCCCAAGTGCTCTACGTAAACGTAATGTTTTTGCAATATCCTTATCTACAATCCCTAAATCTCCCGCAAATGCTCCTGTAAATACACAACGGCTAAAATCTGCTCCAGTTGCTGCACATACTTCAATTGTTGCATCTGCATCATAAATCACCTCAACCCCATAAGGAACTTTCAATTTCTTTTCGATTGCACCCACAACCCTTGCCATTGCTGCTACAGTTACTTTCGACACTTTTTTTTCATAAGGCAAACTAAATTCATTTGTAATTAGAATTCCATCTACACCACCAACCTGCAGTGCATCCAAATCTGCTTCTGCCTGTTTTATTACCTTTTTCATGTCTCCTTCATAAAATGGATCACCTGGAAGTGCCTTAAGATGTAATAATCCAATAATAGCTTTCTCTGTCCCAAACATTGTTTTTATCCACGTCATTTTATTATCTCTCCATTTCTTCTTTTCGTCTGTTAAATTACTTTTCACAAATATTTTTTATCAGCAATAAAATTTCTTCTGCAAGCCTTCTATGACCTTCTTCCGTGAAATGAATTCCGTCTGAGCCAATGCACTTTTCATCCAATATCTCCGCTGCACTTAAAAAATGCGCCTTGTGAATAGCTGCAATCTGACGATATTCTTCAGTCAGTTGTATTGCTTTTCTACAAGATTCCTCAGAAAATTCTACCCACTCTGACTTTGGATATAACTTCGCTGGTGCAATAACGATTTTCACTGGATTCTGACCTTTTCGTCTACACACATCTTCTATTTGTAATAGAACTTCGTCAATGCCATATCCAATCTCTACTGCATTCACACCATATCTTATTTTTGTATCGTTTGTTCCTAGCATAACGATGATATAATCTAGGGGAAATTGTGAAATCAAGCAAGGGTATAAATAATCCAATGCACATGTACCTGGTTCAATTCGATCAGTAAATGCTGTTGTTCTTCCATTCATTCCCTCTTCAACAACTTCATATTCCTGTTGAAGTGACTGTGCAATCCTTCCTGTCCATCTAACTTCTTTTTCATATCTTTTTCCACTACCTGGCATATATCCCCAGGTATTTGAATCTCCTATACAAAGAATTCTATTTTTCAATTTTATTCCCTCCTTATTTCATTTAGATGTTTACTTTTGATATAATACGTTATATTATGTTATATATAGACAGTAGCACATTAAACATTTTTATTCAATACTTTTTATTTTTTTTGGTGATTATTATGAATAACTCTGCTTTTTTCTTTGACATCGATGGGACGCTCGCGACTTATCAGAAGCCTGTTTCTCATCAACTACGCGAAAAATTGCTTTATTTAAAAATAAAAGGACATAAAATATTCCTTTGCACCGGAAGAGGTTATTCTGATCTTCCATCTAATCTTCTATCCATTGGATTTAATGGAATAATCTGTTCCACAGGTGCCTATCTTCGCATACAAGATAAAGTAATATGGGATTGTCCTTTTCCACGCCCATTATTATTAGAACTATATAACTATTTGAGAGAACTTAAAATCTCATCTTATTTTGAAGGAAGTTCTTTTATTTATCGTGCAGAACAAGGAGAAGCATTAGAAAAACAATTTCCACCAGTGGATCAACTACTTCTGCAACCCCCTTCCACAATGGACGCAATCTACTCTGTCACTTTTCATCTAAAACAAGCAGAAGAACTTCCCGCTATTACTCAATGGGCGCAGGCACACCACCTAAATCTATTCATGCAAACAAAACTGCATGGTGATATTCTTATGAAAGAATGTAATAAGGCTATAGGGATTAAAAAAATGCTGGAATACCTTCATCTGACAGATTGGCCCACTTTCGGTTTCGGTGACAGCCCAAATGATATTGATATGTTTCGAACCGTAAATACAAGTATAGCAATGGGCCACGCTCCTGCTGAAGTAAAAAAGGCTGCTTCCTACATAACAGGAACCTTTGAAGAAGATGGAGTATTTGAATTTTTAAAAAAGTTTGAGTAACTAACAAAAAGAAGAAAGCTATCAATTACACTAATCCAACACATTCTATGTTGCTATTGTAATTGATAGCTTTCCCTTTAATTAAAAGAATCCTGTTTCAACAAATCTTACTGCACCTTCGCAATATCGATCAGTGTCAGTTTCTTAATATCTGTATTCTCAAGACTTGTGATCAGTGCGTACGCTGTATCAATTGCAGTCAGTACATTCACACCTGTCTCGATTGCATTTCTACGGATTACAAATCCATCTCTTGAATGCTCTGCACCCTGTGCCGGGATATCGATAACAAGATCGATCTTATGTCCGAGGATCAGGTCAAGAAGATTCGGTGATTCCTGCTCGATCTTACGAACCGGAGTAGCCTTTACTCCTGCCTCATTCAGCGCGCGTGCTGTTCCGCTTGTTGCAAAGATATGATATCCGATCTTCTCAAATCTTCTTCCAATCTCTACTGCATCTGCATGGTCTTCGTCACGGACTGTCATGATCATGTTTTTATGCTTCGGAAGCTTGATTCCAGCTCCGATGAATGCTTTGTAAAGTGCTTCATCGAATGTCTTCGCAATTCCAAGACACTCTCCTGTAGACTTCATTTCAGGTCCAAGGCTGATATCAGCGCCGCGGATCTTCTCAAAGGAGAATACCGGCATCTTAACCGCTACATAATCAGCTTCCGGCTGAAGTCCCGGTGTGTATCCAAGATCTTTGATCTTCTTTCCTGTGATAACCTGTGTTGCCAGCGGAACGATCGGGATACCTGTTACTTTACTGATATATGGTACTGTACGGCTGGAACGTGGATTTACTTCGATAACATATACATCGTCTTCACCGCACACGATAAACTGGATGTTAATCATACCGATAACATGGAGTGATTTTGCAAGTCTTCTTGTATACTCAGCAATCTTTGCTTTTGCTCCTTCTGTCAGGCTCTGTGCCGGATATACGGAAATACTGTCTCCGGAGTGGATTCCTGCACGCTCAATATGTTCCATGATACCTGGAATCAGGATGTCTGTTCCGTCACAAACTGCATCGACCTCAATCTCTTTTCCCTGAAGATATTTATCTACAAGGATCGGGTGATCCTGTGCAATTCTGTTGATGATTCCGATGAATTCATCAATATCATTGTCGTTGATTGCAATCTGCATTCCCTGTCCACCAAGAACGTAGGAAGGACGAACCAGTACCGGATATCCAAGTCTGTTGGCAACTTCTTTCGCTTCCTCTGCTGTGAATACGGTTCCACCTGTCGGACGTGGAATCTCGCACTCTTCAAGAATCTCATCAAAGAGCTCACGGTCTTCGGCTTTGTCTACATTCTCTGCAGATGTACCAAGGATCGGTACTCCCATCTTCATAAGTGCTTCTGTCAGTTTGATTGCTGTCTGTCCACCAAACTGTACAACTGCTCCGTCCGGTTTCTCGATATCTACAATACTCTCTACATCTTCCGGTGTCAGTGGTTCGAAGTACAGCTTGTCAGCGATGTCAAAGTCAGTACTTACTGTCTCCGGGTTATTATTTACAATGATTGTCTCATATCCGTCTTTTGCAAATGCCCATGTACAATGTACAGAACAGAAGTCGAACTCGATACCCTGACCGATACGGATCGGACCGGATCCAAGAACAAGTACTTTCTTCTTATCTTTTGTCTGTTCAACTTCATTCTCGCTTCCATATACAGAGTAGTAATATGGTGTCTCTGCGGCGAACTCTGCTGCACAAGTATCTACGATCTTATATGCTGCAACAATACCGTTTGCATGACGCATATCGTGGATTTCCTGCTCTGTCTTACCTGTCAGCTGTGCGATCACATTATCCGGGAACTCGATACGTTTTGCTTCTGCAAGAAGCTCCGGTGTAAGTTCCTGTGTCTTCAGAGCTGTTTCCATCTCTGTGATGATCGCAAATTTATCGATAAACCACTCATCAACTTTTGTGATTTCGTGGATCAAATCGTAAGAGATTCCTCTTCTGCATGCTTCTGCGATTCTCCACATACGCATGTCATCTACTTTCTTCAGCTGATCGATCAGTTCATCATCTGTCAGATCTGTGAAGTCATAAGACATCAGACTGTCTACATGCTGCTCCAGAGAACGGATTGCTTTCATAAGAGCTCCCTCGAAGTTATTACAAATACTCATAACCTCTCCGGTTGCTTTCATCTGTGTTGTCAGTGTTCTCTTTGCACTGATGAATTTATCAAATGGAAGTCTTGGGATCTTAACTACTACATAGTCAAGCATTGGCTCAAAACTTGCATATGTCTTCTGTGTGATTGCATTCTTGATCTCATCCAGATTGTATCCAAGTGCGATCTTCGCTGCAACCTTCGCGATCGGGTATCCTGTTGCTTTGGAAGCAAGTGCAGAAGAACGGCTTACACGAGGGTTTACCTCGATTACACAATATTCGAATGTCTCTGGGTGTAATGCATACTGTACGTTACATCCACCTGTGATATTCAACTCACTGATAATGTTCAGTGCAGAAGTACGAAGCATCTGATATTCTTTATCGCCCAGTGTCTGAGAAGGTGCAACTACAATACTGTCTCCTGTATGAACTCCAACCGGGTCAATATTTTCCATATTACATACTGTAATACAGTTTCCTGCTCCGTCACGCATTACCTCGTACTCGATCTCTTTCCATCCTGCGATACAACGTTCAACAAGAACCTGGCCAACACGGGAAAGACGAAGACCATTCTCAAGGATCTCTACTAACTGCTGAGAATCATG
>ERZ869983.144-NODE-144-length-23900-cov-6.661546_pt1 | contig 23900 bp, 17 predicted proteins | sample MGYA00521106_ERZ869983 | MGnify/ENA primary metagenome ERZ869983 (study PRJEB32232, sample SAMN07284972) | human gut metagenome | biome: human-associated habitat; material: feces | host: Homo sapiens | place: Tanzania | collected 2014-04-05 ...
TGTTCCTGCATCTGCCACAGATACGGGCTTCTGCCCCCGGCTACCATGTGGGTATCCGAAATATCAAACACATAACGGAGTCTGGTATGCTGCCCTGTTTCATCAAGCAGGGCGATTCCCCTTGCACCACGGTTCACCCATCGAAACATCTTTTCATTCCATAATTCCAGTGATGCACAGGCTGTTGCTTCCGGATGCTGTGCATGGATCAGAAGCTGGTCTGAAAAAGAATAACGATATAACCTTGATGCTGTGTCCATATAATCCATCCAGTCTCTGGGGGAACCGCTCACTGATACAGCATGTTCCTGTGCCAGATCCCGGATGTCCTGTAATTTAGACATATCGCTTTACCTCCTTGTCTTATTTCTTTTTCTTCTTTGGGAATTCCAGATGGAATCTCGGCTTGCCATCCTCCAGTGTAAGTAACAGATCTGCATCAAATTTCATATCTTTCTTTTTAGAATACAGACCTTTTACATGGGTACAAGCCTTATCAAGAAGTTCTCTTGCCATCTTTTTATCCAGATTTTTCTCCATGCTTCCCAAGAAACGGTTTTCTTTCCAAAGGGCAAAATCACACTGACGGTTTGAGCAGTAAAAATTCTGTTTCCCCTCAAAAACATCACAGCCACAGACCGGGCATTTGCCGATCACTTCCCTCGCAGTCTGGAATCTCCTGCGTTCCTCTTCCGGTATCTCCCTGCATACCTCTAAAATCTTACGGACAAGAGAAGTAATCTCTCCCATAAACTGGGTATCTGTAATCTGTCCCTTTTCCATCATCAACAGCTGGTTCTCCCATTCCGCTGTCATTACTGCTGATTTCAGATACTCTGGCATGACTCTTACCAATTCCTTACCCTCGGTACTTGGTAATATCTGCTTACCCTTTCTCTGTGCATAACCGGAAGAAACCAATTTCTCAATGATACTTGCCCTTGTTGCCGGAGTCCCCAGCCCTTTCTTTTCTGTTTCAGAATCAAACTCCTTATTACCGGCTGTTTCCATTGCAGCAAGGAGCGTATCTTCATTGAATGGTTTCGGCGGAGAGGTATAATGTGTGGTTTTCTCTGCTTTTACTGGAAAAAGCCTCATTCCTTCTTCATACCCAGCAGGAATCGAAGTCTCTTTTTCCTTTTCCTCCACTGGTTCCGCTTTGACACACAGCTGTTTAAATGCCTTTTCTACTTCCTTAAATCCCATCTGTACTGGAATCTTCCCTCTGGCTTTAAAATCATGTTCCTGGCACTTTACCGTAATATCTGTCTGCTCATAGAGATATTCTTCTCCAGTTGCCTGTACCAGCTGCTGACAGATCAGCATCATCAGATTCTTTTTATCTGCCGGTAAATCAGCAATTCCTTTCTCCACGGCTTCTTTCGTTGGGAGAATCGCATGGTGATCAGATACCTTTGCATTGTTGATTACCCTTTTTATGCCATGCCCCAACTGTCCATAATCTACAAATGGAAGTAATACTGGCATTTTTCCTACCAGTTCCTCTACCGAATCTTTCATATCCTCCGTTACAAACTGGCTGTCTGTTCTTGGATAAGTGACCAGTTTTTCTTCATATAATTCCTGTAACATATCCAGTGTGCATTTCGCTGTATATCCAAAGTAACGGTTGGCTTCTCTCTGCAGGCTTGTCAGATCATAAAGTTTTGGTGGAAATGATTTCTTACGTTCTTTCTTCATCTGTGTGACCACAGCGGTCGAACCATTACATAACGCTGCAAGCAGATCCGCAGCTTCTTCATTTGCAATGTTCTCGGAAACTACTGTAAGTTTTCCATCTGTCAGTGCTACCTTATAAAACGCTTCTTTTTGAAAATGCTCAATCCTCTCCTGCCGTTCTGCAAGCATGGCAAGGGTTGGGGTCTGTACCCTGCCTACAACCAATCGTTTAAAATATCTCGTGGTGTATGCTCTGGTTCCATTCATTCCGATCAGCCAGTCAGCCTGTGCCCTGCACACCGCAGCCATACAGAGATTTTTATATTCTTCCTCACTTTTCATTGTCTGAAAACCTTTCTGAATGGCGGCATCTTCCATCGAGCTGATCCACAGACGTTTCACTGGTTTCCTGCATCCGGCAAGCACATACACCCTTTGAAAGATCAGTTCTCCTTCTCTTCCTGCATCACAGCCATTTACCAGATATTCCACATCGCTTCGGTTCATCAGACCTTTTAAGACATCAAACTGCTTCTTTTTATCCTTGGAAACTTTCAACTTCCATTCTTCTGGAAGGATTGGCAGATCATCAAACTGCCATTTTTCATATTTCGGGTCATATTCCTCTGGCTGTGCGTATTCTGCCAGATGTCCTAAGCACCAGCTGACAATACAGCTTTCTCCCTCCAGATAACCGTCCTCCCGCTTATAAGCGGACAGATTTTTCGCATAACTTTGTGCTACACTTGGCTTCTCTGCGATCACTAAAAATTTAGACATAATCCTTTCCTTTCTATCAAAAAAGGCAGCCAAGATTTCTGGCTGCCCCTGTCCTTATTACTGTTTCCATCTCTTAAAAACGCTTATTCTTCTTTTTCATCGTCCTCTTCATTTACATACGGACCGTCTGAAAATTCAAGCTGTTCACTTACATAATCTTCGTCCTTACTGCGTCCATGTTTCTTATAGACTGCGATTCCTGCAAAGCCTAAGATTGCTGCAACTACGATAGCTGCAAGACCTTTCACATTCATTCCGCTTTTCTCTTCTTTCTTCACTTCGGTTTCCTCCTCTGCTGCTGGTGTAGTCTCCGGTGTGGTTTCCGGGATCACTACGGTTGATTCTTCAGTTTCCTTGTCTTTTTCTGTTTCATCCAGAAATTCTGCCAGATCATTCTCATCGACCAGAGACATCATATACACGTTCTCTGTATTACTGGAACGGTCAATGACCATGTAAAAAGTATTCCCCTTTTTCGTCTGGATAGTAAGGAACTGTTTTGTATCATCATTTTCCTTATCATCTACAAGCTGGGCATTTCCCGGTGTAGAAAAAGCAGAATTATTACTCTCTCCGGTAACTCTTCCCGTATCCTCTGCTTTCTCCGTATCTTTACTTTTTTCTGTTGTTGTCTCTTCCACCACCGCTGTCGTTGTCTCTTCTTCCGGTGGATTTGCATTTGCATAAACAGTAGCAAGGGATGTTCCCGAAATCATTGTTACCGCCATAGCAATCATCAGAAGTTTCTTTACCACTTTATTCCTCATCGTCTAAAACCTCTCTTTCTGCCACCTGCCCCACAGGTGGTCTGTTATCGCTTTCTTTTTGGGGTGTCTCCTTGGTATCTTCCACTGTGATACCGCCGTCCTCATTCATCTGAATCGTAACGGTTCCTTTCTGAATCCCGTCAAGCAGTACCAGCAGCTCCCGACTGTCCAGCTTCATAGAACGAAATGATTTGATAATCTCCATATCTTCCATCTGCTGTTTTAAAGTATTCTGCCGTTTCAGATGTTCCTGAAGCTCTGCAATCTTATCCTCTGTTTTCTGAATATCATCCAGAATCTTTTTTAATTTCATGTTCATCTGCTCTGTCACCTCCTCTAATGCAGACGACCAAATGCCATAAAGTGTTCCTGCCAGTAGGCACTTGCGATACTTGTATATTGCACCGGCTTACCACAATGGATCATCATGTTATTTCCAACATAAATTCCAACATGACTCGCTCCACTTGTGTTATAGGTTCCCTGGAAGAAGATCAGGTCTCCCGGTTTTGCTTCCGATGGAGATACCTGCGAACAGTGAGAACGAAGTCCATCGGCAGTACATCTTCCAATATTCCATCCATTTCCACAATTATTGATAACCCAGCTTACAAATCCGGAACAATCAAATCCACTTGGGGAATAGCCACCCCAGACATAAGGAACTCCCAGATATTTCTCTGCTTCCCGGATCATCTTTGCAAACTGTGGATCAGATAAAGCATCTGTCGGTATGGTATAACCAAATCCTCCACTTCCGGTGGGTATGCTGTTTAAGTCAAACAGGTAATCACGATTTCCATAATATTTGTTATACGCATCGTATCTTTCCTGTTCTTCTTCCGTCATGCGGCTTCTCAATACGGTATCCAGATTGCGGTTTGTCATCGTCACATCCAGACGGTTTACTTCTTTCGTTGTCGTAACCTGCACTTCCTGGCTTCCATTACTGTCTGCTATGTATGCCTCCCATGTCTGGTGCCCATGTGCGGAAGCTGCTGCATGGTTATCATAATAAACATCAAACTGAACACCATATCTTGCAAAAGCTCCGGTATCTTCTACTACATATTCCACACCATTCATAACGACATGGGTTCCCATCGGTACAAAAGGATTCGATGCATCTACAGCGATCGTATGATTGGCTGTCGGCATTGCACCGCTGGCTGTCGGTCCTCCACTCCACTGCCCACAGCAGATGGAGCAGTTACAATACCCACTGGTGACAACCTGTCCCAGTGATTCTCCTACCCGGACTGTCTTTGTTTCGGTAACTGTCTCTCTGGTAGAATCTGTCGTAATACCATACTGCTGACGGAAAATGGACTCTATCTCCTCTGCCACTTCATCATAAGTAAAACCACCGTATTTTACTGTCAGATAAGAGATCAGCTGATATGGATTATGTCCGATCTCATCAATCTGGTACCGGTATTCATCGTAATCCGGATGCGTGGATTCCATCTGATTGATCTGCGTATTTAAGGCTTCTTCTAATGCCCGGTATGCATTTTCAGCGGCATAAATGTCCTCATCTGTACTGGAATAACTGGTGGAAATAATGGCAGACGAAGCTCCCTGCAGGGATGCACTGCAGCTGGTAAAACTTGCTGCAATCAAAACAAAGATCAATCCAAAGATAGCAACTGTAGCAAAAATCCCACGGTTTTGTGCCGCAATCATTTTGACTGCATCTTTTGCTTTCTCTGTAAATTTCTGTGCTGAAGTAATCGCCGCATCCTTTGCCTTTTTACTCTGCTTTGCTGCCTGATACTGTTTCTGATAACGTTTCTTCTGGAACAGCTTTTGCAATGCAGATTTTCTTTTCTGCTCCGCTTCCTTCTTCACCATCTTTTTTGCTTCATTTCCATAAACAGATTCAAACATCAGCCTGCTTTTTTCTGCTTCATCAAGAACGCTTTCTTTCAGTCTTTTTGACTGTTCCCTCCTTTGCTTTAAGCGTTCCCTTGTATAAATGGATTTTCTTGCAAGGCTTTCTCCTGCAAGCTCTGCCCGGTGTGCCCCTTCTACCGCAGCATTATCCTCTTCTGCCTCATGGGTTTTCCAATGAGCCGCCGTAGCCGCAGCATCTTTCACGGCAGATGCAGAACTTCGGATACTGATACCGGCTCCATGTACCATGCCATCACTTTCATCGCCAAACGATAATCTGGAACTCTTTTTCCGCTGTTCTTTCAGCACACGTTCCCGCTTCGATTTGCCTTTGATCTCCTCCGAAAATCCATCCAGAGACTCTTCTGCCACTTCTGAAGTTTCCCTGTACCGGGCAGCTTCTCTCTTTGCCGTCTTGCTTTCTTCGGAAGCCTCCTTTTCCTTCCGTCTTTCTTTTGACGCATAATCTCTGACCATCTTTTTCTTACGGAGATCCCGGCTGTCTGCAACCGTTTCCAGATAAGCCCGTTCTCCCCTTGGCTGTCCACGGATGCTCTCACTGCGAAATGCGGATTTCGTTGCAGCTGTGCTTTCATCGGCTACTTGTTCCCCATCCAGTTCTCCATCTATATCTTGTTCTGACTCCTCATCCAGTACAGATTCTCTACCATATCTGGTTTTTTTGGAACTTTGCTCCGGATGTTCTGTTTCCCTTTTTTCATTGATATGCTCACGCCTTCTCTTACTGAAATCCAGTTCATCCTTTTTTTCACTACGGGAAACCTCTGTATCCATGTCCCGTCCAGTGATCCTTTTTTCTTCTTTATTCCGAAGATTCTCTTCTCTAAGACCATCACGGCTCATCTTCTGGACGGTTTTATCTCTCGCTTTATACTCATGCTCCTGCAAATCTCACCATCCCCTTTGCACTTTATCCCGGCAGAAAAATTGCCGGAAACAATTTCCCGGCTCATCCCCTGCTTTTGTTCTATTTTGTTTTTTATATTTTTTAATCGTCTCTTTCTCCGATACCAAGTTTTTTACGCTTCTCTACCTCATCTGGCTTAGAAGTCATCAACGCATACAGCATCAGAGAATTATCAAATTTATCCTTAAACGGGATAATGGTACTGCCATAAAAGACCAGTCCCTCACCTTCTCCACTGTTGGTAACATAAGAGAGCTGGTGTGGTGAAATGTTCAGCTGCTTTGCAAGAATCTGCCTGTCACCGGATGCCTGGTTTAACATCAGGATAAAGTCAGAATTTTCAAAGATATTTTCTATCTCACGGCTGGCAAGCAGGTCTTTTACATTCTGTGTGATACCCGTCGGAATACCGCCCCATTTACGGAATCGCTTCCAGATCTCCACGCTGTACGAAGCTGTCTGCTCTTCTTTTAAAAGCAGATGAAACTCATCAATGTAATATCTGGTACTCTTATTCGCTGAACGGTTAATCGTTACTCTGTTCCATACCTGATCCTGTACGATCAGCATACCAAGTTTTTTCAGCTGTTTTCCTAAGTCTTTGATGTCGAAACATACCATGCGGTTATTCAGTTCCACGTTGGTTCTGTGGTTGAATACTTTCAGAGAACCGTTAACGTAGATTTCCAATGCAGTCGCAAGACGCTGTGCCTCCTGCTCTTTCTGCTCACGGAGAAGATTATATAAATCCTCTAAGATCGGCATCTTTTCCGGTACTGGGTCAGAAAGAAAGTCCTGATACACCAGACGTACACAACGGTCAATAACTGTTTTTTCTACCGGCTCCAATCCATTCTTCCCACCAACTACCAGCTCACAAAGAGACAGGATAAAGTCAGACTTTAAGGAAAGTGGGTCATCATCATCTGCGTAATCCAGATTGATGTCCATCGGATTGATATAATCATGGCTGGTCGGTGAAATGCGGATAACCTGTCCATGAAATGCCCGGAACAACGGATAATACTCCCCTTCCGGATCGCACACGATAATGTCATCTTTTGTCACGATAAATGCGTTGGTGATCTCACGCTTTGCCGCAAATGACTTACCGGCACCCGGTGTACCCAAAATCAAACCATTCGGGTTTTTCAGTTTCTTTCTGTCTGCCATAATCAGATTATTGGAAAGGGCATTTAAACCATAGTAAATGGATTCCCCACCCATAAATAATTCCTGTGTGGTAAACGGAACAAAGATTGCTGTAGATGTTGTGGTAAGTGCCCTTTTGATAGGCACAAGATTCATAGCAAGCGGCAGGCAGCTCATAAGCCCCGGCTCCTGCTGATAATCCAGACGTTTCAATGCACAGTTATATTTCTGTGCAATACCGGCAGTCTGGAATACGACATTTTCAAGCTCCTGCTTTGTCTCTGCCGTATTTAAAAACAGTGCCGTTACAAGGAACATCCTCTCATTCCTGGACTGTAAATCTTCCAGAAGTCTCTTGGCTTCTCCACCATATGTATTTAAGTCTGATGGGATAATGTCCATGTCATATCCGGCACGGACTGCCTTTTTCTGCTCCTCAATCTTCATCCGGTTAATATCGGTCACCTTGCTCTTTACCAGCTTGATCGCTTTCATCTGGTCAATGGACTGGATATGGAAGTTCACCATAAGGTTACTGTCCATCTCCAAAAACTCTGCCAGCATCTTGTCCGTAAGCTCCGGTGCGAGAATCTGAAGATAAGAAACGGCTCCTATCGTTCCACCCATCTGAAAATCTTTTCCATTCTTAAATACGAAGCTGGTCGGTGCGATATAATCCTTTGTGCTAAGACCTGTCCGAAGTACCTCATCATAAGAAAAATGGAAAGGGACTTTACTATCCTGATTAAATGTCTCGTACATGATCTGCAGCCTTTCCGTTCCATTCAGCGGATAAGCTGTCACTCCAAGAATCTTGAAATTATTCATAATATCCGACTCGATACGTTCCAACTTCGGTCGTGCTTCCCGGATATTCTCTGCTTCAATACCAAAGGTGATATATTTGGTACGCATCAGACCATTATTTCCTTTTGCCAGCTGATTATTAAGCATCTGTGCAAACTCCATACGCAGATCATCAAACTCATCCTCCTGCGGATTGATATGGATAACCTTTTCATACTCCGCCATGTTGCTGTGCTGATTGATAAAGGAAAGCTGAAAATGAATCGTGCTGTCAAAATAATTTAAGAAGTCGCACCAGTTTTCAAAGATCGCATTTTTATCCTCATTCTGAGCTAACTGGTAGTTGATGTCATAAAAACGGATGGTCTTGGAATAAAATCTATCCTGCACACGGCAGATACCATCTCTCCCCATCTCATGATAAGGAATGGACTGCTGTGCTGTAATCCGTTTATCTTTGGCAGTATTTGCTACTTTCTTTTCAGTGGTTCCACCTTTTCCTCCTGAAACCTTCTTCCCTTCCGGCTGCTGTCTTGGCGGTGCTGTAGCTGAACTGCTCTTTTTCTTCTTTGCACTTTTCTTTGCTTCACGCATTGCCTGTTTCTCTGCTTTTGCCGCAAGCTTCGCTTCTTTCTTCGCATTTTTCTTATCCGCTTTTTCATGCTCTTTATGAAGTTTCGCTTCATATTTCTGTGCCCTTTTCAAAGCCTTCTTTTCCCTGCGGGTCAGCTTTCTGTTTGGTCGGCGTACCCCTCTCTGTCTTTCCAATGCTTCATAACCCGTTACCATTGGATCACTGTGCAGTCTGCCGCTTACCGGCTTACTGCTTAACGCCAGATCTGAAATATCTTCTCCACCATCCTCTTTATCCAGCCAGTAATCATTTGGATAACATTCTTCTTCCAATCTCTGCGGTGGCTGTCTATCGTTTTTTCTTTTTAACACTCTTCTGTCCTCCCTTCTTTTTTCTGACCATGATAAATTTCTTCTCATACAGATTTTCCATCTGATACTTCCGTACCGGAGGACGGATAAATTTCACGGTGATCATATTTTTCAAAACCTTTTCTAACGGAAGTCCATCCTTTTCATACATGGCAAATAAAAATGCCGGAAGCATCAAAAGGCACATCCCGGTGGCTGCGTTACTGGAACCGATGATCCCTCTGGTAAGGAAATAAAATGGTACTCCCACTGCCGCTGCAATCCCAAAACAGATCAGCTGCCGTTTGGTCAAGTTGAAGATAATCTTATTTTTGACCTTGGTTAAGTCTTTAGGCACTGATACAAATGCCATTGTCAGTTCCTCCTTTCTTAGTGAGCGTTGAAGATACTACGGGCAAAGTTTCCTGTTTTCATCAAACTGAAACAAAGGATCACCGTGTATGCCATCACGCCGAACAATGCAGAATGTATGTTATCTGACATCTGGATATTCGCTACTAAGACTGCGTAAATTCCCACGCAGACCATCATAAAGAATCCCTGAAATGCCAGTGCAAACAATCCACGAAGATAGTTGTTTCCAATCTGCCCCCATTCCCGGTTAGACATAGTTGCAAATGGAATAGCTCCAACGGACGAATAGAGATAGATTTCAATCATACGCCCATACAAAATCACTGTAATAAAGACTGAGATAACCTTCATACACAGGCTCACAAGCATCGTTTCCAGTGCCAGTATGACAAGTTCACCGATTTCCATAGATTCCATTGCCGTTTCCATCGTGGTAATCATCGTATCTATATTGATCGCTGTATCGGAACTGATGACACCAGCGGCCCGGCTCACTACTGACTGCCCGACATCAAATACCGCCATGGTAATCGTGAAAGTATGGCTGACGATCCAGACTGCCACCCACATCTTGAAAAAATATTTAAAGAACATCCATGTATCAATGTCATGCATATTGTTCTTTTCTGTTAACATGGAAATCAGCTCATAACAAAGCACAAAGGTAATAATCATACCGGCAATCGGTACAATGACCGAATCGGAAAGATTTTGTATCATGCTGAAAATGTTCCCATTCCAGCCCTGTGGTGTCTGCCCAACCTGAGCAGCAATCTGACCGGTCTTTTCATTGACATCGGTATACATTGTTGTCAGGTTGGAACTTACCATGCCTGTCAGAAGATTCCTCATCCATTCTTCAATCGCTTCAAATATCCGATCCATGAGTCATCTCCCTCCTAAGTTTCTCAGCTAAACAAACCGGAAAGTAACGGTACAAGCTGGGTGCCGATCAAAACAACACCACCTCCCGCCATCAGCTGTTTTATGTCTTTTATGAGAAAATATTGGCTCGAAATGAGCCTTGAAAAGATTAAAATAGATTAAATTTGATAGATTTTCTTATTTATGGGAGCCGGAACCTCTTTCGATGGTTCCAAGCTCCGGTATTGGTTTTAAATTGAAATGAATTTCCATTGTGACCGTTTCAGGAGTACGGCGGTAATTTTCTGTTCCGTCTTTTTCCTGCGGTTCTGAGATAACAATTTTACTGATCAGCCGGTTCAGAAGATTGGCATCCAGTTCTTTGATGTCCGCATACTCGCTGATATCGTTAATCCACTGCTGGGACTGTGCATCCAGTTTTTCTTCTGTATTCAGCACACTCTCATTCTGGGAAAGTTCCTTTTTGATGTCTGACTGCTCTTTCTGCGTCTTCTCCAACATCTTATCAAAAACAGATTCTGTAATCTTGTCATTGATAAGGTCATCATACAATTTTGCAATCAGCCGGTCTAACGTTTCCAGACGGTCTTTCTGCTTTGATACCAGTTTCTCCAGGCTGTCTCTGTGTCCCTGTGTATCTTCCTCACATAACTCCTTTACCCGGTTTTCCAGTTCTGTTCCATCTCCGGTGACTGCTTTTGCACATTCCTGGATTCTGGTAAGGACTGCATCATACAGGTCATCAGCGTCCACCCGGTGTTGAGTACAATGTGCTTTTCCCTTATGGATATAAGTGGAACAGGTGTAAACCTCATGCTGGTCTTTGGTATGCGTCTTCTTCAATGTCAACGCCCCGCCACACTCTGCACAGCGGAGTAATCCGGCAAACATGCTGTATTCTCCCTGTTCTGTCTGGCGTTTCCTGCCTTTCATTTTCGCCTGTACCAGATCAAACACATCCTGCGGAATGATTGCTTCGTGGGTATCCCTGACAGTGATCCAGTCCTCTGGTGCTTTATCTCCCTGACTGCCAATCTTAAAACGGTAGTACCGCTTCTGGGAAGCCATGTCACCACAGTAAACAGGATTCATCAGCAGGGATTTCAAATACGATTCATCCCACACATATTTCCCATTTTCCGGGTCTTTCTTTTCCCATTTTGTGTAATAAGTACGAAGTCCACGTTTCCGGTGCCACCATGACGGGCAGGGAATCTGCTGTCGTTCCAGTTCTCTGGATATGAAGTTAATCCCATGACCATCCACCGCCCACTGGAAGATTTTCCGGACGATCGGTGCTGTCTCATCGTCAATCAGAAGATGTCCCTTTTCCTCTGGGTCTTTCTGATATCCCAGTGGTGGAACTACTCCGGTAAACTTGCCCTTGGTTGCCTGCAGGTGATAGGAAGCATGGACTTTCTTGGAAATATCTCTGGAATACATCTCATTCAGCACATTCTTAAACGGAGCGATCTCATTATCCCCGTCAAAGGTATCTACATTGTCGTATAATGCGATATACCTTACTCCATGCTTGGGGAAAAACTCCTCCATCAGAAATCCTGTCTGTACATGGTTTCGTCCCAGTCGGCTCTGGTCTTTGGTAATTACAAGATTCACTAGTCCTTTTTCACAGGCTTTGAGAAGTCTCTGCAAATCCGGTCGGTCTGTGTTCAATCCTGTATAACCATCGTCCTGAAACACATCCACTACCTGCCATCCCTGTGACTGACAGTAATTCACCAGAATGTCTCTCTGGTTGGAGATGCTGGCACTCTCTCCGGTCAGTTCGTCATCTTTGGAAAGTCGGCAGTATACACCAACTCTCCAGGTTGCATTTCTTTCTATATTGTTACTCATATATCTGTTGTTCATCTGATACCTCCGTTACTTTGCACATCCTACGCAGATTTCAGATTACTGAACTCATAATCATTATACCGCTTATCTTTCATTATTGCAAGTTTATCTTTTATTTTCGTGTCACGTATTTTCTGTGCGATCACCTCTGCAAACACTTCTTTTGCGTCCTGATCACCGTCAAAATATACTCTGATATTGATGATTTTCTTCTTTGCTGCCATTGTAAAACCTCCATTTTTTGCAAAAAAAAAGCAGCTAATCCATTTTTACAGATTAACTGCCCAGACTGTTGGTTATATTTTAAAATTTTCGTATGGATACCTGCTGTTTCCGTTTGTTTGCCTTGCACTGGCAGACGGCAGGCGGCAGATAGGGTATCTATAAAGTCTGCCGTTTCTTCCAAAATCCTGCCGTCGCCTATTTCTTTTTATTTCTTTAATCGAATGGTATTTTCCTGCTTTTCATTCATCTGATAATCCAGTTCTTCTTTCATCCGGCTTCTGGCTTCTCGCATGGTTCTCTGGGAGATTCCCTGTGCTTTTGCCTTTTCATCCAGTTCCCGGATTGTGACTGCATTTCCGTCTGCAAGCAGTTCATATATCAGTTTCGTTCCCCGTTGCAGTTTTGTTTCTGTCGGCTTTCCTTCCTTTCCGTCCAGAAGATCATCTGCGGAAATCTCATAAGCTCCCACCCAGCGGAATCCTTCTTCATCTCCAAGTTTAAATGCCATCGTCTCACCTGGAGGTGCAAGAGAACTTTTCTCATGGATCAGTACTCTTGTTGTCGGATCTTTCTTTACTTTCCCGATAAAAAGCAGGCTTCTCACCGCCGCCATGATATCAATGGATCCAAGTCCCCGGTAAGTGCTCTGTGCACCCGAAGATTTGTTCAGATGTCCGATCAGCACAATCGCACACCCGGTCTTTTCAGCGATCATTCCAAGTTTCCGGAATACCGGACGGACTTCATTTGCCCGGTTCATATCCACATCGGCACCGATAAATGCCTGTACCGGATCAATGATTAAAAGTCTAACCTGATTCTGACGGATTGCCTTTTCGATACGGTCATCGGATAATGTCAGTGCTTCTTCTGTATCATCAATGACCATTACCCGGCTCAGATCAGCACCGGCTTCCAACAGTCTCGGCTTGATTGTATCTCCCATGCCGTCTTCTGCGGTCTGGTAGATCACATTAAAAGGTTCAATCTCTTCCATGTTCGGAAAAGTCTTTCGGTTCGTGCAGGCTGCGGTCAGCATCATGGCAAAATAAGTTTTTCCCTCTCCCGGATTGCCCTGAATAATTGTCAGTTTTCCAAACGGAAGATAGGGAAACCACAGCCATTCTACGCTGGTCTGCTCAATATCTTCATAGCAAAGCATTGGCACCAGTTCTTCATTCTCCGGTACTTTCATTGTAACTGTTTCGATGATTGCTTTCTTTCTGTCGGCATTTTTATCACAGAGGATTTCATTCCAGTCCTTTCGGGACGGTTTCAGACGAATGACATTGTATCCGTCCGGGATTTCTTTTGCCAGCTTCTCACATGCTTCATTCCCTGCCTGGTCATTATCCAGGCACAGGAAGACCGAAGTGATCTGAGGGCGTTCAGAAAGAAAAGCCATCAGTGCCACGCCGGAGATGCCACCCAGACTCAGGTAGCTTCGTTTCCTCCAGTCTTTGGGAAATAATTGGATAAAAGAGAGCAGATCAATGGCTGCTTCAAACACAAACAACTGATTATCTGTCCCTTTATGACAGAATCCGTAAGATTTATCAGCTCCAGCCACATCTCCCCGGTATTTTATTTCACCTGTTCCCCTGCAATGGGCATATCTTGGAATTCCGTCTGCATCCCGACCAACAAACACCACATTATGGTGCTTCTTTTCTTCATAAATATTCCCACTGCTGATCCATTCCTCCACCAGATTCTTTTTCATCCCTCTGTTTTCTGTCAGATATCTGATGATTTTCTCATTATTTCCAAACTTCTCCGGTAAACGGAAGTCAGGGGACGGGGCGGGGCAGGTACTATTCCTGCCTTCGCCTTCTTCCCCGGTCAGCATCTTGACGGCTTCCGGAAATGTGGCATTGTAAAATTCCATCACAAAATCCACCGGATAACCGCCCCTGCCCTGACTGTGCCTGTACCACCGGTTGCTGGATACCGTTACACTGTCATGCTTTTTCCAGCGGTATTCTCTGCCACTTTTCACCAACTGTTCTCCCTGTGCGTTCAGAAAAGAAACAAGGTCTGTCTGATTTGCCTTTACAATCTGTGCTTCTGTATACTGCATTTTCATCATCCTTTCCTGTCTGTCCTGCTGACAGACTGTTATAAACTCATATCATGGTTTCGTTTTTTCTTCACTGCCTGTTGCTTTGCATCACGCTCTGCACACTCTTTCTTCTTTCCATCCAGTTTTCTCAGAAGAGAAGGCTTCTTTTCTGACTTCTGCTCCTCCCTTTTTTCTTCTGAACGACCGGAAGTATCTGCTTCTGCCATTTCCCGGTCACGTCTGGCAATATCCGCACAGCTCTGTACCTTTTTTACAAATGCAAGTTCCTCCTGATACGGCTGATTATCTGCTTTCAGCTCTTCGATCATCGCCCGGAGTTCTTCTTTCTCCCGTTTCCATCTGGCAGTTGGCACCTTTCCATTTTTATCCAGATGTTGTTTCAGTTCCCGTTCGCATTTACGGTAATAATTGATTTCTTTTTTATGCTGCTGATAATATTTCTCCCGTTTTTTCTGGAAAAAGAAATGGTTGTACTCATCAATCAATGGCTGGTTCGTTTTGATTACCTCTGCCATCTTTTCCAGATTTTCCAATTTCTTTAACTGCTCTCGCTTTTCGGAAATTTCTTTTTTACTGACAGATACAACACCGTTCAGTTCCTCAATCCGTTCCTGCAAGTCCTCCATCGTCTCTATCTGATGCGTCTGAAGATAATTGATGGATTTTGAAAACTCCTGTAAATTGGAGAGATTTTTCCCTCTTCGTTTCATCTCCGCATAGAAATTGGGAAGTGGTAGTCTGCCCTGCGTCTTTTTATCATAATAATCCTGCAAACTCTCCAGAAGAGTAGGGTTCTGTCTGCGATCCAGTTCGGCTTTCATTTCCTCATAGGCTGTCTTCATCCACTGAATGGATTCTTTCAGAGAAATAAACATCTGGTTGAACTGCCGGATTGCCCGGTTCAGTTCTCCGATCACCGTTTTGATTCCCTTTTTCTCCATTGCCCGGACTTCATATCCCTCATGGATAGTCGGGATCAGGTCAATCCCCTGTTCTTTGTAGGAACGATGGTCAATTCTGGCTGCCATGTGGCACTCTCGAAATTTCCCATTTACTTTCTCTGTCCATGCTCGCCTCCATTCTTTTAAAAGCTCCGGATCATTCCATCCGGTAGTAGAAACAGCATTGAACATATCTTTACCTTTGGCATCCTTCACCCGGTTTCCATCTTCATCAAGAATATATTCCCTTCTCTGCTTATTCCCCCAGATTCCTTCCTCTGTAAAAGGACGGATTGGGACAAGCACATGGAAGTGGGGATTATCCGGTTCTTCTTCATTTTCCGCTTTTCCCTCATGGACTGCCAGATCTACGATCATGCCACGTGCCACAAACTGCTCCTGGCAGAACTCTTTCGCCAGTCTGATATTTTCCTCAAGTGTCAGTTCATTTTGCAAGGCAATATCAAACGAATAGGCAAGCTGTGCCTTGTTGTTCCTTTCTACATGCTCCACCTCGTTCCAGAGCGTTTCCCGGTCAGTCAGACGCTCCGGCACATACTCCGGTGTCAGGATTTCTGTAAATACCACACCCGACTTGCTTGTATAATCGTGTATCTTGTTGTAATAACTGTCAAAAATCCTCTGCCCGGAAATATAGGCTGCGGAAGCGACCACCATCTGCCCTTTTCCTCTGGATACATGTCTTATTGAAAAATGATACAGTGCCATTAACTGTCATCTCCCTTCTCTGCTTTTTTATCCGTTTCAGCAATCTCTTGTCTGTCTTTTTGTGAAGCAGATATATAAGTCTTCCGCACAACGCTCTTGTTGTAACTGCTGTTCCGCATCTGGTTCATTACCTCCTGAATATCTTCCTGTTCCAGATCTCTGGACAACGGAAACGCTTTTTCAAACTCTGCCCCTTTGACAATCAGCCGGTGGGAGCGTTCTCTGCGTTCCACCAGCTTTTTCCTCTGCTCCAGAATGTTCTTGTGGTGAATTGCTGCCTCCAGTTCCTGTCTGCTCTTTTCCATGTTGGCTTTCAGTTCCTCCAGCGACATGGATTCATACTTTGGATTTTTTGCTCTGCTCACTTTGTCGTCCTCCTTCATTTTTTCTGTAAATAAAAAGAACCGGCTGATTCATAAATGCCGATTCTTGGGTATAAAAAAACTGAGGTCATTGTTCCATGATTAGGAAATGCTGACCTCAGCGTTTTTGAAATATTTAATTGTTACACTATCTACTTAATTATATTCATAATGCACTATCTTCTTTATGCAAAATCCATATTATCAAAATTCCTGTCACACTTGCAATAATCTCTGTTACAGGGAATGTCCACCATACTGCATTCAGACCAATAAAGTGCAATAACCATGCCAACGGTACAAGAAGAACAATTTGACGAAGCACAATGATAAAAAGACTCGCTTTTATGTGTGCAATTCCCTGCAAATAGGAAGTTATAACAATTGTAAGTCCTGCGAAAACAAAACTGATAGAAATTACAGGAAATGCAGTTTTTCCTATCGCCACGATTGCGGATCCTTTTGAAAATATATGCACAAGTTTTTCAGGAAACAGAAAAAATATCCCTGTTGCCACTGCCATAATAATAACAGAAAATATCATAGAACATTTCAAAATTTCTCTGTTTCTGTGTCTGTCACCCGCTCCATAATGATAACTGAATAACGGTAATAATACCTGTTGAAATCCAAGTAACGGAATAAAAAAGAAAGACTGTATTTTGTAATAGATTCCTAATACAGTCACAGCGTCTTCTGTAAAAATCTTCAAAATCATGTTCAAACCTACAATATAAATCGTATATAAGGATTGTGTAACAATCGAGCCAATTCCATTTACATAAATCTGTTTGCAGGTCTCCAACTTAAACTGTCCTCTTAAAGAATATTTTTTCGTTACAGCAAATAGTGTAATCGCCATTGCCACCCATTGTCCAATCACCGTAGCAATAGCAGCTCCCTCTATCCCCAATGCCGGATTATATCCTGTTCCAAAAATCAAGATTACATCTAATACAATATTGACAAGAGAACCTATAACTTGAGCAAGCATTGGAACCACCATATTTCCTCTTGCCTGTAGAATTTTCGTACAAATGGATTCTGTAAATAAGCCGAGAGAACCGCTGAAAACGATTCTGCTGTATAAGATTCCCTGTACCTTTACCATACTATTTCCCGTCGAAAGAGAAAAATAAGCATTTGCCAGTATATTTCCAACAAGAGCAAAGATTAAAAAGTGAAACATATTTAAAAACAGACCACTTTTTATAATATCGTATTGTGTCTTTGTTTCTCCTCTTCCATCCAATCTTGAAATCAAGATATTAACACCTGCACCTGTTCCTGTTGCCAATGCAGTAATAAGAAGCTGAATAGGATAGACGATAGACAATGCCCTAAGTCCTTCTGTCGAATATCTTGCAACAAAAAAGCTGTCTGCAATATTATAGATAGATTGAATAAGCAGTGCCAGCATAACTGGTGGCGACATTTTAAAGAGTAACTTAGGGACTGATAAATTTTCTGCATCCATAATTAAAAACCTCCTGAAATTTCTTCAGAAAGTATCTTAAACCGTGTAGTAACTCCACAGTCAATAGCATTTATTCAGAAATTAAATGTATTTTTATCTCACAGTAGTAATGATAAATATATTTAAATAACTGGAATCCCACTTCTTCTGCAAAAACAGCATCTGCTCTATAATGATTTTCTTTCAGCCAGTCAATTAGCACGGAAAAGTCAGCTGTCTCGTTTTTGATTGGTATTGTACACACCACATAATTTCCACCAGGAAGTGTATACAGATGTTCAGAACTTACCGAGCTGTAATCACCATCTGGCAGTTTTACATATTCTCTGTATTTTCTGAGTTCATTATGAAAAAATCTTTCTGTATCCAAAAAATATCCATATTTCCGGCGGACAAAATTTGTTGTCTGAAATTCCTGTTTTAAAACATCTTGAAGATTTGCATGATAAGATGAATCTTCGCGTTCCTGATTTCCTACAATAACTGTTTCCGGCTCGAAATACAATATCTGCACTTCACAGTCAGACGCTTGTGATTTGATATGCTCATTTTCTTCATAATACCAGCTGATATCATCTGCAACTTGCCTGTAATATTGACTGAGGCGTAATGCTTCACTCTGATATTCCATGAGAAGCTTCACTACTTTTTCATTATCTCTGGATGATATAATTTCTTTTACTTTTTCCAATGGTATTTTCAAATTTCGGCAGGTAGTAATAATATCCAACTGGTACATATTCCATCTGGAATAATAATGATAATGATTTTCGGGGTTGATATAATCTGGTGTTACCAATCCGATCTTTGTATAAAAGTGCAGAGTATCTTTTGATATCCCTGTGATCTTGCTAACCTCGCCAATCTGATAATATTCATCTTTCATTGTTTTCCCTTCCGAATTATGATTTAACGCTTTCTTTCATCTTATATATTTGCATTTAAAATATTCAGTCACAAACTTTATCGGGGATAGGCACCTGTGCCGCAAGGGGAAAATCCCATTGTCCGAAATCTCTGATTTCGCTGTATTTCCCGGATTGATATTTCTCAAAACCGGGAATAGCACCGCAGGTCGCACGATACAGGCAAATGGAATTGCCTGTATAGAAGTGCGCTCTTAGCTTTGCTAAGAGAATTATATTTCTATTTCACCGCATATTTTTTTTAGTGCCACAAGAGAGAAAGTGTCTTTTATCAAATGTTTTATTTCTCTTGCATTTGACTGAGTAACTGCACCTTTCTTTATTTTGTCAAATAGTTCTCTGTCTTCAATATCATAATCTTCCTTCAGTCTTTCTATTTCCCTCTCTGCAATTTTCTCTTTTGCTATACCTGACAAATCATTAAATTTAATAATTGAGTCAAAACGGTTATATATCGGCAATCCCAAATGTTCTTTTATCTCATCAATTGTTTTATAATTTGAAGTACACATAATAATTGCCTTATTTACTACCACTTTATAATTATGATCTTCATAAATTCCTTCATCAAATAATTGATAAAATGCACTATGAAATACAGATAAAGCTTTATCAAACTCATCAAACAGCAATACATTTGTTTCTCTAGCCAAAAGATCTTGTGCAAAGCTTTTCTCGTTATATCTTCCGCCAAAAATGTAATTAGCTGACTCATTATTCTGATACATGGAAAACTGTTTTCTTAATAATTTTCCACCCATCAATTCTGCCATATACTGTGCGGATTCCGTCTTTCCAAGCCCCGAATCTCCATATAACAATATTACAACAGGCTTACTCTGCTTACCATCTACCAAAGGATATATTGCCTGAAGCAGTTTCTTTTTTGCTCTTTCCTGACCAATTACTCTTTCACTATATTGGCTGTTAAATGTTTGTATCATTTCCTTTGAAACTTCCAAATATGGCTGTTGCTTTTCATGAATAATACTTTTATCAAATGTTCGATATATCTGCTCTCGAATATTTTTCGGTGGATTTTGAATATACATATTTGTTATGGACATTTGGAAAATAAAATTTATAAAGTTTATAATTACATGTTCCTGAACACTACAGTACTCATCCGCATGAATAACAAAATCTTGAACTCTCGGTCTCTTCTTTTTCTTAGGCTTAGGTTCTGGCTGCCCTGGAATGTTAACAAACACATCCATTTTTTTATTACCATCATCAAGTTTCGCTGCCATTTCACTAAGATTTCTTGCACTTTTCGGAACAATCTTTTCAAAAGCAGAATCAGATCCTACAAAAATTTCAATCTTCTTCACGTACCACACCTGCCAATACTATATCATAAACATCTAATTCTTTCTCTTCTTCATCAGCAGTTTTTTCTCCCTCAACAATTTCTTCTGCTGTAGTCTTGTCTTCAGCTGGTTGAAAATCAAACTCTTTATCAATTGATAAATGATTTTCGCCACAAGTTCCAACCTTTATTCCGAAATATGTCAGTTTCATTTTGCTTAAATCGACAAGGTTATAATTATTTTTAAATGCTTGAAGGTTAAATCTCAATACGCTTTTCCGCTCTTTCTCTGTCTTTAACAGCATATCATAATAACCCCGTTCACCTAATATTGCCTCATTTAATTTTTCCATATCTATTGGCATTTCTTCTTTAGGCACAATGGTCAAATATGAACTGAGCATTTTATATAATGTCACAGAATTTTCCGGAGCATAAACACCACCATTCTCGAATTTTTTTACGTGTTTATCCTTCGATGCTGCCTGTATATAATCTGTAAGCAACGTATTTTTTATTGTTTTGTCAAAAGCGCTGGTCAGTTCAGCGGAAGCACTGGCATCAACTTTTCCCTGAAATGTTGCTTTAATATAATTCAAAATATTAAAGCCACTTTTTGCCTGAGCTTCAATTTCAGCAACTATTTTAGCTATTTTTTCTTTATTTTCCTGTGTTGACCAATCAAGTCGTCCTCCATTTGTAACATCAACATAATCCTGTGCAGCAGCTTCATCAAAATAAACTATTTTTAGAAACTCTATTTTCTCAGTGTTTTTATTTTTCAACTTTTCTGCTCCTTACTATTTCTGTTCCTCACACAATTTCTGATATCTTTTCATAAGTTCTGCAACACAGGCAGCTTCGCTTTTATAGGCTTCACTACCTTTTGTAAATCCGTATGCCTGCATGACAGCCATATCATTTTGCTGATGTGCCTTTCTCAATTCTGGCGGCATAGTCAATTCATCATACAACGTTGCAAGACTGCTATTCGGATACAGTGCTCTTGCGTCAAGTATTCTTTGAGCAGTCTTCTCTATTTTTTCTCTTTGCTGCTCTGTTGGCTCTGGCCAAGGGAAATTATTGTATACAACATCTTTTGAATAACTATAATCACTCTTTAACCGCATACATGTTACTCGCATCCAAGCCATGTGAATATTTGAAATTATAATTCCAAAATCATACAGTGAAGCATCCGGGATTACCTGAACCCTATCCGTTACAATTGTTCCAGCTTTAATGAATCCCATAGGGACATAACGTCTTGCTTGTGATGATACTCTCGGCACAATAATAAAATCTTTATCAACCGGCTGAGTTCTCTGTGCAAAAAGTGTTGGCGTAGCTGCAAACTTTCTTATTCCTGCAGCAACGCTGTTTTCTCTTGCCTCTTTACATTTCTTTATTCTCTCCATAATCATTGGACATTTTTTCAATTCTTCCGGATCTGCACCAACAAGCCATAAGCACCATCTTTTATTTCCTTTGATATATTCTGAAGCTCCCAAAAGAGGATGGATATATTTCTTTGCGTTCGGATCTTTTTTAATAAATTCATTTAAGTCCTCATCTTCAATAATCAAATTTCCTCCATCTGCTGGTTTATTGCCATATATCATCTTAGGAATGTCGCACAAAGGTTTATTCCGGCTACGTACTAATATATCATCTCCATCCATCAAATAGCGATTGATATTTTCAGCCACTGTAGTCCTTCCATTATCGTACAAATATTTAGTCGAACGTGAGAATTTCGCAAATCCAATGATTACGCAATGTACATGAGCTTTTACACTTGCTTCACTATCCCATTCAAATGTTCTGTATGCAAAGTTAATAATATCATCCTGCATAAAGTCCCAAAATCTGGATACCGTTTCACCTTGTACAATTGAATTTGTTGATACAAAAGCGACTTCTATTTTTGTTCCCCGAATATAATCTGACGCTTTTTTATACCAAGCACAAACAAAATCAAGATTCTTCACACCTGGAAAAATATTTTGCATGTCTTGTTTTTGCTCAGCTGTCATAAAAGTAAATCCATGAAACGGTGGATTTCCCATAATATACGACACCTGATATTTTGGTACAACTCTCTCCCAGTCAATCTGTAAAGAATTACCCTCTACAATAAACGCATTGGTCGTCAACGGCAGGAAATCCAGATTCATGTGAACGATGTCTTCCGTCTCTTTCATCATCTGTGATTCTGCAATCCACAATGCGGTCTTGGCAACTGTGACAGCAAAATCGTTGATCTCGATTCCATAAAATTGATCAATGGAAACATGAATCGGAGAAGATTCATCAAATCCAAAAGTAATCTGTCCTCTCTGCAATTCTTTTATGACTTCATTCTCCAATCGCCGGATACTGATATATGTCTCTGTAAGGAAATTTCCACTTCCCGATGCCGGATCAAGCCACCGAAGATTTGATAACTTTGTCTGGAAGTCTCTCAGCTTCTTATCTTTTGTTCTCTGAACCGTTATCTGCTGAATTTCTTTCAGTTCATTTTTCAGATCATCCAGAAACAGCGGATCAATGACTTTATGAATATTTTCAATACTGGTGTAGTGCATACCACCGGAACGTCTTGTCTCAGGATTCAGTGTACTCTCAAATACCGCACCAAATATAGTCGGGCTAATTTCTGACCAGTCAAAATCTGCTGACGCTTTTTCCAGTAAAAGATTTCTGATTTCATCCGTAAACTGTGGAATTTCAATATCTTCATTTGCAAACAGCCCACCGTTCACATATGGGAACTGTGCCAGAGATTCTTCCATATATGGATCTCTGTCTTCTGGTTTTGTATCAAGCACCTGGAACAGCTCAATCACAGCTTTTCTCATGTGCCTTGTATCAAACTCTTCCAGATAATCATGGAATATACCATGCTGTCCGAAGATACCCGCATCCTCTGCATACAGGCAGAATACCATTCTGACGCAAAGGATATTCAGGCTTTTCATTGCACGCTCTGTTGTTGGGTCAACATATTGTTTTGCCAGTGCATCATACAACAATCCTACAATCTCACCAGCGGCAATGGAAACTTCCATTTCTCTCTGGAGATTTGTGTTTCCTTCGTCCACAAGGAACTGTAATCGGTAGTATTCTTTTTCCAGATCCTCCAACTGGATAATCTCCGGATCACCGCCCGGCTTTTCCATATCGTAAATATAGAATGACTGGAAATTACTGGTTACAATCCATCTTGGTCTTTTTGAATACGGCAGTTCAGAGGAATATCTTTTTGCCTGTTCAAATGGTGTCAGCATGGAGCCATCGGACTGCCGGATAGCAGCCGTCAGGCTCTTGTTGATACTTTTCTGTTCAATCATGACATGAGTTTTCTCAATATACCCGTCAATAAAACTGGTGTGGTCAAGATGTACCTGATCTTCAAAAGAAATAAACTGTGAGATTTCAGTTACTCCAAATACTGTTGTCAGAAGCTCCACCCAGAAGATCTGGCTGTCGCCTTTTTCATATCCACGGTCTTTCCAGTTTTTCGCAAATGCTTTCGCCGCTGCTCTTTGCTGTGTGTCTGTCATTGCAGCAACCTCCTGTTATTCATCATCTGTAAATTCCATCATTTCATCCACGGTACAGTCCAGTTTCTTGCAGATTTTCTCAATTGTCTCCATTGATACATACTGGTTTTTTCCCATCCTGGCAAGAATATTTCCGCTTATCCCGGTGAGATACTGCATCTCTATCCGCTTCATATTTTTATCTATGAGCATTTTCCATAATCTGTTATAACTTACGCCCATAAGCTA
>ERZ869983.145-NODE-145-length-23835-cov-4.841485_pt1 | contig 23835 bp, 23 predicted proteins | sample MGYA00521106_ERZ869983 | MGnify/ENA primary metagenome ERZ869983 (study PRJEB32232, sample SAMN07284972) | human gut metagenome | biome: human-associated habitat; material: feces | host: Homo sapiens | place: Tanzania | collected 2014-04-05 ...
ATTATCTGTTTTGTAATTTATTGATTATTTTTCCGCAGAAATAATAATACCAATAGGTATCTTTATAGTTGGTCTGCATATTGAGAAGCCATTCGTGTTGCTTAGGATATCTTTGCTGAAGACTTTTCATCTCGTCAAAATCTGCCTCCATAGCAAGATTATTGAACACGATGATCGGTTGTGCACGCAGATGTTTATATAGAACGAGGGCTTCTTGGTAGTGTTTGGGCAAACTGCTGTTAATTGGATAGTATGTTGGGAGTAATTTGACAAATTGGTCAAGTTGACAATCTATCAAATAGCCACACAACATTTTATCGCCTCTACAGTGTTTCATATCCCTACCTGACCCGGAAATGGGATAAGTAAACAGTTCATCTCCTAATCGATGCTGTTGATAAAGCGCTTCAACTCTAAGGGCTGTCAGTAGTGAATCAGTCTTATCTGACTTGCAAGCAATTTGAAGTGCTGCATCATAATCTCCCTTATTCATCAGGCTTTCCATCTGTTTTGCATATTGCTTCACGTCAGAAGATCCCGCGACCATACCGATGACAAGCATCAGTATGGTCACAAGTGAGAGAATCAGCCAAATACGGCGGATATTGTATTTCATAAGTATACAGAGGTGTGGTTGTTTTACCTTTGTTCCACTTACAGTTTTCTGAGCACCACAGCTGATCTGGCTGGCAGATAGAGCTTGAGCCACTCTTTGCGGTCTTTCACATAGAGTTCATCGTAGTTAGTCATGTGAGTCATCGTGTCATCTGCGAATCCATTACCACCAAACTCCTTGGCATCTGTGTTGAGCACTACTTCATAGGAACCTGTAGGTACAAGGAATCCATAGTCAGTATAGGAGTGTGTTGGAGAGAAATTGAATACAAAGACAAGGTCGCCTCTCATAAAGCAAAGCACCTGATCTCCATCATTATGCCATATTTCTGTTACGGGTGTGTTCTGGAAATTTCGTTGGCTCTTGACCACTTCCAACATTCTGCGGTCAAAATCACCAAGCCAATGGTAGCAGAGTTCTTTGTTATCTACAAGATTCCATTGGCGTCTTGCATATTTGTACGACCATCCATTTCCTTCACGCGGGAAGTCAATCCATTCTGGGTGTCCGAACTCGTTACCCATGAAATTGAGGTAACCGCCATTTATAGCCCCAAGTGTCACCAGTCGAATCATCTTATGTAGTGCGATACCCCTTCGAACCATATCGTTTTCGTCGCCTTTCTTGAAATGCCAATACATATCGGCATCTATAAGTCTGAAGATGATGGTTTTATCTCCCACAAGAGCCTGATCGTGGCTTTCACAATAAGATATGGTTTTCTCGTCCGGTCGTCTGTTCTTCACTTCCCAGAAAATGCTACAAACGTTGACATCCTCATCCCTTACTTCCTTAATAGTCTTAATCCAATAGTCAGGAATGTTCATGGCCATTCTGTAGTCGAAACCATAACCACCGTCTTCAAAACGTGCGGCAAGTCCTGGCATACCCGATACTTCTTCGGCAATTGTTATTGCCTTGGGATTAACTTCGTGAATCAGTTTATTGGCCAATGTCAGATAGCAGATCGCATTATCATCCTCATGTCCGTTGAAGTAATCTCCATAGCCTGTAAATGCTTCCCCAAGTCCGTGAGAGTAATACAGCATAGACGTAACTCCATCGAAGCGGAATCCGTCGAAATGGTATTCTTCCAGCCAATATTTGCAATTGGAGAGTAAGAAGTGTAAGACGTCATCCTTTCCGTAGTCAAAACACAAAGAGTCCCATGCTGGATGTTCATGACGTTCACCAGAATAAAAGTATTGATTGGGATCTCCTGCAAGATTTCCGAGTCCTTCAACTTCGTTTTTCACAGCGTGCGAATGAACAATATCCATGATGACCGCAATACCCATTTTATGGGCAGTATCAATCATTTCCTTTAATTCGTCAGGAGTTCCGAAACGACTTGAAGGTGCAAAGAATGATGATACATGGTATCCAAAGGATCCATAGTAGGGATGTTCCTGGATGGCCATAACCTGAATGGCATTATATCCATCTTTCTTAACACGTGGCAATACGTTTTCCTGAAATTCACGATAAGAGCCAACCTTTTCGGCATCTTGTCCCATTCCAACGTGGCATTCATAGATAAGCAACGGTGAAACGTCAGGCTTAAAGGTCTTTTTCTTAAAGACATAAGGATGTTCAGGGTTCCACACCTGTGCTGAGAAAATCTTGGTCTGTTCGTCTTGTACCACACGTTGACACCATGCAGGTATGCGTTCACCCTCTCCACCATTCCATTTGACTTTCATTTTATAAAGGTCTCCATGTTTCATGGCCTTTTCCGAGAGTTTGAGTTCCCAGTTTCCTGTACCTTCAATACGTTTGCATTTATATTTGGGTGATTCCTGCCAGTTGTTGAAATCTCCGATGAGGTATATTTCTGTTGCATTAGGTGCCCATTCACGGAACACCCAGCCTTTTGCAAGCTTATGAAGTCCGAAATAGAGGTGTCCTGATGCAAAATCAGAAAGAGTTTTTTTCCCGTTTCTCGTCAGCTGGGCGATTTTCCATAGGGCATGCTCGTGTCTTCCACGAATGGCATCTTCGTAGGGTTCAAGCCAAGAGTCATTTTTTACCAGACCAATATGCTTGTTTTCCTGTTTCACACTTTTACGTGTCGTTCTCTTTGCCGCAGTCTTTGCTCCGGCTTTGGATTTTGTAGTTTTATTTGTTGCCATGATGATATTAGGCTTTAACTTTAAAAATGGCTTTCTTTATTTCATCTACACCTGCAATACACGGGGCATGACCATCCTGTGGGAAGAAGATGGCAAAACATCCGGGCTGAGCTGTCACATAGCTCTCGGCAGCAAGTCCGGGTATTTTGGTAATGTCTTTCTCTTCGTTATATGCAGCCTCTGGAAGTGCTTCACGGGGAGTATATCCGTATGTTTCAGCAGCAGAGAGCGGTATCTGTATGTCGATCATCTTATTGTGGGTTTCGATAACAGCCTCGTCAGGTGTCTTTCCTTTGGCTGTCTGGATGTTGACAAAGAGGTCTTTGCCCACTATCTCATGTTTGCCTTCCTCAAGTGTGTTGAGGTCGTGCTGGTTGATAAACTCCACAACTTTTGAAAACAATGGGTTCAACGACTCATAGTCTTTCAGATGTTTTAGTTCGTCGATAATCATAATTCTATTGATTTATTTAAGGGTTGCTTATTTTGTTTTGTCTTCCTCACGATGTCCTCTTGTATAGTTACCTTGTGCTGTAACATTACCGTTGGCGTCCTTTTCTACAAAACGTCCGTCACGTCTGTCATCTACATAGGATCCCTCAAAGCGTTTGCCGTTTTTATCCTCTTCTACGGCAGGTCCGTTTCTTCGTCCGTTGATAAACTGTCCTTTGAATTTTGACCCGTCTGCAAAACGTGCTACACCTTGTCCGTGTATGGTTCCGTTTTTGAACTGTCCTTCAAAGACATCGCCGTTCTTCATCGTCAGTTTTCCGTATCCATTAGGTTTGTCGGCTTTCCATTCACCTTGATAGACGTTCCCGTTTTTCCACACAAGTATGCCCTGGCCTTGTTTGTCGCCATCCACAAAGGCTCCTGTGTATTTGTCGCCATTGGCAAATTTGAAGACGCCCATACCGGTACGTTCGCCCTGTACATAGTCACCTTCATAGACGTCGCCACTCTGAAATTTATATATACCTTTTCCGTGTGGGGTGTCTTCTTTCCATTGTCCTACATAAACGTCACCATTGGAGTATCTGAACACTCCTTTGCCGTCACGTAAATTATTTGCGTACATGCCGTCATAAGACGAGCCGTCTGGCCAATGATAAACACCTTTTCCTGATTTCATGTCGTCTTTCCACAGACCTTCATACCAAGTGCCGTCTTTGAACGTATAACGACCTTTTCCTTCGCGTTTGTCCTGTTTCCACATGCCATCATAGACGTCACCATTATAGTAGTACATCTTACCATGACCCTGTTGTTCGTCAATATACCAGAGTCCTACATATTTATTATTGTTTTGGAAATAGAACGTTCCAACGCCATGCTGGTGATCTTGGAACCATTCTCCCTCATATTTTTCACCATCGGAAAAAGTATAAGTACCCTTTCCCTGACGTTTGCCTTTGGAGTATAGACCTTCATACCAGTCCCCGTTTTTATAGGTTGCCCGACCACGTCCGTCTGGCTTGCCGCCAACCATCTCACCTTGGTATTCGCCACCATCGGCCGTTGTACACGCACCGACTTTTATCTTCTGCGCCGGTAGTGTCAATGCTGCCGTCGCTAATGTTATCGTAAGGAAATATCTCAGTCTAATAATCATTGATTCTATTTTAATAGCAATAAATCGAAACAAAGGTATGAAAAAAAATCGGTATTTATCATTTTTGTTAGCGTATATTAACGCACCATAAGGATATTTTTGTACCTTTGCAATGAAAACAAATAAAAAATCCTATAGAAAAATGAAATTCATAGCTATCATCCCAGCCCGATATGCATCTACAAGGTTTCAGGGCAAACCGTTGGCTCTTTTGGGTGGACGCCCAGTCATACAACATGTATATGAAAAGGCAGCACAGGCGCTCGACGAGGCTTATGTTGCTACCGACGACGAACGCATCGCTCGTGTGGTAGAAAGTTTTGGCGGACACGCCATCATGACAAGAGCTGACCATAAAAGTGGTACCGACCGTATTGAAGAAGCTGCAGAAAAGATAGGCACAGATGCTGATGTCGTGATTAACATTCAGGGCGACGAACCGTTTGTTGATGCTTCACAGCTCAAAACCTTACAGTCGCTTTTCGATTGTGAGGAAACGCAAATTGGTACACTTGGAAAACGCTTTGACTCCATGGAAGCTACGGAAAATCCTAACTCTCCGAAGATTGTTTGCGACAAACAGGGCTTCGCCTTGTATTTTAGCCGTTCTGTCATTCCGTTCGTACGTGGACAGGAACCTAAATCGTGGCTCAACCACTATCCATATCTCAAACATCTTGGACTTTATGCCTATCGTCGCGAAGTGCTCAGAGAAGTTACCCAACTTCCTCAGTCCCCCCTTGAACTGGCAGAGAGTCTCGAACAGTTAAGATGGTTAGAAAACGGCTACCGCATTCGTGTCGGTTTGACTGATGTTGAAACCGTTGGTATTGACACCCCTGCCGACCTTGAACGCGCAGAACAGTTTCTTATCAATCAAGGGAAACAGAGATAACGATTTACTATTCTATCACAATCTATCCACAATTCATACATGAAAAGAGTTTTCACATTGCTTGCCCTCATGGGCTTTGTCACTATTACAACCATGGCAAAAAAGACAGAAACTATCACGTTGCGCATTCTGGCAACTACCGATGTGCATGGAGCATTCTTTCCGTATAATTTCATCGAACGCAAACCCATGCAAGGGTCTCTTGCGCGCGTAAGTACATATATAAATGAACAAAGGAAGAACTTTGGCGACAAACTTATCCTCCTCGAAAACGGAGATATCCTGCAAGGACAACCCACTTGCTATTACACCAACTACATCAAGCCTGAACTCCCTAACGTGGCCGCCCAGGTAGTCAACTACCTCAAGTATGATGCAGCGACTTTCGGCAACCATGATGTAGAAACCGGACATGCCGTCTATGACAAATGGATTAAGGAGATGAACTGCCCCACTCTTGGTGCCAACATCATCGACAAAGCAACCGGACAGCCCTATGTCAAACCCTATACCATCATCGAGCGGGACGGAGTACGTGTCGCTGTGCTGGGCATGCTGACTCCTGCCATCCCCAACTGGCTCAACGAGGAATTATGGAAAGGGCTCTCGTTTGAAGAGATGGTTTCTTCATGCAGAAAATGGGTAAAGGTCATTCGTGAAAAGGAACATGCTGATGTCATAGTAGGACTCTTCCATAGTGGATGGGACGGTGGTATTAGCACTTCACATTATGATGAGGATGCTACAAAAAAAGTGGCAGAACAGGTCGATGGCTTTGACGTGATATTCTTTGGTCACGACCATCGCGAGCGTGCTGTAACAACAAGCAACGGTACGGTCTGTCTCGATGCTTCATGTAACGCACTTCGCGTAGCACAGGCTACAATCAAGGTTACCCAACAAAAAGGTAAAACCATAAAGGTGGAAAAGAACGGAGAGATTATCGACGTTTGTCCTTTAGAGATTGACAAGGATTACATGAACCATTTCCAACCGCAGATTGATAGCGTTTCGGCATTTGTAGGACGACAAATCGGAACATTCCGCAATACGGTACGCTCGCGCGATGCATTCTTCGGTTCGGCTGGCTTTACTGACTATATACATCGCCTTCAACTTCAACATACAGGAGCTGACATCTCATTCAACGCACCTCTCACCTTCGATTCAGAGATCAAGGCTGGTCCAATCTATGTCAGCGATATGTTTAAAATCTACCGCTACGAAAACCAGATTTACACGCTTCGCATGACTGGTGCTGAAGTAAGGAAGATGTTGGAGATGAGCTACGACCTGTGGGTCAATACGATGACATCACCCGATGACCATATCATGCTGCTTACTGACACTTGGACGGACAAACAACGCATGGGATTCAAAAACCTGACTTTCAATTTCGACACAGCAGCAGGAATTGACTACGAAGTCGATGTGACCAAACCCAATGGACAGAAGGTACATATTCTGAAGTTTTCCGATGGCAGACCCTTCGACGAGCATGCTTGGTATAAGGTGGCGATGAACAGTTATCGTGGCAACGGTGGAGGCGAACTGCTTACCCGTGGTGCAGGGATTGCCAAGGAGGATATTCCTTCGCGTATAATTTATATGAGCAAGCACGACCAACGCTATTATCTCACACAAATGATAGAAAAACAGGGAACGGTAGAAGCTCTCCCACTCAACAACTGGCGATTCGTACCGGAGGAATGGACAAAACCGGCTATCGAACGTGACCGTCGTCTTATTTTCAAGGAGGATTAAGCCATGGAACAATATTTCGTATTTTGTCAATCAGACCTTGTCTTGGAGAAAGACGGTGATGTATTACGCATTCCTACCGAACCTCCTGTCGAACTCAAGCCTTGGACCAACATTCTCCATGTTGCTGGTGCGAAAGCCTACCGTATCGACCAACCTCTGACTGACAATCCACGCTATGAAATGTGTGGACTCCGACAGAGTTACTATCATCTTTCAAGTCACGACTATCTCCTCGCTGGAAAATGCCACGAACTGCTTTATTGGGATAGTAATACCAAATTCTGTGGAGTTTGTGGCGCTCCTATGAAATTCCATACAGACATCTCCAAACGCTGCACACAATGTGGTAAGGAGGTGTGGCCACAACTGGCTACTGCTGTCATCGTACTCGTCAGCCGAGGCGATGAGGTGCTTTTGGTTCATGCCAAGAATTTCCGTGGCGATTTCTACGGTCTTGTAGCAGGATTCGTGGAAACCGGTGAGACGCTCGAAGAGGCTGTTTGCCGTGAGGTCATGGAAGAGACCGGACTGACCATCAAAAACCTGCACTATTACGGTTCACAGCCTTGGCCCTACCCTTGCGGCCTAATGGTTGGGTTTCTTGCAGAATATGACAACGGAGACATTCATCTGCAGCGATCAGAACTCTCACGTGGCGCGTGGTTCAATCGTCACCACTTACCGCAAATTCCTGAGAAGCTCTCCATTGCCCGCCAAATCATCGACTACTGGCTGGATCTGAAGTCTAAAGAAGATTCTAACAAAGAATAGTCAAAAGCTTATTGTTCAGGAGGTTAAAAAAATGAGTACTAAACGTCGGATAGATCTTGTCGTCTGCCTACTGGTAGTAGGAACAGCTATTGCTATTGGTTGGCGGTATTACCGCAATTGGTTGAATAACCGCAATATGGGTATTGGACCTAAATGGGAAATTATCATGGCCGACAGACCATCCGATGACTCACTTCACCATAGGCTTGATCAGATTCGGAAAGAGAGAGAGGCTATGGACGATTATTTTGCAGTCCATAATGTGACCGACGAGGGATTTGATTTGATAGCACAACACGACAACCAACTGCAACAAGAGCAAATTCGACTGAAAAGGCTGCTGCAGACTGATTCCACACGTCGTATCATAGGCAGACGCTATATTCCTGAAACAAAGCGCCCCTTGATAGCGGTACGCATCAATGGTGGCTATTGGAAGGCAGGAAGATTCCATTTCGGTCCGCTCAACGGTCCTGCTGTCTGGCGGGATCCTCAAGGGCGTATCGTTTGTGGAAAGTGGGATAACGATACCATCGTGGTAGCACGACGTTACGATGACGAAGGCTGTTATGATGGACAGATGGACACTTTGGGACTGGCTTCCGGACAAGGACGTATCGTACGACAAGATGGAAGCAGTTACACCGGTATGTGGGTGAATGACCGTCCCGAAGGATGGGGATTTGAATCCTCTTCGCATGGCATAAAAGCTGGCGAATGGCGTAAGGGAAGATTCCTTGGGGAAAAAATCAAATACACCTCAGAACGCATCTATGGCATCGACATCTCTCGCCACCAGCATGAGAAAGGACGTAAACGGTTTACGATCAACTGGCGTCAAGTTCGCATCACTTCACTCGGTCCGAAACACAATAAACATGTCATGGGGCGTCCTGATTTCCCCATTTCCTTTGTTTATATCAAAGCTACTGAAGGCATTTCCATCCGCAATCGCTATTATGCTGCAGACTGTCAACAGGCACGACGTCAGGGCATACGTGTAGGAGCATACCATTTCATGTCACTCAAAACCTCAGCAGAAAGACAGGCACGCCATTTTCTGCGCTATGCACAATTTCGCCGAGGCGACTTTCCGCCTGTTCTCGATGTCGAACCCTCTCATGCTCAGATTGCTGCTATTGGTGGAGCAGAACAGTTATTCAAGCATATTCGTACCTGGTGCAATATTGTTGAGCGTTCCACCAGACACCGCCCCATACTCTACGTCAGCCAGATGTTCGTCAACCGCTATCTGTCCAAGGCTCCTGATATCAAGCAGCGTTATCAGGTATGGATAGCCCGTTATGGCGAGTACAAACCTGACGTCCATCTGATATTCTGGCAACTCAGTCCTGAAGGCCGTATTGCTGGCATCCACGGTCCTGTTGACATCAATGTTTTCAATGGCTATGGTCTGCAGTATCAGGAGTTTCTTCGCAATAATACCATGAAGTAACTCTGTGAGTCATTCGTCTGGCCAGGGTTCAAACTCCAGTTCCAGTTCTATATATTTTGCGGGCTCTGACGAGTTAACACGCTTATGGTTAGAGACGCCCAAGCCCAACAGTCGGATGGGATGTGAATGAAACTCAACCTGACGGATCAACTGTTTGGCTAAAGGAAGGATATCGTCTTTGCAAAGGAGAACACGGTCAACGGTAATGCTGCGGGTGATTTGCTGAAAGTCCTGAAACTTGACCTTTAGCGTTAGCGTACGCCCCTCAAAATTGTTTTTCTCTATCCGTCCAACCAAATTCAGTACCATGTGGTAGAGTTGGATGGTAACGGCGGAATTGTCGCTGATGTTATTGTCAAAGGTTTGTTCACAACTCACACTCTTACGCTCCCATTCGCTGATCACGGGACGTGAGTCTATGCCTCGTGAGAATTCGTAAAACACCAGTCCCATCTTGCCAAATTCTTCCGTGAGTTGGTTAAGGGGTGTGTTGCGCAGATCTAACCCGGTGAAGATACCCATGTGGTGCATTTTCTCTGCGGTCTTTGGCCCCACGCCCCATATCCTATCAACTTTGAGTCTGGAAATAAAGTCTAATGCCCGGTCGGGATGAATGACCGTCAGCCCATCGGGCTTACGCCAGTCAGAGGCTATCTTCGCTATAAACTTACAGTAGCTCACACCTGCCGATGCGGTAAGTCCCGTTGTCTGATAGATGCGCTGTTTGATTTCTTTTGCAATATCCACCGCCAGTTCAATGCCTTTTTTGTTTTCTGTTACATCGAGAAAGGCTTCGTCGAGGGATATGGGTTCTATAAGGTCGGTATATTCGTGGAATATCTCGTGCAACCGTGCCGATACTTCTTTGTATCGTTGGAAATGGGGCTCTACGATGATGAGTTCTGGACAGAGCCGTTTGGCCAACTGAATAGACTGTGCCGAATGGACTCCAAAGCGTCTGGCTTCGTAGCTTGCTGTTGACACCACACCACGTTCGACATCGTGTCCTACTGCAATAGGTTTGTCTTTTAGTTTTGGATTGTCTTGCTGTTCTACAGCAGCAAAAAACTGATCCATATCCACATGAATAATCTTCATCAGGGCGATTGATGGATTGCCATCCTATATTGTTAACGTGTCTCTTTCCGTATTCTTTTTCAAGCGGTTAAAGCAGTTGTTCCAACTGTTCTACCGCATCCAGGAGTTCTTCGGCAAAACGCCTATGGTCACGCAAGAAGTCGGGTTTACCTTTTGCCAAGGTGGCATAAAGATCTTCATTCATCGATTCTACATAATCAGCAATAGCCATTTCAATATCGTCTTTCTGCCACGACAGGGTAGAAAATTGATAGATCCGTTGCTTCTGGTGAAAGAAGCTGTAGGCTGTTTCTATAGCATCATGAGGAATATTCATCGACATAGTATTCGTTAGAGCGGTCAAAGGTCGGTATTGTTTTCAAAGCCTTTGGGCCGAAACTGATGTTGTTCCTCAGAATAGACGAATCCATGGGCGTAGAGATAGTCTTTCAACGCCTGTGGCTCTTGATTGTAACAATAGCAAAGGGCTTCCAAAGAGTCAAACTCTTCATCACGCAGAAACATGTTGATGCTTGATACAAGAATTGCGGGGTCTTTCGGTAATTTGTCCATAATGAAATGATTGATGAATTGAATATTTGTATGATCTCTTTTGATTTTCTGATAGCGATTTCTATGGGAGGTTATGCTTCCAAATCAATCTCAATGGTGAGTATCCGTTGGGTAGTATCATCAACAGCCACACGATTGTCACAACGTTTTCCCATGAGCCAAACCACGACACCCGAAGCATCCACTACAACACGCTGGCGGCGCTTGTCCAAAAGTGTCATCTTGCAGTCGGTCATCAGATCACTCAACAACTTATGTCCCTTCATGCCAAAAGGAATCATCACATCTCCTTGTTGTACCAGTCTGACGACAAGAGGAAAGCGTATCTTGTCGGCATCAACGGTAATCTTGTGTGACGCTTTGGAAACCTTGAAATCACGGGGTTTATCTGCCATCCCGACTCGGAGTTTTTCGTTATGCTGCATGACATAGACTCCTGGTTCTGGAATTGTGATCTGCCGAAAAGCAGGCTTTTGCTTTTCCATAACGATCCGATCTCGGTCGATGACCAATTCATAGTCTTTCGACATGAAAGCACGACCGGTACCATCTGCCATCATGCTATTGAAAATCTGCGTACATTGTCGGGCATTAAAGCCTTTATCCCGCAAGAGTTCATACAACAGGTAGTCATTTCCCACATTCTCCAGAATTTCCTGTTTGGTATATTCCGTCCGGTTTCTCAAGGGCTTCAACAGTCTTTCCATCACCTGTTCTGCTCCTGCCATTCTTTCTGCCATGAGGAGAATGTTTTCGGCAGCCTTCGGATTGATTTGCTTCAACAGGGGTACGATATGATGTCTCACCTTATTGCGCGTAGCGTCATCCTCAAGATTGGTGGAATCGGTAACAAAGGGCTGCTGACGGTCTGCCAAAAACTGTTCAATCTCTGCCCTTGTCACTCCCAACAGGGGTCTTAACACATTCCCTTGTCGTGGACTGATACCTGTAAGGCCATGTATGCCCGTACCTCTTGCCAGATTCATGAGAATGGTTTCTACCGAATCGTCACGATGATGAGCCACGCACACCCCCTTCGCGCCGATATCCATTCTCAGCTGTTCAAAATAGCCGTATCGCAACTCACGCGCAGCCAGTTCGATACTTATGTGATGCAGTTCTGCGTAGGTCTGCGTATCAAAATGGATGCGATGAAAGGGAATGTCGAGCTTGTGGCAAAGGGATTCACAGAACGCTTCGTCCCTATCCGATTCTTCCCCTCTCAGGTGGAAATTGCAATGGACGGCATGGAGCTTGATATTCATCTCGTGAAGAACGAGTAGCAATGCCACACTATCAGCCCCACCGCTTAACGCAACAAGATACATTTCCCTGTCGTCAAGCAGCTGATGCTGACTCATGAAGGCCTTGACTTTCTCCACCATTCGATGTCCTCCTGTTATTGCATGTTATTCTATTCCACGTAAAGGACGAGTCCTTTGAGGTACTCTCCTTCCGGATGATAAATATTGATAGGATGATCGGCAGGCTGATGGAGCTGATGGAGTATTCTCACATTCCTTTTTGCCAATGCTGCAGCAGTAAACACAGCATTTCTGAAATGGTCTTTCGTAACCACCTGTGAACAAGAGAAGGTAAAGAGGATACCTCCCTTTTCTATTTTTTCAAATGCTTTCTGATTCAGACGGGTGTAGCCCTTCAGCGCATTATGTAGCGCCCCTCTGTGTTTCGCAAAGGCTGGCGGGTCGAGGATAATCAGGTTATAGTTGTCGCCTGCTTTCTCCAGGTATTTGAAGGCATCTTCACAAAAGGCCTCATGACGCTGGTCGCCAGGGAAATTGAGCGATACGTTCTCTCTGGTCAGGTCGATGGCTTTTGCCGAACTGTCAACAGAGTGTACCAGTTGTGCACCTCCGCGCATCGCATAGAAAGAGAATCCGCCGGTGTAGCAGAACATATTGAGCACACGCTTCCCTGCTGCATATTTCTCCAGGAGTGATCTGTTTTCGCGTTGATCCACAAAGAATCCGGTTTTCTGTCCTTTCAGCCAGTCAACTCGGAATTTGAGTCCGTTTTCCAACGCCACGTTATTGTCGCTTCCTCCGTAAATGAATCCGTTCATGTCTGTTGCGTCCATAAACGGCAAGGTTGTTTCGCTCTTGTAATACACATTGGAAATGCGCGATTCCATCACATCGACGAGCGCCTTGGCAATCTCCTTTCTGACCTTGTGCATGCCGATGGAATGGGCTTGCATCACGGCAGTATCGCCATACACATCAATAATAAGTCCTGGCAGATTGTCACCCTCTCCGTGTACCAGTCGGTAGGTATTGTTGGATGGCGAGTCGGCAATGCCGATGGATTGACGCATTTTCAGCGCAGATGAGATTCGTGAATGCCAGAAATCGTCGTCAATTTCCCGATCCTCGAAGGTGAGCACACGAACGGCGATAGACCCCTCTTGGTAGTGGCCCACGGCAATGAAGTCGCCATTCCTATTTACGAGGCGAACGGTATCGCCCTCCTCTATTCCTTCTTCGATAGCCTGTATAGCTCCCGAAAGCACCCAGGGGTGGAATCTTTTCAGACTCTCCTCCTTACCTTTCTTCAGTATGATCTGTGGATACATGTTCGTCGTCTGTTTTTATGAGTTCATAATCGCCGGTCTGCTCCAGTCTGATGAGTTCTTCATAGAGCAGGATGCACGACCAGGCATCTGTTGCAGCGTAGCGTTTTTGTTTTTCCGTCAGGATGTCAGCCTCCCAGTTGGTGAGTCTTTCTCGTTTGCTGATGCGCATGCCGAAGAAGTTGGCATAGATCTTCTGCAGACTCATGTCTTCCACGCCGACTTCTTTGACTCTATCCTGAAGGTCGATGAAATGTCCTGGCTCAAATTCGCCAATCTTATGGAGCATCATCACGTCGTCGTGGAGCGACAACCCTATCTTGGGTACTGTAGTATCTTCCAGCAAACGCTTGATGGATGGAGAAAATTTGAGGTAGTTGAGACGCAAGAGAAAGCAGATATCGTGGCTTGCCACTTGAAGTAGCGATACCGTATAGGTATGTCCTTTCTTAAATGAGGGTCTTGTCTCTGTGTCCAGTCCGATAATGGGTTGGCTGAGCAGGTAATCGACCGCTTTTTCTGCCTCGGTCTCGCTGACGACAACCACGATTTTTCCCTCGAAAAGTACACGTGGCAGGCTGGGTATCAACTTCTTGTCGTATTTACTATAAATGGTCTTTTTCATCTATCATTTGTTTTCGGTGTGCAAAAATACAAAAAAAACACGATAAAATGTTGATTTCTGACAATTTTCCATTACTTTTGCATATTAAATCATTAAAACATACCACCATCATATATTATGGCAAGAAAAAAGAAAGAACCCAAGACACCATCAGTAAGAGAGACTTTTGGCCTCGATAAAATACACTTTAGCGATCGCATTCTCCCCTTTTTAGGCTTGTTATTGATTGCCGTTGCAGGATTTATGACCTTCGCTTTCATTTCCTATTTCGGCACGGGAGCTGCCGACCAGAGCATATTGGAGAATCCACGTGCTGGTGAGATTCTCAATCTCAATGGTGAGTTTACCAACAGTTGCGGTTCGTTGGGCGCGAAGGTTTCTTGGTTCTTTATCAAGAAATGTTTTGGTCTCCCTGCCTTCCTCATTCCGTTTTTTCTCCTCCTTGCGGGCATCCGCATGTTGCTGACCTATAAAGTCAACCTGTTGAAATGGTTCATGTGTCTGACCCTCATCATGCTATGGTCGTCACTCACGTTGGCTAAATTCCTATCGCCGTTGTTCGTCGATATGCACTACAATCCCGGAGGCGATTACGGACAGACCGCTTGCGATGTGGTAGAGGGACTGGTTGGCACACCGGGCTTGACGCTATTACTCATCATCCTGGCTATTGCGTTCCTTACGTATCTGAGTGCCGAAACCATTATTATTATCCGCAAGATTTTCAATCCTTTACGCTATGCCAAGAAGATTCATATGGAGATTCAAGTGGGTAAAGGTGAGCCGGAGGCGGACACATCTACCTTGGAGACGGTGGAAGACCCTGAAGTGTTTGACGATCCCGATGCACAGATTGTAGAGTTCGACCAAGTGAACGACCCACAGACGGAACCTATCCCCACGTTACAAAAGTCTGAAACACCAGGCAACAAAGGCTTGTCAACAGAACCCGTTGCTGACGATAGTGCCGTGGAAATGACCGTTGATACTGGCGAAAAAGAGGAAAAAGCCACAGGTAAGAATTTGGCAGGTGAGAAAGGCAGTCTTTCTACGCCTTATGACCCCAAGCTCGATTTGGAAAACTACCACTACCCCACGCTCGACCTGTTGAAGAAATACGACGATGACGGCAAACCATATATTGACATGGCGGAACAGAATGCCAATAAAAAACGCATCGTCGATGTGCTCCGCAATTTCGGAGTGGAGATTAGCAGCATCAAAGCTACCGTTGGTCCTACCATCACCCTCTATGAAATTACGCCTGCGCCTGGTGTGCGCATCTCGCGCATCCGCAATCTGGAAGATGATATCGCATTGTCTTTGTCAGCACTCGGCATTCGTATCATCGCACCGATTCCCGGCAAGGGCACCATCGGTATTGAGGTTCCTAATGCCAAACCCAATATCGTGTCGATGGAGTCTATCCTCAATTCCAAGAAATTCCAGGAAACAACCATGGAACTGCCTTGTGCGTTGGGTAAGACCATCACCAACGAGGTCTTTATGTTCGACCTGGCAAAGGCGCCTCACCTTCTGGTGGCTGGTGCAACAGGACAGGGTAAGTCTGTAGGTCTTAATGCCATCATCACCTCGTTGCTCTACAAGAAGCACCCGTCGGAATTAAAGATTGTACTTGTTGACCCGAAAAAGGTGGAGTTTAGCGTCTATTCATCTATCGAGAAACACTTCCTTGCCAAGGTTCCCGATGATAATGCCGACCCCATCATTACCGATGTTACCAAGGTGGTACGTACGCTCAACTCGCTGTGTAAAGAGATGGATACCCGTTACGACCTGTTGAAAATAGCACAGGCACGTAATATCAAAGAATATAATAAGAAATTCATCAGTCGCCAGTTGAACCCTGAGAATGGCCATCGCTTCCTGCCCTATATCGTGGTCGTTATCGACGAGTTTGGCGACCTCATCATGACAGCAGGCAAGGAGGTGGAACTCCCCATCGCACGTATCGCTCAGTTGGCACGTGCCGTGGGTATCCACATGATTATCGCCACCCAGCGTCCTACTACGAATATCATCACCGGTACCATCAAGGCCAACTTCCCAAGCCGCATAGCATTCCGTGTCGGTGCCATGATTGACTCACGCACCATTCTCGACCGTCCGGGAGCCCAACAGCTCATAGGACGAGGCGACCTCCTTTACCTCAACGGCGGAGAACCTGTGCGCGTACAATGTGCTTTTGTTGATACACCGGAAGTGGAGCGCATCAATACTTTCATCTCGCAGCAACAGGGCTATACGTCAGCCTTCGAACTGCCTGAGCCTGATACTGCCGACGGTGACCTTGGTGAAGCAGCTGATGTCGATATGTCACACCTCGACCCGATGTTTGAGGACGCTGCACGACTCATTGTCATGAATCAAAGCGGAAGCACCAGTCTTATCCAGCGTAAATTTGCCATTGGCTACAACCGTGCAGGCAGACTGATGGATCAGCTCGAACGTGCAGGAGTGGTCGGTGCTGCCCAGGGCAGTAAGCCACGCGAGGTACTCATTCAGGATGAGGTAAGTCTGGAAAACATTTTAAACCAGTTGCGCCATTGATATTCAAATCTCCATTATCGCATATCACAACATAAACAGGATATCTAAAAAACAGATCATCATGATGAAAATCAGATTATGGATTATAGGCCTTTTGGCTACCATCTTTACTACTGCGGCAGCACAGAGCGCCAAGAGTGTTCTCGACAAGACAGCCCAGGTATTGTCTAACAAAGGAGGCGTAACAGCCGCTTTTACCATCCGTGGAGCGCACAACACCGGTGCCAGCGGCACCATCTCGGTAAAGGGTCGTAAGTTTTATGCCAAGACATCGGCAGGAATCGTATGGTTTGACGGCAAAACCCAATGGACCTATGTTCCTCAAAACGACGAGGTAAACATCAACACCCCTACCGCCAGCGAACTGCAAGCCATCAACCCCTATGGCTTTATCTATCTCTATCGCCGGGGCTACACCCTCTCCCTGCAGACCAAGGGACAGCATTATATCGTTACCATGAAATCGCAACGTAATGCCATCCGAGAAATGATTGTCACCATCTCGCGCCAAAGCTACGTACCCTCACAGGTGCGCATGATGCAAAACAGAAAATGGACCACGGTAAATATCAGCGGTTTCAAGCGTGCCAACCTCTCCGATGGACTGTTTCGCTTCAACAAGAAAGTTTGTCCTAATGCCGAAATTATAGATTTACGATGATATCCTTTTTCAAACTCTATCTGCTGCTGCGCAGAAACAATAAGTTAAGCGCAAAGCGTAATGTCATGTTCGAAGCAAACCAATATGGCAAACTTTTCGGATATATCTTTTTGGGGGTCATGGCAATCTATATGATAGGAATTGGAACATTTCTCGGATGGGCCTCGGCAAAAAGTCATGAGCCGGCGTTCATCCTGTTGCTCATGCCCCTTTTCTTAATACTGGATTTCGGTTCGCGCTTTCTGGCACAGCAGACGCCGCTCATGCTCGTCAAGCCCTACCTGCTCATGCCCTTCAGTCGCTACCGTGCCATCGACTGTTTTCTTATTGACCAGCTGTTTTCCAGCAGCACCCTTATCTATCTCACACTTTTCATCCCCTATTTCTTTATTAATATATGTGGAGGAACACCATTCATAGCCGCTGTCGGCATGACACTGTTGCTGCTGATGATGGTGGTGGTCAACAGCCAATGGTATCTCCTGGTACGTACACTCGTCAATCAGAAGGTGTACTACTGGATATTACCCGCCCTGTTCTATGGCTGTTGCATACTCCCATTCCTGCTGATGAGCGACAAAGAGATAGATAAATCTATGGATCATATCATGGACTTCCTCTGCGACTACGGATTTTCCTGGATGTCGGTATTGTTGTGGGCAGGATTGCTTTTTTTGCTGTTCTCACTCAACAGATGGTTGCAGATGCACTTTATCTATGATGAGATATCCAAACAAGAGAAGACCAAACTCAAGCACGTGTCAGAATTCAACCTGCTCAACCGCTTTGGACAGATGGGAGAATATCTCAAACTGGAGATTAAGAGCACCATGCGCAATAAAGCCATTCGCGGACGTTTCATCCAGGGCATTTGCATCATCGTCATGCTGTCGCTGCTTATCGCCTATACCGATATATACGATTCACCTACTATGCTCAACATCTGGTGCCTGTATTGCTTTGTGTTCTTCGGAGCAGTAAACCTCATCAAGGTCATGGGACCTGAGGGAAACTATATCGACCTGCTCATGGTATATCGGGAGAACATCCTCACACTTTTACGCGCGAAATACTATTTCTATAGCGCCATCATTCTCATCCCGTTTCTGTTGCTGCTTCCTGCCATCATCTCAGGGAAATTCTCTTTGATGATGATATTGGCATACATCTTCATCACTATCGGTCCGGAATACTGCTTACTGTTTCACATGGCAATATGGAACAGACAGACACTTCCGCTGAATGAGAAGATCACAGGACGCAATCAGATGGAAAACAAGCTCCAGATATTCATAGAACTCGTCGTGTTCTTCGTGCCCATCATTCTGGTCACCCTGTTGAGCGCATTATTTGGAGATGCCACAGCATACACCATTCTCACCATCATCGGACTGTCTTTCACGCTCGCCATGCCAATGTGGATGAAGGCCATCTATCGCAGAATGATGAACCATCGCTACGCTAATCTTGAAGGTTTCCATTCATCAAGATAGTCTCACCGCAAAATCATAGAAGCACATGAAGACAGTACTCCTGCAAGTAGGCAAAACCGTCAACAAGCATTTCGTTACCATCATCGACGATTATGTGGGACGCATCGGCCACTACATGCCTTTTGAGATAGTAACCATCCCCGAACTGAAAAACACGAAAGGGTTGAGTGAGGCGCAGCAGAAACAGGCTGAAGGCGAACTCATCCTCCGCCAGCTACAACCGTCAGACACCGTTGTCTTGCTTGATGAACACGGCAAGCAGATGCGAAGCATCGAATTTGCAGCATGGCTGGAACAAAAGCGTGCCACAGCGCGTCGCTTGGTCTTCATCATCGGAGGCCCTTATGGTTTCTCCCCCGCTGTCTATCAGCGAGCCAACCATCAGATCAGCCTGTCGATGATGACCTTCTCTCATCAGATGATACGCATGACCTTCACCGAACAGATCTACCGTGCATGTACCATCATCAAGGGAGAACCCTACCATCATGAGTGAATAAAGTCGCACGGAAATTATTCAAGGAACACACGGAGCGTTTAGGTTATGGGTTATGGGTTGGAGGTTCTAGTTAAAGATTATTATTTCTGGCCAAAGGCCATATTTCATTAAAGATTTCCCCAAAGATTTACCTATGGTTTGTTTTGTCGTGACTCAGCATAGTGAAAGCGCGCTCTCACTCTGTCTTCGCTACTCCAAAACATCTTGCGAAGCAACCCCCAAAAAATCTTTCCGTGCAATCCGTGCGACATAAAAAAATATTAATATAGTAAGACGCAAAAAGATAAAAAACAATGATTTCATTCGAAAGTGATTACAACAATGGTATGTTGCCAGAGATACTGGACGCTTTAGGCACTACCAACAAAGAGAAAACCTCTGGATATGGTTTTGATCCATACTCAGAAGCAGCAAAAGAGAAGATCCGTAAAGCCATCGACAATAAGAATGCCGATGTGTTCTTTCTTGTAGGCGGTACACAGACCAATACCACCGTTATTGATGCTGTCCTCATGGGATGCGAAGGAGTGATAGGGGTAGATACAGCTCATATTGAGGTACACGAGTCGGGGGCAGTAGAAGCCTTTGGTCATAAGGTCATTACGCTACCAGGAGAGAATAGTAAGATGTCTGCCAATACCTTGTCAGCCTATATGGATACATTTCTTGCAGACGAAACGCATCCTCACATGGTACAGCCTGGCATGGTCTATATCTCGATGCCAACAGAGTTTGGAATGGTATATACCAAGGAAGAACTGACTGCGATTTATTCAACCTGTCAGAAATACGACCTCCGTCTCTTCATCGATGGAGCACGACTGGGATATGGTCTGGTATCAGAAGCCTGCGACTACGACTTGCCATTCCTTGCCAGCCATTGTGATGTTTTCTATATCGGCGGAACAAAAGTGGGCGCCATGATGGGCGAAGCTGTCGTTTTCTCAGGAATGAAGGCACCGAAATACTTCTTCACTAATGTAAAGCGTCATGGAGCCTTACTTGCCAAAGGCAGAATGTTAGGCATCCAGTTTGACACGCTGTTTACCGACCAACTCTATTTCAACATATCGCGCCACGCCATCACCATGGCAACCCGCATCCGCAGCATTTTCCAGAAGCATGGCATCGCCATAGCCTACGATTCCCCCACCAATCAGCAGTTTGTCGTCCTCTCACCTACCCTCTACGATGCCCTTTCCAAGAAAGTAGCCTTCGAGATATGGGAAAGAAAGAGCGATACCGAAATCATCTGCCGTTTCGTAACGAGTTGGGCAACGAAAGAAGAAGAGCTCGATGAGTTAGACCATATTCTGCATACTCTAAAGTAAGTAAAGTTTAATGTCACACAGAAATTATCCACGAAACACACGGCCAAATCAAATCTGTGTCATCTGTGTGCTCCGTGGATAAAGAATACAGCGCCCCTTGACAACAAGGAGCGCTGTGCGATTAAGGGAATTATGGTTAAGAAGAAAACGGAAGACTAACCCTCTAAACCTCCGCCACCAGGCTGTTCAGTACCCTGGTCACCTCCGGGCTTCTGTTCAGTACCCTGGTCGCCTCCGGGCTTCTGTTCTGTACCCTGGTCACCGCTGCCAGGATTGGTAGTAGAACCGGTATCCTCGCCGTCCGCCTTAGGTGCATCGATGGAGTCAGGCAACTTGATGTTGAACTCCTTGTCCATGTACTTAAACAACACCTGGTTGACGTTAGAGAAGGCGAAGGTACGCTTCAGCTTCAGGGCATACTGGTAGATAGGAGTACCCTTGATGCCGTTCTTCTCGTTCGGGCGGTTAGCCTTCAGCCATGCGCTGCTGGCAGCCTGCTGCTTGGCGAACTTCTCGCGCTGCACCTTCTGCTTCTCGGTAGCAGGACCCTTGTATGGGTTGGCGAGTTTAGCGAGATGGATTTTGTTACTAGACTTGTTAGTGGCGAAGTAGTCGTTAGACTTGTTACCATACTTACCACTGATACCTTTGATGATGTCGATAGTTTGAATTGTAGCCATAATAATTGTGTGTTTTTTAAGGTTAATAACTAATTTGTCAGATGCCGACGCAACTCTGAACGCCGAGTGTGGCGAGGAGTGCTGTGATCACGCTTACGATAAACTGGAGTACAGTTTTGAGCGTTTCTTTGTTTTTTGTGTTACTCATGGTATTAGATCATTAAAGTTACTTACTTGGCTGTTGTCACCTGCTACATTCGGGGCGCCTCCGAGATGCGTTCGGCTTCTGCCAGCCTTTTTTGTTTCTGTTGCAAAGATACAACATCTCCAAAAATCAATCATACGTTTCTATACGTTTCCTGCGATTCGAGGACATTTTCTTTTAAATTCTTTTATTTTGCACACGGAGCGTTTAGGTTATGAGTTATTGTTTAGAGTTTTGTGTTTAGCGTTAAGGTTAAGGTTATACAGTATAGTGTTAAACTTTGAAAAGTGTATGACGGAAATCAAAATTATTTTTTAACTTTGCAGTATCAATTCCAAGACTCATGACAGAACAACAGCAAGACAAGCAATGGGGAGGGCGCCGGAAAGGTGCAGGGCGCCCACCAACGGACAGTAAATCATTTACTTTCCGTGTACCAGGCGACGTAGCACATATCATTGATTCACAGGAGAATAAAACAGAGTTTATCAAGCGTTGCATCATCAGAAGCATACAGGGAGGCGAGGCATCCGCCAATACCTTGTCGTGGGGTAACGTATATCCCGCTACTCGTCTCAAAGAGATGCACGTGCCTTTCTTTGATGTGCGTATTGTGGCAGGGTTTCCCCTACCCCTCGACAACGACGAGCGCAGTCAGGACATCGACCTGCTGAAGATGTTGTGTGCCAATCCAGAGGCCTGTTATCTGATTCGTGTCAAAGGGCGTTCGATGATTGATGCCGGTATTATGGATGGCGATATTGTCATTGTGGATAAGAGCAACCGCACCCCGTCTCCTTCGGAAGTTGCAGTATGTGAACTGAATGGTGAATACACCCTCAAGCGTTTTGAACGCCGTGGTGACACCGGTTGGCTGATTCCTGCCAATCCCGACTATCCAGAGATAGAGATCACCCCCAATGATTCATTCAGTATTTGGGGTACCGTCACCTATATCATCCACAAGCCCCATTGAGACCATGTATGCACTGGTAGATTGCAACTGTTTTTTTTGTTCGGTAGAACGTGTATTCCATGCTGGTTTGCGCCACAAGCCCCTGGTGGTCTTGTCGAGCAACGATGGCTGTATTGTAGCGCTCACCCCTGAAGCCAAAGCCATTGGTCTTCATCGTGGTGACCCGATATTCCAGGTGGAAGACATTGTGAAGGCCCATCATGTAGAAGTGTTTTCAGGTAATATGTATCTCTATGCCGCCATGAGCAAGCGTATCACCAGTATCTTACGCCATTCCATCCATCAGGTGGAGAACTACAGTATCGACGAGAGTTTCTGCAATCTAACAGGCTATGGAGGTCATTTCGACCTTGTCGGTATGATGCGCGACATAGGACGTAAGATTCAACTATGGACAGATATTCCTGTCAGCATTGGCATTGCCCCTACTAAAACATTGGCCAAGATGGGTAGTAAGTTTGCCAAGCAATATCGTGGTTACAAAGGCGTATGTCTCATCGAGAGTACCGCACAGCGTCGTAAGGCCCTGTCGATGTTCGACCTTTCTGATGTTTGGGGCATAGGGCGTCATACCCTTGAGTGTCTCAACTATCACGGCATCAGTACACCATTGGAGTTTGCAGACAAGAGTGAGGCATGGGTGAAGTCACATTTACACAAGTCAGGAGTACAGACATGGCTTGAACTCAATGGTATTCCTGTTATCGATACGTCAGAGGTTGTGCGTAGAAAGACCATCTGCACCAGTCGTAGCTTTGGTGATATGGTCAGCGACCTTGCTTCCTTAAAGGCAGCAGTAGCCTCTTTTTCTGCCAGTTGCGCCAATAAGTTGCGTGCAGACGGATCGACAGGCAAGACGGTGAGTGTATTTCTTTATAGTAACAGGTTTCGTGAAGATCTTCCGCAATACAACAATACTGCATCGGTGTCTTTGTTACTCCCCACATCGGACACCATGGAACTGACTCAAGCAGCTCTACGCGTGCTTTCAGCCATCTATCATCCCGATATCCTTTACAAGAAGGCTGGTGTTATCATCAGTGATATTGTGTCAGCGACTCCTATGCAGACCGACCTTTTTGATACGATTCATAATCGGCAAGAGCGCAACAGTCTGATGAACACGACAGACCGCCTTAACCACCGTTATGGATTGAAAACCATTCGATTGGCAGTGGAAGGTACGGAACGGCAAGCCTGGATGGTGAAATCTGATCACCGTAGTCCTAACTATCTCACTGACATCACTCAACTCCTTACTATCCGCATCTGAAATGTCACACGGATATCACTCTAAGTTTGCAGAAGAATGCGACGCAGTCGCATAAATGTTAAATAATCAAGGTAAAACTATGATTGCTAAAGACA
>ERZ869983.147-NODE-147-length-23714-cov-5.155984_pt1 | contig 23714 bp, 22 predicted proteins | sample MGYA00521106_ERZ869983 | MGnify/ENA primary metagenome ERZ869983 (study PRJEB32232, sample SAMN07284972) | human gut metagenome | biome: human-associated habitat; material: feces | host: Homo sapiens | place: Tanzania | collected 2014-04-05 ...
AGAAAAACATTATTATGATATTTTATCATTGACACCAGGTGTGATGTATCAAACAGGAGTTGAGACAGTTGAAGTGATTCAAGCAATGGTTGATCAGTTTCAAATTGATTTAGTAATCGCTATTGATGCTTTATGTGCAAGAGATTATCAAAAATTAGGACATGTGATTCAAATCAATAATGTTGGGATTCATCCAGGAAGTGGTATTGGTAATCATCGTCAAGCTATTCAAGAAGAAACCTTAGGCTGTCCAGTCATTGCAATAGGGGTTCCGACTGTTATTTATGCCAGTTCAATTGTTAAAGATGTTTTTCAATTAATGAAAGATTATTTTGGAGATGCTATTGATATAAAAAATAGATTAAAAATTGGAAAAAGAGAAAAATATGAAGGGACTCTTTCATCAAGCCAACAACGTTATTTATTAGGTCATATTGGGAGTCTTGATCAAGAGGAATTAGAATCTTTATTACAAGAAATATTGACACCGGTTGATCGTAATTTTGTGATGTCTGATAAACAAATTGATGAAACAGTTGAAAGGATGAGTGCTCTTCTAGCAAAGGCTTTAAATGACTTGAGGTATAATTCTTGATTTGTCTCATATATTTGAATAAATACAAGGAGAGCGCCTATGAAAATAAAAGTATCTATTCAAATTATTTTCAAAATAATGATCATTGTTTTAATGATTATCTATTTACCTTCTTATAGTCATCAAAATGTGAAAGTTTTTAAAGCAATTTCAACAACGGAAGCCTTGCAGACAAGCGTACCAGTTACCTCAAGTAAGAAAATTCATCTATATAATACACATCAAGGAGAAGAATATGTTGGATATAATGTAAAAGAGGGAGCAAGTTATTTAAAGGATTGTTTAACAAAAGAAGGTTATTTTTGCGATGTAGAACAAAATGATTTTGAAAACTATAAAAATATACATCGAATTGCATATAATCAATCTTATGTTGTTTCAAAGATGTATTTAGAAAATTCTTTAAGAGAAAATGGAAAATATGATTTAGTCATTGATTTTCATCGAGATAGCCTTGATAAAAAATATTCTACACTGGTTTATAATCAAAAAAGTTATGCTAAGATTTTGTTTGTCGTAGGAAAAAGTAGTGGAAAATTTGATATGGTCAATCAATTATCTACGGAACTTTCTAACAGGGCAAATGAGAAAGTACCAGGATTATCTAAAGGAATTATGGTAAAGAAAAATCATTATAATCAAGGAATTTGTGATCATACGATTTTAATTGAATTTGGAGGACAAAGTAATACGAAAGAAGAAGTCCAAAATACAATCGAAGTGATGTCTCAAGTAATTAAGGAGTATTTACAATGAAAGAACTTTTAATTGATTTTACAATGGTCGGTTTATTATTATTTTGTATGAATGGTTTGTTGAATAATCATTATATTCAAAATGAAATGGTTTCTAAAAATATTGCTGCTTTTGAACAAAATGTACAAAAACAAAAAGAAGTTAATTCAGATGAAGGTCTCTATGATAATCAAAAAGATAATACACTTTCTTTAATTGTTAAAAAAATCAGTAAAATATGTATTCAAATAATTCAAACAATTGTCTTGCTTATCTCGCAATTTATTAGTAATATCTTATAGAAGGATGTGAAAAAAATGAATCAATTAAAAATCGTATTTATGGGAACAGCAACATTCTCAGAAGCTGTTTTAAAAAATTTAATTCAACACGATTACAATATCGTCCAAGTTGTTTCACAACCGGATCGTCGTGTTGGAAGAAAAAAAGAACTTAAAATGCCTGAAGTTAAAGTTGTGGCCTTAGAACATGATATACCCGTATTTCAACCACAACGTATCAAAGATGATTATCAAGCCATTATAGATATGCAACCTGATTTAATTATTACAGCTGCTTATGGACAAATGATTCCACAAGAAATTTTAGATTGCCCACGTCTTGGATGTATTAACGTTCATGCGTCATTACTTCCAAAATATCGTGGAGGAGCACCTGTTCATTATGCCATTTTAAATGGAGATGAAAAAACAGGAGTAACAATTATGTATATGGTAAAAAAGATGGATGCAGGAAATATCATTTATCAAAAAGAAACACCTATTTCTAATGATGAAACAGTAGGAGAACTTTATGATCGTTTATCTATTTTAGGAGCTGAAGCAATTATTGAAGCAATGCCTGCTATTATTGAGGGGACAAATGAATCCATTCCTCAAGATGAATCAAAAGTAACATATTCTCCTGTTATTTCTAGAGAACAAGAAAAAATTGATTTCAATAAGCCAGCAGTAGAAGTTTATAACCATGTAAGAGGATTAAATCCTTGGCCTGGAGCTTATACAACGTATCAAGGAAAAACAGTAAAAATCTATCAAGGGCTTGTACATAATTGTCCAAATGCAATGAGCCATCATGCACATCAAGAACCAGGAACAATCGTTAAGATTTTTAAAGATGCTATTGGAGTAAAGGTACAAGATGGAGTTTATATTATTACTGAATTCCAATTAGAAGGTAAAAAACGTATGCTGGTAAAAGATTATCTTAACGGGCATAACATCTTTGAAGTTGATCAAAAGTTTGAATAATAAAAATAGCGCTGAGGCGCTATTTTTTGTATGTGACAACTTTTCGATAACCTGTTTGAAAATCAACTTCATTTTCTAAAGTTTCATGATTCTTTAAATGTTCAATATTTCTAATAACAAGTTCTGTATAATAATTTCTGACACTTTGCCAAACAAAACCACCTGAACTATGTGGCGTGATTAAAACACGCTCGTAAGTCCATAAAGGAGAAGTAGATGGTAAAGGTTCTTCTTCAACAACATCTAAGCCAACACCATAAAGATGTCCTTGATTTAACACTTCGATTAAATCTTCACTACAGATTGCACTTCCACGACCGACATTGATTAAAACAGCATCTTTTTTCATCTTTAATAATTTTTCTTTATTAAAAAGATGAATTGTTTCTTTGCTTTGTGGAAGTGATAAAATCACAAAATCACTTTGTGGTAAAATTGTATCTAAATCATTGATTGTTGCGACTTCATCAACATAAGGAAGCTCCTTTTGAACTCTTCTTTTAATAGCGGTAATATGACAATCAAAGGCTTTTAGTCTTTTCGCAATTTCATAGCCAATATCACCATATCCAACAATACAAACACGACTATGATAAATTTCTTTACCTTGATTTGAAGGAAGCCAATTTCCTTCCTTCATTTGTAAAGCATAGGTTTTTAAGCTTTTACAGAAAGTAATCATCATGCCAATAACATGTTCACTGATGGCAATCCCATAACTTCCACTGGCGTTAGTAAGTTTAGTATTTTTATTTAAAATACCTTTTTTAATATATTGATCACTACCAGCACTATTAAGTAAGATGGCTTGTAAATGTGCTTGATTTAAATTTAAATCAAGATGTGGATTTCCCACAATGACATCTGCTTGATCAATATCTTCTTGAGTTGGTCTTCTAGAAATAACAACTGTATCATTTATAAAATATTCTTGGATTTTCTTACTTTCAGCCTCTTGTAAAGGGGCACACACTAAGATTTTCATAAATCCACCTCCAAGTACATTTTATCAAAAATTATTTTTTTCGCCAATTGGCACTAAAAGACTTGTTTTTACTTTCTTCAATACCACGATGTCCATAAGTTTCCGCGTATCAAAAAAAGTACAACCAAATTGATAAACTTCTTGAACAGTTTCAATATCATAATTTTCTTTTGGTTGGTACTGTGTCAAGATTTTTTATTATCGCTTGAATGTTAGATGAATGTTCATCCTTCTTTAAAAGAAGGCTATTTTTTACCTTATGGGATTGTCTGTAAGAGAAATTCTTCTCAAAAAATGGAAGAATTTCTTTCTATAATTGAAAAGATTCTCTCGAAGTAATGAAAGTGTTTTCAAAATAAAATAAATTATAGTAAAATAAGATTAGATTGAAATAAAGGGGAAATGGCAATGAGAATGGTTGATTTAATAGAATATAAAAAGAATAATGGAGAACTTAATCAACAACAAATTCATTTTATTATAGATGGTTATGTTGATGGAAGTATTCCCGATTATCAAATGTCAGCATTATTAATGGCAATTTGTTTTCAAGGACTTACTGCAAAAGAAACGGCAATGTTTACTCAAGCGATGGAATATAGTGGAGATATTATTGATTTATCTAAAATTGAAGGTGTTAAAGTAGATAAACATTCTACTGGGGGTGTTGGTGATAAAACATCTCTTGTTTTAGGACCAATTGTTGCTGCTTGCGGTGGTAAAGTAGCAAAGATGTCAGGGAGAGGTTTAGGACATACAGGTGGAACATTGGATAAATTAGAATCGATACCAGGTTTTAATATTTATGTATCAGAAGAAGATTTTATTCAACAAGTCAATGATATTGGTTTAGCCATTATTGGACAAAGTGCCACGCTTGTACCCGCTGATAAAAAAATCTATGCTTTACGTGATGTTACTGGAACGGTTTCTTGTATTCCTTTAATTGCTTCATCCATTATGTCTAAAAAACTTGCCAGTGGGGCAGATACGATTTTATTAGATGTTAAATATGGAAATGGTGCTTTTATGCAAACATTAGAAGATGCTAAAAAACTCGCTCAAACCATGATTGATATTGGAAAACATTGTCATAAAGATACACGTGCAACCATTTCAAGCATGTCACAACCTTTAGGAAATGCAATTGGTAATAGCTTAGAAGTTATTGAAGCGATTGAAACCCTCAAAGGAAAAGGGCCTCAAGATTTAGAGGAACTTTGTTTAAAAGCAGGAAGTACAATGCTTGTTCAAGCAAAACTTTATCAAGATGAAAAAGAGGCGTATAAAGCATTACAAGAGGTAATTTCTAATGGAAAGGCTTTAGAAAAACTCAAAGAAATGGTTCAAAGACAGGGTGGAGATGTTTCATATATAGAAAATCCTGAACTATTTGAAAAACCAAGTGTTATAATGGAAATAACTTCAAAGGAAACAGGTTATGTTCAATCGTTAGAAGCAAAGAATTTAGGAATTGTTTCAATGAAATTAGGTGGTGGTCGTATGACAAAGGATGAAGATGTTGACCATGCTGTAGGACTTGTTTTAAATAAAAAAATAGGGGATTATGTAGAAATCGGTGAAACGTTATTGACTGTTTATGCCAGAAATGAATTAAGTCAAGAATTATTGAATGAAATTTATCAAAGCTATACAATTGTGGATGAATTTGTCGAAAAACCTATTTTGATTGAAGAAATCATGAAGTAAGAGGTAAGAAAAATGAAGTATGTATTTTTTGATATTGATGGAACAATTCGTGGGAAAAGTAGAGAAATTACAAAAAGAAATAAAGAAGCTATTTATAAGTTAAGAGAAAATGGACATAAGGCTTTCTTATGTACAGGAAGAGCCCCTGTTTCGATTACGCAAGATATTTTAGATGTAGGCTTTGATGGTGTTATTTCTGCAGCGGGAAGTTTTATTCAAATAGATGGTAAGTACATCTATGAAAATTTTTTAGATAGTAAACTTTTACAACAAGCCATTGTTTTATTTTCTAATGCACAAGTTGGCTTTACTCTTGAAACGAAAGATGAACTTTTTCAATCAGGTTATGCTAGAGAGTATATGGAAAGAAGACAAATCAAAGATACACAAGCTAATCCAGAATTAGCTCGTTTCTTTGAAAAACGTAATCAAGCCTTCAAACCAATTACTGAATATGATCCTGGTAAAGATAAAGTGACTAAAATTGTTTTTATTGCATATGATAAATATGCATTGCTTGATACAGTGCCTCATTTAAGTAAAGATTTTAATGTCGTTGTCTTTTCTAAACCAGAAGATGATTTTATTAATGGGGAAATTATTTCAAAGAATTGTACGAAAGCAGATGCCATTGAAAGAGTGATGGATTACTATCATGCAAGTATGGAAGATACAATTGCCTTTGGTGATAGTATGAATGATTATCAAATGCTTGAAAAAGCAAATCAAGGAATTGTTTTTGAAGGAGCCAAAGAAAAACTTTTAGATATTGCTTATGATACTTTTAAAGATCCTGATCAAGATGGAATTGCTTTAAGCTTAGAAAAATTAGGCTTAATATAGAAAGGATAGGTACGTATGGGAAATGTACTACTTGCAAGAATACTTGAATACTTTAACGGAACATTGTTTTTAGATGATAATTATCGTTTTTGTGTATTCTTTATTGAAAATTATATAGATTTTTATAAAATGACATTGGAGGAAGTTGTTGAAAAATCAAAGATTTCTAAAGATGCAATTTTGAATTTTTTAAGTCATTTAGGATTTGATGATTATACGTCTTTCCAAGATAAGCTTTATGCCGATGTAATTTTAAGACAAGATCAAATCCGTTCAAGAATGCTTGGCTTAAAGATGGATGATCTTTTTAAACAAGTTCATTTATGTGATGATAAAGAAAAATTTATTGAAGATTTAGATCATATTTGTCATGATATTTCAACGTCTAAAAGAATTGTGATTATTGGGGCACTTTATCCAATTTCTATTGCAGTTGAATTTCAAACAGATTTGATTACTTTTGGAAAACCTGTTTTCCAATATCATTCTTTTGATACACAATTGGATCTCAATAAAGATGATTATGTTATATTTGTTTCGGCAACAGGAAGAGCTTATGATGCTTTTATGAATGATCATCAAGATTTTGATATCAACAGATCTCAATTCTTACTTATTACACAAAATAAAAAATATAAGAGTCAAATTGGGGATGAACGTGTGATCTATGTTGCAAGTTCAAGACATGATAGTATTGACTTTAACTATCGTTTGATGACAATTTTTGATATCATGCGAGTAACGTATTATAAAAAATATCATTTTATTTAAAGGGGAGGATGTTATGAATATACTACTTTCAAGAATTTTAAAATATTTAAATGGCACATTGTTTCTTGATGATGCGTATCGTTTTTGTGTATTCTTTATCCTTCATTATCAAAACTTTGGAGATTATTCGTTAGAAGAAGTCGCAAATGAATTAAAGACAACACCAGAAAGTATTTTAAACTTTTTAAAATATTTAGGTTTCTATGATTATCAAACATTTGTAGAAACTTATTATAAACATAAACGAATACGTCTTGAACAGATTGAAGAACGTATGGAAAATCTCAATATTTGTACGTATGTTGAACGCATTAAAGTTTCTAATGATAATAAAGAATTTTTAAAGAAAATAGAAGAAGTCTGTACAAAAATCCATGAATCAAAACGAGTAATTCTTGTAGGGGCTCTTTATCCTATGTCTATTGCGGTAGAATTTCAAACAGATTTAATTTCTTTTGGGAAAACAGTTTTACAATATCATACGTATGATAAAGATATGATTTTTAATGAAAATGATTATGTTATTTTTACTTCTTCTTCAGGAAGGTCTTTAGAAGGCTTTATGTATACACGGACAAATCTTTCATTACAAAATACGACATCTTTGCTTATTACCCAAAATCCAACCTATGCAAGAAGGAAATTAACGACAGATACGATTCAAGTACCAGGAAGATTTGATGGTATTAACTTTAACTATCAAATTATGACGATCTTTGATTTAATTCGTGTGATGTATTATCAAAAATATATTGAAAAACAGGGATAACCTGTTTTTTTAAGGAGAAGCAATGAAACAAAAACTACTCAATTATCAACCTTTTAATGAACAAGAAGAAAAAGATAAAGAACTTTTACTTAAAGTGATTGAACAAAAAGATGTTCTCACACGTAAAAATACAATAGGACACTTCACTGTTTCTTGTTGGGTTTTAAATCAAAGTCATGATAAGGTTTTAATGTGTTATCATAAAATTTATAACTCTTGGTGTTGGCTTGGAGGACATGTTGATGGGCAAAAAGATTTTAAAAAAGTAGCATTAAAAGAATTTCAAGAAGAAAGTGGTTTAAAACATGTTCGGTTTTTAAAGGATGATCCTTTTTCAATTGAAGTTTTAACTGTTAATGGACATATTAAAAATGGAGTTTATGTATCTAGTCATCTCCATTACAATATTACCTATTTAATGGAAGCTGATGATCAAGAAAGATTAATTATTAAAGAAGATGAAAATAAAGGATTACAATGGTTTGACTTTGAAGAAGCTCTAAAAGCTTCTACAGAACCATGGTTGGTCGAAAATGTTTATAAAAAATTAAATAAAAAAATAGAAAAAGGTTATCATTAAATGATAGCCTTTTTCAAATTTTCTAAATCTTCTTCATTTGGATGATTTAGTGCTTCATAGTAGTTTTCAATAAGAAAATCAATATTTTTTGGTGCCTTGTCACTTTCTTTTAAAGAAAGATAACGTTGAAGAACAGAGTCAGGCATCTTTCCTTGACACATAAAACTTCCAACAACTTCATTGGTTGAATCAATGCTTTCTTTTACTTTATTTATAATACGTTTAAAGTATTCTTCACTTTTTCCAAAACCAGCAGTTCCAAAGAGAAAGATTTTTTGATGATGCAATGTTTTTAAATAATCTAAAGCTTCTTGATTGGCGTTTCCTTTATCTGTCCAAAAACCAACATAGATTGTTTTTGAATCATTGATATTGTCTTTTAAAAAATCTCCAAGGAGTTTGGTGTTTCCTGTTTGACTAAAATAATGAATCATCTTTTACAACTCCTTCTACTTTTGTAATAGGCATTGCAAAGGCAATCCCTGTATTATGTTTTTTTAAACCACCCAAAGCTTTATCAATTGTATCAAAAACAAGATCTGTTTGTTCATCATTAATAATGAAAAACATTGTTTTACTATCAGGACGTGCTTGTTCAAGGAAAAGTCTTAAAGAACCTAAGATGTAACTTTCATCACTTTCTTGAATATAAGAAATCATTCCTTGAGAATCAATAATCGTTCCACCACTTACTCCGGCTTTTTTTAAACTTGTTAATAAATTTTGTAAAAGTTCTGTTTTATGTAAAACAACAAATACTACTTGCATAATTGTCACCTCTCAATGTTATTGTACACTGATTTTAGCTTTTAAAAAAGATATTTCTCAAAGAGAAAATTATTTAAAAGTTTGAATGTGTTGGTAAAGAGCACCAATTAAATTAGCGTCATTTCTAAATTTACAAGGAATAATTTCAGGATGATAAACATCAAAGTGTAAGTTATCAAAAATTTCATTCATATTTTTATTAATGAGTTCAATAAGTAATGGTTGGGCAGATATACCACCACCAATAGCTACTTTTTCGCAATCAAAAATAATGTGTACATTAAAGATTTGAGTTGCGACTTCCTTGGCAAAAGCATCGATTCCTGCAATGACTTTTTCATTACCCTTATTAGCCATTTCAAAGATTTCAATTCCAGTATATTCTTTGTCTGTATCAAGTGCTTCTTGAACACGTTGTAATAACCCAGAAATACCATTTCTCGTACACCAAGCATGATTCCAAGTAAAAGGATCTAAGTTGTTTGTTTTAATAAAAGAAAATTCACCTGCTGAAAAATGTTTTCCTGTATGAACTTTATGATCTTTAATCAAACATCCACCAATTCCTGTTCCTAAAATAACCACAGCGCCATCTTGAATATCTTGGAGATTTCCAAAACCAATTTCCGCATTGGCGGCACATTTAGCGTCATTACCAATTGTAATGTTTGTTGGACAACGCTTCTTTAAAACTTCTACGGTTTCTAATTTATCAATATAACGTAAAGCACCACCAGTATATTGATAGCCTCTTTCAGGATCAATGATACCAGGCATAGAAAGAGCCATACCAGCGATTTGATCTTGAAATTGATCATAGATTTTTCCAATTGTTTCAATAAAGTTTTCAAGGGTATCCATAGGAGTTGGTACACTTGATTTTTCTAAAATAGTTAAATCTTCTTGCATTAATGCATATTTGATGGCACTGCCACCAACGTCTAATGTTAAATATGTTTTCATAAACTTCCTCCCATATATCACTATTATATAATAGAAGGAATGAAATGGGTATCATTTTTGTTTCTTCATATCTTTTAAACAAGGTCCTTCAATAAGTTTTCCATAACAATCAAAAACAGATTGATGACAGGGACAATGCCATATTTGATTTTTTTCATCAAAAGAAAGTAGACCTTTTAAATGAGGACAGTAGGGAGAAAAATAATAATAAATACCTTGCTTATCTAAATAAACAGCATAGAGTTTATGATTGATTTTCATTAATCCTCCTTGACCTCTTTGTAAATTATTCTTGGTATGAAAATGAAATTTGACATAACCAAGATAAAGATGATGAAGCATTTGTTTCAAATATATTTTAGAATAACTTAAAGAATAATAATGACAAGAAAATAAGGAAAGATAGGCATTATCGTTATTTAAATAAAGATCTTTAATAATTTTAGATGCTAAAAAAGAATTTGTCATACCCCATTTTTGAAAACCATAAATAAAATATTCATGTTCTTTATAACGCCCCATATAAGGAATACCTCTTAAAGGAATCGTATCTTGTGCAAACCAATCTTTACTCTTAGAATTTATAACTAAAGCATGATTTTTTAAAGGACGATAGCTTTCTGTAAGATCAATAGAGAGGGTACATTGATTTCCTGTCCTTTGTTTTAAATCAACACTTTCTAAAGATTGAAACATCTTTAAAAAGTAGAAGCCCTTTTTTATAAAAGGATAACGCGAGGCATGAACGATATCTTGACAGATAATGCGGTGTCCTTGTACATAGACAAGAAAATCGTTTTTTCTTTTTATGATTTTTTCAACACGACTATGTTCATAAAATTGAACATTTTTCTTTTGACAACATTCCACAAGATGATAGAGATATTTTAAAGGATGAAAAATGTATTGATGATGCAAACTGATTGTTTTTAAATGTTTTTGACTGTCAAAAACGGTTTCACCAAAGAGTTGTAAATAATGTTGTTCTTTTTCAAGCATTCCAACATTTTTTAAATCATCGGTATATAAAGACATCGTACATTCTTTTAAACAACAATCGATTTTTTCTTTTTCAATTAAATCTTTAATACCTTTCATTGCTTCTTTTTGACTTTGATAGTAGAGATAAGCTGTTTCAATATTATAATGTTTTACAAGTTTTTGATAAATAAGACCTTGTAAAAGAGTAATTTTAGCCGTTGTATGTCCACTGGTATGACTACCTAAAAGATTCTTTTCAACAATAGTTATTTGTTTACCGGTTTCTTTTAATTGATAAGCGCATGAAATACCAGACAAACCACCACCAATAATAAGAATATCGGTTTTTATATCTTTATTTAATTGTTTAAAACAAGGATGTTGACTTGTCTTTTGCCAATAAGATTCATTCATAAAATCACCTGCTTTATTATGAAACAAAAACGCATTTTTTATACAGAAAATGATATAATAAGCCAAAAGGATAAAATAGATTTATAAATTTTGGAGGTATACATGAATATAACAGTTTATTTAGGGGCAAGTAATGGAAATGATCAAAACCTTACTTTAGCATCAAGAGAATTAGGAAAGTGGATTGGCGAAAATGGACATACACTTGTTTATGGAGGCTCTAAATGTGGTTTGATGGGAGAATTGGCGGAAAGTGTATTAAAAGCAAAGGGAAAAGTCATAGGTGTGGAACCACAATTTTTCATTGATGCCGGTTTTGATTATCCTAAAATAACACAATTAATTGTGACGCAAGATATGAGTGAAAGAAAAGCAAAAATGATTGAATTAGGGGATGCTTTTATTGCTTTTCCAGGAGGAACAGGAACGTTAGAAGAAATTACAGAAGTCATGTCTAAAGTCTCATTAAAACATTTAAAGACACCTTGTATGCTTTATAATTTAAATGGATATTATGATGATTTAAAGAAACTTTTAGATAAGATGATTGCTTTTGATTTATCATCTAAGGAAAAACAAGAAGGTATTTATTTTGTAGAAAATCTAGAGGAAATAAAAGAAATATTAAAATAAGAAAATCGATGAAAATGATTTTCTTTTTTTATAAAATCAACTACAATAAAGGCATTGGAGGATTATTATGAAAGTACTAGCAAGTGATTATGATGGAACATTATTATTTAATGAAAAATTTAAAGAAGGGGATTTAAAGAAAATCAAAGAATTTCAAAAAGCAGGCAACTTATTTGGTTTATGTAGTGGAAGACCTTTTAAAGGTATTTACGAATTTTGTAAGCCTTATATTGATTTTGATTTCTATATTTTATGTACAGGAGCACTTGTACTTAATAAAGAAAGAGAAGTTATTTATAAAAGTACGATTTCTAAACATTTATTACATGAATTTTATGATCGTTATCAAAAAGATTATGATATTTTTATTCAAGCTAATATGCAAATTTATACATTTTTAAAAGAAGATTTAGGTTCAATGGTTAGACAAGTTATTACATCTTTAGATGAAGTAGAAGGAGATATTTATGGTTTATCCATGAATGCGAAAACGGATGAAAATGCGAGAAAAGTGTGTCTTGATATTGAAGAACATTTTCCTGAATTAACAGCACATCAAAATAAAGAATTTATTGATATTACTGAAAAAGGATGTTCTAAAGGTTTAGGAATTTTAAAATTAAAAGAATTAATGCATTTAGAGGAAGTTGCCGGAATTGGGGATTCGTATAATGACATTCCTATGCTAGAAACCGTGGATCATTCTTTTACTTTTCCAACATCACCAGAGAGTTTAACATCGATTGTTGATGATGTGGTTGATAGTGTGGAAGAAGCGCTTGATATTTTAATGAAAGAATAATGAAAATATTACAACAACTTAAAGAAAATCATTATACCGAATCAGAACAACAAGTCATTGATTATTTATTAGATCATTTAGAAGATTTAACTTTACTTTCAATCAATGATCTAGCAAAAAAAAGCTATACTTCAAATGCTACGATCATTCGTTTATGTCATAAAGTAGGCTATCAAGGGTATCGCCAATTTAAATTGGCTTTATTACAGGAACTTGAAGCTAATAAATATATGGTAAGTCAAGTGGACTATACAATCCCATTTCAAGTCAATGAAACAAGTGAACAAATCATTCAAAACATGTTTTCTCTTTATCAAGAAAGTATTCAACAAGTTTATCATCATTTATCTATTAAAACCTTAAATAAAATCGCAACATTGATGGTACAAAAGAAAAGAATTTTTATTTATGGCTATGGCGATAGCCAAATAACAGCAGCAAACTTTATTAATAAACTTGCAAAGCTTAATTTATTTCCTATCTTAGCAACTCAATACGGGGAAGAAATCTATATTTCCAAACAATTACAGCCAGGAGATTTTGCTTTGTTTATCTCTTATAGTGGAGAAAATACATCCCTTTTAGAATGTATGAAAATCTTAAATCAAAAAGGAATTCAAACAGCTTTGGTTACTGCTAATCTTCAAAGTCCACTTGTTGTTTATAGTCAATATCAGATTATGATTCCTGACTATGAAAAACAAAATAAGATTGCAACTTTCTATTCTCAACTTGCCTTTATGTACATCTTAAATAATTTACATGCACTTATTTATCATCTTAAAAATAAGTGAACCAAAAGTTCAGTTAAACTGAACTTTTTTTCATTTACCTTGAACCTTATTTCCATAATGAGATGCATCTCTTAAAAAGAGAAAGAAGATATGTTATAACAAAAGTGAGGTGAAAGAGATGACAAAAGAAGAAGTCTTACAATTAGAAAAAGAATTTTCTTTTCAAGAATTCAATAATCATGATGCCTATCAATTAGGACAAATCATTGTAGATCATATTGAAAAGAATCATTTAAAAAATGTTAGAATTCGTATTGTTTTAGATAAAGATATTGTTTTTCAATATTTAATGGATGGTAAAAAAGGAGTCGTTTGGCTTGATCGTAAACAAAAAACAGTTGAAAAATATGGACATAGCAGTTATTACATTTATTTAGAAAATGAAGAAAATGGAACGTATCAAGCAGATGAAAAAGATGAAAGTCTTGTTATTTGTGGGGGAGGTTTTCCATTGATTATCCAAAATGAATTAAGAGGAAGCATTCTTGTTTCGGGGCTCGCACATGATGAAGATCATCAAGTCATTGTTGATTGTTTAAGGAAATTAAAAGATGAAGGCACTTGCAAGTGATATAGATGGCACACTTGTTTTTAATCAACAAATAAAAAAACAAGATAAAGAGGCTATTGAAAAATATCAAAAAGAACATCTTTTTGGAGTATGTAGTGGAAGACCTCGATGTGCCCTGTTTGATTTAGAAAAGCTAAAATTAGATTTCTATATTCTTTCTTCAGGAGCAGTGATCTTAGATAAAGATTTAAATATCATTCGAGATTTTCCAATGAAAAAAGAAATCGTTCAACAAATCTTTAATGAATATCATCAACATGCACAAATCATCTTACAAACAGGAAATGCAGATGTTTTTTATGCAACCCTTAAAGAAGATTATAATCCTAAATTAAAAGTCATTTCTTCTTTTAAAGAAGTAGAGCATGAAATCATCTATGGTATATCGCTTGTTTTTGAAGATGATAAAACAACCAAGAAAGCATGTTTTGAAATCAATCAAAAGTATCAAGAGGTCGAAGGTTTTCAAAATAGAAATTCGATTGATATTGTAAGAAAAGGATGTTCTAAAGGAACAGGAATTAAAATCATTAAAGAGCATTACCAATTAGAAAAGATGGCAGGAATAGGGGATTCCTATAATGACTTACCGATGTTAAAAGTCGTAGATACAGCCTTTACTTTTAAAACATCCCCTCAAGAAATACAAAAACAAGTACATTATTGTGTTAATGATATTGCAGAAGCAATAGCGTTATTGGAGGTAGAAAAATGAATTTTGGAATTATAGGTTATGGAAACATAGCACGTAAGTTTGTTAAAAGTATTACTTATACTAGTGGGGGAAGAGTGCATGCCATTGCCTCACATTCTTTAGATGAAAACGATCGTTATTTACAAAGTCATCCTTTAGTTAAACTTTATCGTGATTATGGAGAACTTTTAAAAGATGATGATATTGAAGCCGTTTATATTGCAGTACCTCACTATGAACATAAAAAGTGGATTATAGAAGCCATTAAACATCATAAAGCGGTTTTATGTGAAAAACCACTTGTCTTAAAAAGTGAAGATATTGATGAAATTAATCAATATGTTAAAGAATATCAAGGCTATTGTTTAGAAGCTTTTAAAACAAAGTTTAATAATGGTTTTAATCATTTAAAAGAAGATTTAAAACTGATTGGAAAATTAAAATCAATTGAAGCAAACTTTTGTTTTGATGGGACAGATAAAAAAGATTCTTACTTGTTTGATCCAAAACAAGGGGGTGCTTTAAATGATGTAGGAAGTTATGTCGTTGGTTTTGTCCTTGCTTTAGTGGATGCACCAGTTGAAAGTGTTGAATCTCACATTGAAAAAGAAAATGAGATTGAAATGAATTTTAAAGCAACTTTAAATTTTAAAAATGAAGTTCAAGGAAAAGTAGAAGGTTCAATTAATTATAATAAAGAACGTTATGCTTTAATTAAAGGGGATAAGGGAGAAATTTATGTTCCAATGTTTAACCGTGTGGTTGAATATACAATTCATTTAGAAAATGAAGTTATGCAAAAAACATATCCAATTGAAGGAGACGATATGACTTTAGAAATACAAGCTTTGATTAATCATAATCAATCAACACATACATTACAAGATTCAAAAAAATTACAAGAAACAATTGAAAGAATAAGAGAGGAAGCAAAATAATGAAACTAGGAATTTTAGGAACAGGAATGATCGTTAAAGATGTTCTTACCATGTATCACGAACTAGGTGTTGAAAAGACTTATCTTTTTTCAACAAAAAAATCAAAATCACAAGCATTAGAACTTATGGAAAAATATCATTTAGATAAAGTTTATACAGATTATGATGAATTACTTCAAAGTGATGTTGATACAATTTATTGTGCTTTACCTAATCATCTACATTATGAATTTTCAAAAAAAGCTTTAGAAAATGATAAAAATGTCATTATTGAAAAACCAATTACAGCGAATAGTAAAGAATTAGAAGATTTAATTGAAACTGCCAATAAAAAGAATCTCATGATTTTTGAAGCTATGAATTTACATTACACACCTGCTTTTCTTTCATTAAAAGAAGATTTAAAGAAATTAGGAGATATTAAAATTGTTTCATTTAACTATTCGCAATATTCATCAAGATATAATGCATTTAAAGAAGGAACAATTTTACCAGCTTTTGACTTTCATAAAGCGGGTGGAGCTTTAATGGATTTAAATGTTTATAATATTCATGCTTTAATCGATTTGTTTGGGAAACCTGTTTATCATAAATATATGGCAAATATTGAAAGAAATATTGATACAAGTGGGATGATGATTTTTGATTTTGAACATTTTAAAGCTTTATGTATTGGGGCTAAAGATTGTAAAGCGCCTTTAATGAATACGATTCAAGGAAACTTAGGAGCCATCGTTGTTAAATGTCCCTTAAGTCAAATGACAGAATATGAAATCTGTTATAACGATGGAACAAGTGAAGTGAAATCTTTTGAAAAGAAACATCGTTTAATTTATGAATTTAAAGAATTTATAAGAATGATTAAAGAAAATGATGTTAAAAAACAAAAAGAAATGTTAGATCTTTCTTTATTGATTTCTAAATTAATGGAAGAAGGAAGAATGCAAGAAGGGATCGTGTTTGATAATGATAAATAATAAAATTGTTTTAGGATATATTGGAAATGGAAAAAGTACCAATCGTTATCATTTACCTTTTGTCATGCAAAGACCGGATAAATTCATCGTTAAAACGATTTATAATCCACATATTCATCATGATGTTTGGGATAAAATTGAAGGAGTCAACTATACTGAAAATCAAGATGATATTTTCTTAGATGATGAAATTGATATGGTGGTCGTATGTACAGGACATTATTATCATTATGAATATACAAAAAAAGCACTTGAACATAATAAACATTGTTTATGTGAAAAACCCTTTATGGAAAATAGTGAACAAGCTAAAGAAATCTTTGCACTTGCGAAATCAAAAGGACTTTATTGTTCAGCTTATCAAAATAGAAGATATGATAGTGATTTTTTAACTGTCCAAAAAGTGATTGAATCAGGGAAATTAGGCGATTTATTAGAATTAGAAATGCATTTCGATTACTATCGTCCTGAAATACCTGAAAGTGTCGATCATTTTGATCCAGCAATGTCTTATTTATATGGACATGGTTGTCATACTTTAGATCAAGTTATTTCTTACTTTGGAAAACCTGATGATATTCATTATGATGTAAGACAACTTTTAGGAACAGGTCGTATGAATGATTATTTTGATTTAGATCTTTATTATGGAACATTAAAAGTATCCGTTAAATCAAGTTACTTTAGAGTAAAATCAAGACCTTCTTTTATCGTTTATGGTAAAAAAGGAATGTTTGAAAAATATAGTAAAGATCGACAAGAAGAACATTTAAAACTTTTTCATATGCCAACAAATAGTGATTTTGGAAAAGATTTACCTGAACATTATGGAACTCTTACTTATTATGATGATGAGGGTATTTATCACGAAGAAAAAGTTCCAACAGTTGACGGCGACTATGCACGTGTGTATGATGGTATCTATGATAGTATTGTAAATGGTAAGGAACAAGTCATCCAACCATGGCAAACAATTCTACAAATGGAAATGTTAGAAACAGGAGTAAAGGATTTAAAATAGTATGAAAAAATATTTTTTCTTTGATATTGATGGAACATTGACTGATTTAAAAACACATCAAATTGTCCCAAGTGCGAAAGTTGCTTTAGAAAAGCTTAAACAAGCAGGTCATTTTGTTTGTTTAAATACAGGAAGAGCCCATTATAAAGCGGAAAAAACAAGAAAAGAATTTAATTTTGAAAATATGGTATGTAATGGTGGTAATGGAATTGTACTAGATGGTATTTTAAAAGAAAATATCCCCTTAGATAAACAAGGAGCTTTAAAAATCATTCAAGAAGCTAAAGAAAAAGGGATTGGTTATTTAGTAGCAATCAATGATAGTCAAGAAGTCTATGGTGAAAATGATTTATTTATTCAACAAGTAGGCTATCGTAAAGAACCAACAACTTATATCTTAGATCAAGATTTTGATTATACACAAGTAGAAAATTTTTATAAAATCTATCTTGCTTTAGATGAAAAAGAAGAAGCTTCTTTTCAAAACAAAGATCAATTAGGTTCATTACGTTTTGAAAAAGAATACTTAATGTTTCAACCAGATAATAAAAAAGGCGGTATTTTCAAAATGATGGAAATACTCCAAGCACCTATTCAAGATGTGGTTGTCTTTGGCGATGATTATAACGATCTTGATATGTTTGATAAAGATTTATGGACAGGAGTTGCTATGGGGAATGCTTGTGATGCTTTAAAAGAAAAAGCAACATACATCACAGATAAAAATGTTGATGATGGTATTTATAATATCTGTGAAAAAATGGGTTGGTTTTAATAAAAAATGAAGGAACCGAAATTACGGTTCCTTTTAACATACAAAAATATATTTTCTATACTTTTTTATTTTGATTGACGATGCTCTGCAACCTGCATCAATTGTCACATTATTTTTAGCCCGTGCCAGGCTAGGGGTCCAATCACCTTCCCATGGCTTGACTATCTACATCAATGATTGTGTAGGTAAGCCAGTAGAATTACATGCACTATCTACTACACCCTAGAACTAATAAGTAGTCATCCATCAACACTTATTTTTCACAAGAGTTTTATAATAAATTTGTTTCATTTTCAATCATTATGTTGTTGTATTTAACCTCTTGATCATAAAAACAAACCTGTTAACCAAGATGAATTTACTCTATAAAACCTCCTTTATATAATGAAATTATAAAAAAGGAGGTTTGTATCATGTTGGAATTAAAGAATATAACAAAAAAATATGGTGAGAAAATTATCTTTGAAAATTTAAATGTTCAATTTAATAAGACCAATACAATCAATGGGATTATTGGAAAAAGTGGTAGTGGAAAAACGACGTTATTTAATATCCTATTTGGTTTAGATAATGATTACGAAGGTATATATACAATAGATAAACAAGATGTTAAATCATTTGATTTAAAAAAATGGGATGAAATGAGAAGAAATGAAATACACATCGTTTTTCAAGATTTTAAACTCATTGAAAATTTTACAGTCTTAGAAAACTTAATACTCACACTTAGTTGTAAAGAAATAGAAGCTTTAGACGCTTTAGAAAAACTAGATATTTTAAGTTTAAAAAATACAAAGGTAAAAAATATCAGTGGTGGTGAAAAACAAAGACTTGCTATTGCAAGAGCGCTTATAAAAAATCCCAAAATATTGTTATTAGATGAGCCAACTGGAAATCTAGATGATGTTCATGCTGCAATGATTATGAAGACAATTCAATCATTAAGAAATGAACAGATGATGATTTTTATTATTAGCCATGATCAACGTGTGATAGATTATTGCGATAATATTTATGTTTTAGAAAATAAAACATTAAAATTAGAAAAAGAAAATAAAGAAGCTGTTGTTTCATATCCAAAGAAGGCAACACTAGAAAAGATTAAAAGTCATAATATTAAATATGTTTTAAAGACAATGCAAAGAAATAGCAAAGATATTATTATAAATTATATACCGGTATCTATTATTTTTATGTTATTCATGACGATATTTCTATTCTTTTATAGTATTTCCATTAATGATCTTTATGAATTCTACTCAGGTATTGATAATAAAACAATTTATGTATCAACAACGCATTATACAAAACAATATCTAAATGAATGTTCTAAAAATAATTATGTCATTATTTCAAATGATGGAACGAGAATCAGTTTTTCAAATAAAGATTTAAAAGATGTAAAAAATATTTTGGGAGTTAATGAAGCTAAATTATATAATGGCAATGTAGAAACAAGTGTTGATTATAAAGGAAATGAATTAAATCTAGTGTTAGATAAAAATTCATTTTCAAGTAAAGTCAAGAAAACAAAGAGCTATGTTCATTTTCCAAATAAAATTCAAATGGAGTTTAAAACATTGACAGTTCCTTATCCTTATATTAAGCATTATAATCCAAAACATATAGAGCTTCTTTATGGAAACTATCCAGTAAAAAATGAAATTCTTATCCCTGATTTTCTGGCTTATAATTATCTAAAAAATGAAAATCTAAATACATTAATTAAACAAACAATTGAATTACCAATTATCGATGAAAAAAGAAATCAAATAAATCAAAAATATAAAGTATCCGGTATTTATAAAACAAATTATGAAAATAATATTGGATTAACAGAATATATTTACACAAGCTATCAAAATTATGATTTTTTAGATCTTTTCCAAACTCAAGAAAGCTATAAAAATCATGTAAATGATTTTAATCAAGAAAATAAGACTCATGATATTCAAAAAACAGTCTTTAAAGATTATGATTCTTATTTAAAAGCTATTGGAACAGGTCTTGATGATATGATTATTGTTTGTAAATCAAAAAACGATGTAAAAAATGTTACAAAACAACTAAATAAACTCTTTCCTCATTTAAGATTAATGTCTCAATATGAATTTAAAAATGGTGAATTTAGAGAGTCTTATATTCGAACGGTTTTAATCAATATAGGTATTATTGTTTTAGTTGCTTTGATATTGGGAATTATTATTTTATTTTTAAATAAAGGTTATATTCGAAAGCGTAATAAAGAATTGGCGGTTTTATATGCTTTAGGTAGGTCTAAAAAGGATGTCATTATTATTATTTTATTAGAACATTTATTGATTTCAACAATTGCATTTATTGTAGGATATTTTAGTTTATGGATGATTAGAATACTTTATTTGAGATATGTTTCAACATTTAATTTTTTATCATTGATGTTTACTGGAAAAGTTATTTTCTATATTTATTTGTATATTATTTTAATGACTTTTATCTCGGTTATTTTTTCTATTCATGGCATTAATAGAAAAAAATTAAATGAATATTTAAGATAGTTTAAAACAGTGACGAGAGTTATAGATTTTAATGAGAATAACTCTCGTTTTTTGTATCTTGTACACGTTAAAGATACCTTATATAATAAACGTAAGAGGTTAAATTATGAAATTAAAGAATAAACTATTTATAATAATTATTATGACTTTATTGGTTCTTTTTTTAAGAGTCATTAATGTATTGCAATATGAAAATAAACTAGCATATCCATTTTCGATGATGCTTATGATTGCTTTTTTTAGTGCTATTACTATTTATATTCAAGAAAATATTGATCATAATTATCAACACCAAAAAGTTTATTATCAAAATTTAAATATTTTAAAATACATATTATCCATTTTAGTTATTATTTTACATTTAAGACCATTTATACATTATTCCAACGAACTTGATTTAGCTTTTAATAATATTGTATCGAGAATCTGTGTGCCTTTATTTTTTATCATTACAGGTTATTTTGTTGCTAAAAAAGAAAAAGAAAAAAATAATTATATAGATACTTATATCAAACGTACGATACCACTTTATTTAATGTGGAGTTTGATTTATATACCAATCATTTTAATGACAATGATTCAATATCTACCGCAAATCAATGAATATATTATAAAAATGAATATTTCTATGCCGTTACTTATTTTATTGATCATTGTTTTATTACCAATTGTATTGATTGTTATGCTATGTTATAGCGGAGTATATTGCCATTTGTGGTATTTTCCAGCTTTAATGTTATCTTTATTTGTACTTAAAAAATGGAAAGAAAAATATAAATTAAATTATTTATTTATAATATCTTTCTTCTTATTATTATTTGGAGCAACAGAAACATATTATGGATTGCTTCCACTTTCTATTAAAGAACTTGTTATCTATTATTTTAATATCTTTTTTACAACACGTAATTTTTTATTTTTTGGATTATTCTATGTGATTTTGGGATATAAGATGGGGTTAAAAGATAATGTTTATTCAAAAAATTGTTTTGTCAAATTTATTATATCTTGTTTTTTCTTGATCTTTGAAGCCATTATTTTACATGATTTTCATAGATTAGATAGTAATATATTGCTTTCATGTATTCCTGTTACTTATTATTTGTTTATTTCTGTTATTTATATAACAAATCATATAAATATAAAAGTAAGATGGAATCAATATTCTAAATATTATTATTTATTGCATCCAATGATGATTTTTATTGTTTCTTTTATATGCAAAGACATTAGTCAATTTCCTTTGTTGAATATTGTTATTGTATTATTAGTGACACATATTATCTCACTAATAATGGTTCAACGAGATAAGAAAAAGGTAATAACAATAAAGTAAGATATTCTTTATTAGAATGTTTATTATTTAAATGAACATTCTAATAATTTTTTTATAATGAAAAGGATTTGTTTTAGACAAATCCTAGATGTTGAATGTAATAAGCAAACTGATATAATTTGTATCAATTTGTTTGATAGATAGTATATAAGATATATCAAAAAGTATTTTATTTAAACTATATTCAATAATATTTTTTTTAATAGCTACATAAGGTAGGGTTATTTTTAAAAATAGATGGTTTGCTTGTTCTTTTGATTTTATGATAATCATTTTATTTTTTTGATCTGATTTTAAACATGATTCAATTGAGAAGTTTAATAGATATTCAAATAATTGAAATTGTATTTGTAAATCTAAATGGGTTAAAGGTGTTTCAACAGTTGTTTTAATATCAATGTTATTTTCAATAAATGTATTTAAATGACTATTAATCACATAATTTAAGACAAGAGATTGACTATAAATTGCATTGAATTCTTTATAGGTTGTTTGAGTTAATTGATTTAATATTTCTTTAGCGTTTTCATAATTTTGATTATCAAATTGAATATTAAGTTGATTACATGTATGAAGTAAATCATGTAAGAATTTAAAATTATAATCATAGTGTTGTTGTAATAATTCATATTTTGAATTAAATAATTCTTTTTGTTTTTTCAAAGAAATATAGTTGGTTGTAAGTAGCGTAATGATAAATAGCAATAAATTTAACACAGGGATACTTAGTAAATCAAATAAATCTGTTGTACTAGTAGATAAAAAATAACTACAATCAATATCTCCAAACCAAAGAATTGTTAGAATAGGAAATATAAAAATAAATTTGATATATTTTAATGAATATAAACGTTTTAGATTTTTTAAAATGTAAATATAAATACTTATAAAAAACAAAATAAATAACGCAGCTAGAATAATTTCATAATTAAAAAATGTTTGAATATGAAAAATAAGGAATTCAAATGATATTTGAATAATATAAAACGGTATAATAATGAGTGCTTTTTGAATAAATGATTCTTTATATAATAAAAAATAAGCAATAAAATATAAGAATAAAATAAATAAATATTTCAATTCAATAGTTATAAAAACTAAAAGGATAAAAAGTAAAACAAAAATAAGCAAAGATTTTGTTTTGTTGTATTTTGGTGATAAAAAAGAATGAGCAAGATAAGCTAATAAAAGAAATGAAATGATATTAGAAAGAATAATCATAACGTATCCTGCAATAAATCAATATATTTT
>ERZ869983.151-NODE-151-length-23403-cov-5.395910_pt1 | contig 23403 bp, 21 predicted proteins | sample MGYA00521106_ERZ869983 | MGnify/ENA primary metagenome ERZ869983 (study PRJEB32232, sample SAMN07284972) | human gut metagenome | biome: human-associated habitat; material: feces | host: Homo sapiens | place: Tanzania | collected 2014-04-05 ...
TCATACCCTTCTTATCATATTTATGAATGATGGTATCCATTTTATCTAACTGTGTATTTAATTCATCGGTTGCAGCTTTATAATCACTGTTCACAACAATTAATTTCTTTCCACCATTTTGGAAAATATCCTTTACTACACTAGGAGTAAAGTTGGATGCAAGTCCTGGACCCACAAATTCTTCATACGCTAATACGTTATGAATACCTTTTAAATCTTTGATTTCAGAACACATATTCTGAATTTCATTTGTTGTTAATTTGTCATCTACCAAAACAAAATGAGTCGTTGTCATATCAAATTTATCTTTTAACTGATTTGTACCAATGATACTCGCAAAATCACCTGGCATACCAGAAATCAAATCATAATAGATATTTGTACGTGACTGTCCATATCCAAACGGAATGAAAATCAACACAAAGGCAACAAGAATCTTTTTATAATGATGAATCACAAAACGAGGTACCTTGTGCAATTCATTCAAAATAGTTTTATGTTTATATTTTTCGATTGTCTTATCAAAGAACATCAACAAGCTAGGCAAAATGAAGATTGTTGATAATACACCAAGAACAACCCCTTTAGCCATGACAATACCAATATCTCTACCAAGTGTTAACTGCATTACACACAAGGCAACGAAACCAGCAATAGTTGTGATTGAACTTGAAGTAATTGAAGTAAAAGTAGCTTTGATAGCCTTAGCCATAGCTTCTTCATTTGGAAGATTTTGTTTTTCTTCTTGATATCTATGTAATAAGAAGATGGAATAATCCAATGTTACAGCTAACTGTAATACAACAGCCAAAGCCTTAGTGATATAACTAATTTCACCTAAGAATACGTTTGTACCAAAGTTATAAACGATTGGGAAAATCATTCCTAACATAAATACAACTGGAGCAATCGTACTCTCTAATCCTAAGAACAATACAATCATACATAATACAACGGCAATACCTGCATAAATTGGTGTATCATGTTCTGTTTGATCTTTAGTATCTTCACTGATGGCTGACATACCACCTAAATAACAATCGTCTTTTGTATATTTTTTAATTTTACTGATCGCATTCATTGTACGCATTGACGACGTTGGCTCTTTAAACGTAACAATCATCATTGTACTGTCGCCAGAATATAACATATCCTGAATGCTTTCTGGAATCGCTTGTTTTGGAACAGAGATATCTAATACATCATCTCTCCAAATACATTTTTCAACTCCATCAATTTTATTGATCTCTTCTTTAATTTTTGCAGCCTCTTGATCTGTCTTGTTGTTGACAACTAAGAAGTCTACACTCGATAAGTTAAAATCATCTCCTAGAATCTGTTGTGTTTTCATAGATTCTGAAGTTGAAGGTAAATAAGATAATAAATCGTAATTAATATTTGTATTGAAATAACCAATTGCACTTGGAATCAAAAGAACAATGGCTACAGCCAAAATCATATTACGATATTTAACTATCCATTTTGACATCTTATCCATATCGAATCACCTTTTTTTCTATCCTTTCCTTTACTACGTGAAGAGTATAGTACCAAACTGACCACTAGTCAATATTTTCGCTTTATTTTTTTTAAATTCCCAATATACAATTGTTTTAATATGTTCAATTGGTCATTTTTATTTGTAATTTCTAAATTATTGTTTATAATAAGGATGGTGATAAGCATGAAAAGTAAGATACTTGAAAATAAAAAAATAAAAGAAAACAACCTCTTACAGGCTGCCTTTAATCTATTCACAAAAGAAGACATTACGAATGTCTCTGTTAATGATATTGTAAAAAACGCGGGGGTCGCAAAAGGAACATTCTATCTTTATTTCAAAGATAAATACCAAATACGCGATATTCTAATTCAAAAAGAAGCACATCGCCTATTTGAAGAGGCCCACAAACAATTAGAAAAGAACGACATTCGAAACTTTGAAGATTCCGTTATTTTCTTGATCAACCAAGTTTTGATTCGTTTAGAATCCAATCCTTTGATTTTGAAATTTGTGGAAAGAAACCTTTCTTGGGGTGTTTTTCACGACCAGTTGAATTCTGCCATTGACCAAGATAGTTTCAACTTAATTAAAGAATTTAATGAAATCGCAACCGCAAATGGATATGAATTTGAAAATTCTGAAGTCATTCTATACCTTATTGTAGAATTAACCGGAAGTACTTGCTACAACAGTATTCTTCATAGTCAACCCCTTCCTATTGATGAATATAAGCCAATTTTATTTAATTCTATACGCGCTATTCTTTCGCAAGGAAAGAAAAAAAGCTAGGACTAAGCCTAGCGCACAATAATATAAATCATATAAATGACATATACGAGGATCATAAAGATCCCCTTTTTTCTTGTCATCGTATCTCCCTTTTTGGCAATACCATAAATTAATAGAGAAACACCAATCAAGACAAAAGTATCAATAATATTCTGTGAAGTAGCTGTAATAGGATGAATTGTGCTAGATGCACCCAAAATAAATAAGATATTCATAATGTTACTTCCAATCGCATTTCCTAAAGATAATCCACTCTCACCTTTTCTTGCCGCAACAACACTTGTTACTAATTCAGGTAATGATGTACCAATTGAAACAACGGTTAAACCAATCAAAGTATCACTCATTCCAAGCATAGCTGCAATCTGTTTTGCACTATCTACAGTGATATCTCCACCCCAAATAATACACGCAACACCGATTACGATATAAATCAAGCATTTGATTCCCGATAAAGTTTCAACTTCCTCATCCTCAATACGATTCTTTTTAGCACTATGAATCAAATTTAAAATAAACAATACTAAACCTACTAAGAAGATCATACCTTCAAAGCGATTCAACATTCCATTTAATACAAAAACAGAAAGTAAAATACTCACCAAAATATTGATTTTTAAATCACGATTCAAAATATCCTTATCCATTAAAAATGGAGTAATCACTGCACTTGTTCCAACCACAACCAAAGTATTGAAAATATTAGAACCAACAATATTTGAAATCGCAATTTCATTGCTGCCCATTAAACCAGCCGTAATACTTACACTTGCTTCTGGTAAACTTGTTCCAAGCGCAACAATTGTCAAACCAATAATAACTGAAGGCACTTTTAATTTACGAGCCACACTTGCACTGCCATCCACAAACAAGTCTGCACCCTTCATTAAAAGGACCATACCTAATACTAATAAAAGAAATACCATTTTCTCAATCCTTTCAAATTTCACCTTATTATATCACAAGCATGAAATTAAAGAAGAGATTTTTCATCTCCTCCTGTCAATTAGTTAATACTCGTTTTAAATTTTCAACAGATATTGAACAAGCCTTAGAAATCTCATTTACACTCATTCCATTCTTTAACATGGTCTTGTACAAAAGAACTTGTCCTAGCTCTACACCCTGTTCAATGCCTTGTTCGATTCCTTCAGCTTCCCATTCCTTTGACTTTATCTCAAGCCATCTCTTTTCTGTTTCACACATCTCAATATCCTAGCTCCGTTAAATCCATCCATTCTACATCCGTTAATGTCTTGACCACTTTTAACACACTGCTTTTCACAAGCCCAAAATCATTTATTGTTCCTTCATAAATAGACTGATCATATATGCTTCGACATATGTAGAACAGATTATGTACATCCTTTTTATTAAAATTATATGAAGTTTAATTTTCCATGATTTCAATCAGATTCATTCTATAGTCATGGAAATAAGATTGGAACCTTTCATCCACCTCAACCAGTTCTGATAATTGCCTAGCTGCATTCCAAGGTCTTTCTCCTGTATAGAATACTAGAATATGTACCATGGGTAGTTTCAAGTTCTTCCTATTCTTCTTCAACTTCTTAAACATTCGGTCATAAGCTACAAGCTCATATGTAGCCACTCTTACAACCATGGACATATCAACACGACTTTGATTTTCAATAATAAATGCACTATAAAGATTTCCATCATTGTACTTACGAATCACACCCACATATTTTTCAAAGTCCATATTCAAATCATTCATTTCAGAATCAAGTTCTTGACAATTCTTAGTTACAAGAACTTTTTCTCCATCAAAGAAGTCGACAAAATAGGCATTGTTTTCAAGGAATTCCTTCATTATTTTGTCTTTTGTTTTCAATTTATTCACCCTATATCTAATACGAAATAAATGGAGGTTTTTATAGAAAAGTTGCGTTTGTTAATAAATTTTTACATTTATATATAGAAACTTTTGATCTAAATATGTATAATAAGTTCATAAAGGGAGTAGCCTGCACATATATGTGTTTACAGCTTCGTCAATACGATGTTAAATCCGGACTGTGATGAAATGGCAAGACTTTGGTACATAAGACCAGAGTCTTTTTATTTTATCTGGTCCAGGAGGAAAATATATGAATATCATTTTATTAGTATTAGGATTTATTCTACTACTAAAAGGAGCCGATTGGTTTGTCGATGGATCAAGCAGTATCGCATCACGCTTTGGCATACCCCAACTAATCATTGGACTTACTATCGTTGCGATGGGAACGAGTCTACCAGAAGCCTTTGTTTCTATTACTGCCGCATTAAAATCGAATGCAGCCATTACGATTGGAAATGTTGTTGGAAGTAATATTTTAAATGTTGGAATCATTCTTGGCATTACCGCTCTGATTCGTCCATTACACATTCAAAATAGTACAATAAAATATGAAATGCCATTTATGATGCTTGTAACACTTGTATTGATATTATTAGGTATCAACACAACAATTTCCCGTTTAGATGGAATTATTATGTGGGTATTCTTTCTTGGTTACTTATACTACATTTTTAGAATGACGAAAAATCAAACCGAAGAAACTGAAATCAAAAAAACAAATCCCTTATTTATTCCACTAGGTCTTGTATGTTTAATGATTGGAAGTAACTTTGCGGTTGATGCTGCTACAAACATCGCCATCTCATTAGGTGTTAGCCAAAGATTTATCGGATTAACAATTGTCGCATTAGGAACATCTTTACCAGAACTTGTCACTTCGGTAACGGCAGCCAAAAAAGGTAATGCTGATATTGCGATTGGAAACATCATTGGCTCTAATATCTTTAACATTCTCTTTGTCGTAGGTTCTAGTGCATTAATTACACCTGTTCCATTTGAACCTAACTTTATCATCGATTCTTTTGTCGCAATATTGATTGGTTTCGTTCTTTATATTTGCACTAAAAAAACAAGAGTACTCGACAAAAAAGCCGGCATACTCTTGTTAGTTACATATTTGATTTACTTTATTTATCTTCTTTACTAGTCTTTAATAAATCACGAATCTCTTCCAATAAGACAACAGTGTCATCTTTTTTAGGTTCTTCCTGATCAAGCTGTTCATTTGTTGTCTTTTTAATATGCGCCAAAAACTTCAACATTGTAAAGATGCATGCTGCCACAATCAAGAAATCTACAACATTTTGAATAAAATTACCATACGTAATTGTAGCTGTGCCTACTTGAATTTTTAAACCTGTCAAATCAAGTCCACCAATCAAAATACCCACAATCGGCATCAATATATCATTTACCAAAGAAGTCACAATTTTTCCAAAAGCACCACCAATAATGACACCCACCGCCATATCCATGACATTTCCTTTGGCAATAAATTCTTTAAATTCACTGATTGTTTTATTTGGTTTCCTATTATTTTTCCTTTTTAAAATGCAATGTTTGTTTCAAAACAGTTGAACAAGCTAAATCCCCAAGAACATTGACACAAGTGGCTCCCATGTCACATAAAGTATTAATCGAAATATAAACACCTAAGATTTGATTTGTTGGTATCCCCGCAATTGGACATAAAGCCGCAAAAGCAGCAATCGCACCACCCGGAACACCCGGAGTACCAATACTTAATAATACGTTACAAGCAAGTACTGTAACCATAGTACCAATGCTTAAATCAATACCAAGTGCAGTCGCAAAGAACGTGATCATAAATGACATCAAAATTGAGACAGCATCCATATTGATTGTTGCTCCCAAAGGTAAAGTCAACGAAGTAATCTCTTCTGGAATGCCAATCTTTTCTGTAGCACACTTTAATGAAAGAGGAATCGTTGCACTGCTTGAACAAGTACCGAACGCATTCAATGCGGCAGGTGCAACATCTTTAAAGAATTGTATTGGGCTGTATTTCCCAAACAATTTGACCATTCCACCATAAATAATAAACGCATATAAATAGAACGTAATATATAAAGCCAATAATACTTGTCCTAATTGAAGCATTGTATCTACACCATTTGAGTGCATAACAGTCGCAATACAGGCAAATACTCCAAATGGAGTCACATACATAATTTTACTAATAATAAAGATAGAAATCTGATAAATTGAATCACACAAATTGATAAATGGATCTGCTTTTTCCTGAATAGCCAAGCACGCCAATCCAATAATTACCGCAAAAGCTAATACCTGAAGCATATTTCCTGATGCGAAAGCTTCAACTGGATTGGATGGAATAATATTCTGTAACGTATCCAACAATCCATTAAATGTAGCTGCTTCAACTTGCGTTTTTGTTGCTACGATATGTGCATTTTTTCCCAAATGTAACATACGAGGCAATACTAGACCAAGTCCAGAAGCCAAAGCAGTTGTTCCCGTATACCATAATAAAGCGTGCAATCCAACTTTACCTGTTTTGGCAATATCTCCAATGCCAATAATTCCCATAACTAAACTTGTGAACACAAGTGGGAAAATCATCATTTTTAATGCCGACATATAAATTGTGGCAACTACACTTAATGCTGTATTTGCCCATTCCGGCATAACAACACCAATGATAACACCCGCAATTAAACCAATAAAAATACCAAGTGTTATATTATATCCCTTCTTTTTCATAACTCTCCTCCAATAATGTGAATATTTTACCATATGATTACAAAGATGTAAAAGTTTACATGAGAATAAAAGAAAGACACTGCCTAAAACAGTGTCATTTGATTTTCTTCATCCAATCCTTCTAAAGCATTCATTTCCGCAAGCTTTTCAACTAGCGTTTTTGAAAGCTGCGTACGCTTTAAAACATCTTCTTTAGATAGGAATGGTTTTTCTTCTCTTGCCTTAACAACAGACAAACCTACGTTTGAACCCAATCCATCAATACTTGTAAATGGTGGAATGATTGCCTTTGGATCGTCTGGATCCACAATAAATTCTGTGGCTGCACTACGATTAATGCTGATATTTGAGAATCTAAAGCCACGCAAAACCATTTCTAAAGCTAACTCTAAAGTATCATAAATAGCCAGTTCTTTATCACTCGGCTTTTGCGTTTTATCTTCCTTCATATGCTTGATATCCGCCATTCTTTGACGAATAGCCGCTTCACCTTGAATCATTGTTTGCACGTCATACGCATCACATCGAATACTGAAATACATACAGTAATAGTGAACAGGCATATGCACCTTAAACCACGCAATACGTACCGCCATCATTACATAAGCAACGGCATGGGCTTTAGGGAACATGTACTTGATTTTTGTACACGAATCAATGAACCATGCTGGTACATTATTGGCTTTCATTTCCGTAACCCATTCATCCTTCAAACCCTTACCCTTACGAACACTTTCCATAATGGTAAAAGATAGCTTTGGTTTCACTCCATATCCCATTAAATCAACCATGATATCGTCACGACATCCAATAACTTCATTCAACTTGCAAGTTCCGTTATCAATTAAATCCTTGGCATTTCCCAACCAAACATCCGTACCATGAGAAAGACCTGAAATTGTTACCAATTCCGCAAATGTAGTTGGCTTTGTAAGCTCAAGAATACCACGAACAAATGGCGTACCAAACTCTGGAATACCCGCTGCTCCTGTTACTTCATTATATTTTGTCGTATCAATTTTCAATGATTCCGTGGTAGAAAAAATAGCCATTGTAGCCTGATCATTCATTGGAATCTGACGAACATTTACACCCGTTATTCTTTCCAACATCTTCATTGCCGTTGGATCCACATGGCCTAAAATATCAAATTTCAAGATATTATCGTGAATCTGATGGAAATCAAAGTGCGTTGTTTTCCATGTTGCATTCGGGTTATTAGCTGGATACTGAACAGGTGTAAAATCATGAACATCCATATCCAATGGAACAACAACGATTCCTCCTGGATGCTGTCCAGTCGTTCTTTTTACGCCTTCACAGCCTTTGGCCAAATCCACACGCTTCGCCTCATTAAAAGGCTCGCACTCCATTTCCTCCTCATATCCCTTTACATAACCATATGCCGTTTTTTCCTGTACCGTACCTACAGTACCCGCTCTAAATACGTGATCATCTCCAAATACTTCTTTTGTGTAGGCATGCGCATTCGGTTGATATTCACCAGAAAAGTTCAAATCGATATCGGGAACTTTATCTCCTTCAAAACCTAAGAATGTTTCAAACGGAATATCCTGACCATCTCCACGCATAATTTCTCCACAAACCGGACAAATCTTATCGGGCAAATCAAATCCAGATTTTGCTTCATCACCATCTAAAAACTCATAATGCTGACAATTCTTACATACATAATGAGGTGTTAGTGGATTTACTTCTGTAATATTTGACATTGTCGCAACAAAGCTAGAACCAACAGAACCACGTGAACCAACTAGGTATCCATCATCATTACTCTTCTTAACTAGTAAGTGTGAAATATAATATACTACATAGTAGCCATGTCCAATAATACTATCCAATTCACGTGTTAAACGTTTCTCAACAATATCTGGCAAATCTTTTCCATACCATTCGTGTGCTGTTTCAAAACATATATCACGCAACTTTTGGTCAGATCCCTCAATGTCAGGTGGATATAGTTTATCTTTGATTGGAAAAATCGGCTCAGTTAAAAGCTTCAATTTATTTGTGTTTTCCACAACAATTTCATAAGCTACATCTTCACCCATCCATTCAAAAGCCTTTAACATTTCATCCGTTGTCAATAAATGCTGATTTGGATTACTCGTAGCCTTACGTGCTTGTTTATTGTAGATATATAAAGGATGTCTTGCGTTTCCAATAGCCTTCGCATTGATATAAACATCACGAAGACGTTTTTCATTTGGATTCACATAATGTGCATCACTCGACGCAATAACCATTTTTCCTGCTTCTTTTGCCGTATCATAAATAAATTGTAAATACCATTTCAAGTCATCTACATCAGTAATACTGCCTCGATCCAATAGATTCTTATAACAATCCAATGGCTGCAATTCAATATAATCATAATACTGCATCGCTTCATATAGTTCTTTTTTACTACGCGTATGTGCTAATTCAAAAATCTCACCATTTTGACAAGAAGAACCAATCAATAAGTTTCCATGATCCCATTTCTTTGAGATTTCTTCCTTAATAATACGTGGCTGTCCATTTTCTTTTCCCATACTCACTAAATATTGCGTATGAGATAAAGTAATCAATTCAAACAATTCTTTCAAGCCATCTTTATTCTTCGCATACACAGTCATATGATATGGACGATTTCTTTCATACGGCTTCTTTGTAGAATATTTTTCACATCCACCTTCCATATCAACCAATGTATCTAAAGTTGCTTCATGTCCTAACTGATTCATCATGTTATACATGACTTGCGAAAGAACGTCCGCATCATAGTCCGCACGGTGCGCCCCTTCTCCATCGTAACTTACACGATAATGACGACATACACTTCCTAAATTAAAACGTTTTTGATCATTTGGGAGCATCGCATAGGATAATGGTAACGTATCAATAACTGGATTCATTAATTCTTCATGACCCGTTTTTCTGCAAGCAGCATTCATAAAGCCAACATCAAATGTCGCATTATGTGCAACTAAAATAGAATCACCAATAAAATCCAACAACTCCTCTAAAGCATCTTCGATAGGTTTAGCACGATCCACATCATTTTGTGTGATATGCGTCAAATTTGAAATATGAGCCGGAATCGTACGTTTTGGGTTGATAAACATCTGTAAACGCCCCACTTCTTCACGATTCTTAATTTTCACACCACCAAACTCAATAATTTCATCACGCGTGTTAGAAAGTCCTGTGGTTTCCAAGTCAAATACAACAAATGTTGCATCCTCTAATTTTCGATGATCATTATTGTAAACAATATGATATTTAGAATCAGCCACTAACATTTCACATCCATACAACATTTTAAATTCACGATTTGGATCTTTTTTTGATAAAGCTTCAATCTTATGTTGTGCCATTGGAAATGCCTGTACAACCTGGTGATCACATACACCAATTGAGTCCATACCCCAGTCATAAGCTGTTTGAATAAATTCTTCGATAGCACAAACTCCATCCATTTCAGAAAAATTAGAGTGTACGTGCCATTCTGTTCTTTTAACCTGTGCATGATCCATTCTTTTCTTTTCTTCTGTGATTTCAAGCTTACGCACCATAAAAGAATCACACTTTGAAAAGTTATCATAAACAACTTCACCCGTTAAAATAACGTGCATTCCTTTTTTTACACTATCAATTTCTTCAATTGGACATCTTGCCCCTTCAAAACGCTTAGCCACGATTGCATCATCATAATCACTAATATAAAGCATCTGCAACGTTTTTCCACTTTTCATAACACGATTGTCAATATCAAAGATATGTCCTTCGATTTGTACATTTGAATAGCCCACTCGCAAATCCGCTATCTTATATGTTGTAGCCGATTCCTTTTTATAGCTATTTGAAGAAGGATATTGCTTCTTCACCGGCTCTGTTTTGACAGGTGCTGGTGTAATTTCAACCTTAGCCGTTTCAATTGCGACATCATCTTCTACTTTCTTACAAACAATTTCTTGTGTAATACCTACTTCACTTAATTTTTCCATTAAAGACGGCAAAGCCAAATTTAAAGCAGCTAAACGAGCTTCATCGCGCGTAGAGAAACATATCGTATCCTTTTCTATATAGGGATGAAGAAAGCGAAAATCTTTAATATCAGCATATTTTTCAACAAAATGATTCACATAACGATCGAGTTCATCCATTTCCACTTTATTGTTCCGTACATGAATATGAAGCTTTACATGCACATGCAAAGCAACCTGAAGCTTTGTGATGATCTGTTCATATATTTGTAAAGGAATTACATTTTCAAATTCAACATAAAAATCAACTACTTTATGAGCCGCATGAAATACAGGATTCGCATAAAACTTAGCTGTTTTAAAGTATGAATATAATTCCTGATCTAATAATTTCTCAAATACTTCCATTTTCTATGTCCTATTTTGCCATTTTTTCAAAAGCATCCTTAGCCGCTTTTTGTTCCGCCTTTTTCTTTGTGCTACTCGTTCCTTGTCCTAATAAAATATCATCCAAATATACGCCCATTGTGAATGTTGGCGCATTGCTAGGGCCTTTTTCTTCTAACAATTTATATTGAATTGTCTTTCTAGAATCTGCCTGAATTACTTCCTGAAGATGCGTCTTATAATCCGTTACCGCTTCACTCTTTTCTTGTTTAAATACAGGCTTCATATATTTTGTTAAGATTTCATCACATACAGAATATCCCTGATCAATATAAATAGCTCCGATACAAGCTTCGAATTGATCAGCCAAAATACTTTCCCTGTGGCGTCCACCTGTTTTTTCTTCTCCAACACCAAGACGTAAAAATTCATACCATCCTAATTGTCTATTTAGTACTGCTAATGTAGATTCACAAACAGTTTGCGCACGAAGCGTAGTCATCTGCCCTTCACGCATTTTTGGCTGCATCAAAAAAAGCTGTGTTGCACTCCAAATCTGCAAAACCGAATCTCCCATAAATTCAAGACGCTCATTGTCGCCCATTTCACGATGATGTTCATTCGCATATGAAGAGTGTGTACATGCTTCTAAATAAATATCTTCATCTTTATAACTATATCCATTTGCCTTTAACCAATCGATAAATTTATCCATTTTTATTCTCCTTTTTCTAAATCTTCTAATACACAGGCCGGTACAAAACCAGAAATATCCTGTCCATATTTAAAAAGTTCTCTTACATTTGAACTTGAATACAAACTATATTCAGGACGCGTAAACAAACAAACTGTTTCAATATGATCATCCAATCTTGCGTTCATAAAAGCCATATTTTGCTCGTAAGTACAATCCACCCCATTACGAATTCCACGTACCAGCACAGTAGCATTTACACTTTTACATGCATCCACTACTAATCCAGATTGAATTTTACACGTAACATTCGGCATATTCTTAGTTGCCTCATTTAACCATTTTAATCTTGTTTCTTCATTAAACTCATTATTTTTATCTGAATTTGGTGAAATAAAAACAACAAGTTGATCAAACAATTTACTTGCTCTTTCAATAATATCTAAATGCCCATAGGTTACTGGGTCAAAAGTTCCACAAAAAGCAGCGATTTTCATTCTATATTCTCCCTTCGATAATATGAAATACGCGTAATTCCATATGTTTTTTCTTTATATTTTGTAAATGAAGCCATTTGCTCTGGCCATATCTCTTCCTGTAAGCTTTCAATCACAACAATCCCATCCTCTTTTACAAGATTCTGTTCATCTAATTTTTGAAGTAATTTTTCATTCTCTTGTTTTGCATAAGGAGGATCAATATAAACGACATCATACTTTAATGTAAGACGCTCTAACACACTAAAAATATTTCCGCAAATAATTTTTGTTTCCTTATCCGCCTTTAAACTTTTTACATTTTCTTTAATGACAGAAACAGCTCCCTTATTATTATCCACTAAGGTAGCATGATCCATTCCACGACTTACGGCTTCTAATCCCATATTTCCTGTCCCGCTGTAACAGTCCAAAAAATTTCCACCATCGAATAGATTTCCTAAGCTCGAAAAGATAGCGCCTTTTATTTTATCCTGCGTAGGTCGCGTCGCATCATTTTTAGGACTTTTTAATGATCTAGAACCATATTTACCTGCAACAATTCTCATAATAAACGATCCATCTCCTTTTTTCGGATTGAACAAATACAATTTTGTGCCAACCCCATCGTCAACATAATAGAAATTAGACTTGTACCGCCACTACTAATAAATAAAAGTGGAACACCTGTAAAAGGAATCAAACATGCAACTCCTCCTGCATTCAAGAAAAAGTGCATAAATAAATAAACACCGGTTCCTCCTAATACTACTTTATACATGACTTCACTCGTTTTGAAGGCATAGTAAAACAATCTAAATTCGATTAAGCCATATAAAGCCACTAAACATAAAAATCCGCCAATCCCTAATTCTTCAATTAATACAGCTAAGATATAATCATTATCCGCCTGTGTTAAATATCCATATTTACGAGCTGAATTTCCAGGGCCCTTTCCTATAACATTGGCACTTGCAATACCATATAAAGAATTGGCCGGCTGATATCCATCTCCATATACATCTGTATAAGGATCTTTAAAGTTTTCAATACGCACAGCAATATGTGCTAATGGAGTATGTTTTAATACCTCGGTACCAATATTTGTTACCCCAAACAAAACAACAGCCGAAACAATTCCTGCAGTCACAATAAGTTTCAAAATACGTTGTGTGCGTAGTAATACTGGATATTTAGGTATCATGATACATGATAAAAAAATAAAAGTAATAATCGTTAATGTTCCATAATCTTTTTGGAAAACAATTATTATACATATACAGATATATACAATCCAAGCTCTTTTGAAAAGCTTGCCCTTTTCCTTTAACATAGACGTTTTCTTTTTTGCATGATATAGACATGTCGCACATAAAATAATCATAAACGGCTTCACAAATTCACTCGGCTGTAAAGACATTCCAGCAATCTGAATCCACGCATGGCTTCCTCCTACTTCTGGAAATGCGAATGGAAGCGCCAATATGAATAAACAAAGAGGAATAAATCCTATTTCAAATTTTGAAAACCAACTGAAACGAAATGCTTTATTCATAAATAACATGGCAATATAACCAATCAACACAAATACACATTGCTTGCCCATGACTTTAGGTACAATATTAGGTGCATAGGTAGTCTTTCCTACATTGGTTGAGACAATCATGAATGTTCCTGCCACCAAAAGAATCGCAATTGCCCAGTTAATATATTTATCGCACTTTGGATCTAAAGCCAGAAATGATAATCTCGGCTTCTTTGTCTGTTCGGACATGCTAATCCCCCCATCATAAATTCTATTTTACCATATTTTCAAAAATCATTTGTCAAGAATTCGAAAATGCTATAGAATACTTGCGAGGATGATTACTATGAAAATAACAAGCAAAGACATTATATTGGATACAGATGAAAGAATTCGCATGCATAGTGAGCCAGTTTCATTGCCTTTATCAAATGAAGATAGAGAACTATTAGAGGCTATGCTAGAGTATGTACGTAATTCTCAAGATGATGAAATAGCACAGGCTGAAGGTCTACAACCCGCTGTTGGTATTGCTGCCGTTCAGGTTGGTGTTTTAAAACAAATGATTGCCGTTGTAATTCCATACGAGGATGGTGTAGATGAAGTTGCCTTGGTCAATCCAAAAATCATTTCTGAATCTGTACAAAATGCATATTTAGATAATGGAGAAGGCTGTTTATCTGTAAAGGGAGAACATCCTGGTCACGTTTTCCGTCATGCACGAATCAAAGTTCGTGGTTATGATTTAATTCAAGACAAAAATATTACGATTTCGGCAGAAGGCTATTTTGCAATCTGTCTTCAACATGAAATCGATCACTTATCAGGTACCCTTTTCTACGATCACATTGATGCCAAAAATCCTTGGAAAAGTGATGATGAGGCAGAAGTCATTTAAGCTTCTGCTTTTTTAAATTGCGTAGCTTTGCTATAATAAAACTAGAATCATTAAAAATATAGAAAGAGGTCGAATATGCCAAAAACACAAGAGCAAACGTTTGGGCATGCATCGAACAAAAAACCATATCATGCAAAAAATCACGTTGAAAAAGGTGATACTTTAATCTATGCCTTGGGAGGTTTAGGTGAAGTTGGTAAAAATATGTACTGCTACGAACATGAAAATGAAATTTGTATCGTAGATTGTGGTGTTTTGTTCCCTGGTGATGAATTGCTAGGAGTTGATTATGTTATTCCTGATTATCACCATTTGATTCGCATGAACAAAAAAAGAAAGTTTTTAGTCATTACCCATGGTCATGAAGATCACATTGGAGGTATTCCTTTCTTACTAAAACAAGTCCAAATTGATGCAATTTATGCACCTCGTTTTGCTAAAGCTTTGATCCTTAAAAAGTTAAGTGAACATAAAGGACTAGAAAAAACAAAAATTATAGAAATTGATGAAAATTCAAGTGTCACAACAAAATACTTTAAAGTAGGATTTTTCAACACTATCCACTCTATCCCCGATTCATTAGGCGTACACATTACATGTCCTAACGGATCTATCGTTCATACAGGTGACTTTAAATTTGATTTAACGCCTGTTGGAACAAATGCCGATTATCAAAAAATGGCATTTATCGGAGTTACAAAACCTGATTTATTAATGTCAGATTCAACCAACTCTGGAGTTGAGGACTTCTCAATTTCAGAAAGAAAAGTCGCAAATGAAATTCAAGACATTATGCGAAAAACAAAACAACGTTTAATTGTTGCCACATTCGCATCCAATGTACATCGTGTTGCCCAAATTATTGAGGCTGCTACAAAATTCGGACGAAAAGTCATCGTTTTTGGTCGCAGTATGGAAAACGTTGTAGATATCGGAAGAAAAATGGGTACAATCAAAGCCAAAAATTCTGACTTTTTAAGCCCTGAAGAATTAGCTCATACACCAGATGAAAAGGTTTGTATCATCTGTACAGGAAGTCAAGGGGAACCTCTTGCAGCCCTATCTAGAATCGCAAAAGGTACGCACCGTTTTATTCATTTAAAGCCTGGTGACACAATTGTCTTCTCAAGTAACCCCATTCCTGGAAACCAATCCAGTGTAAATAAAGTTATTGATAACCTATTTAGATCGGGTGCAACCGTACTAACAAAATCAATCTTAAATAACTTGCACACAACAGGACATGCGTCAAAAGAAGAACAAAAGCTAATGCTTCAGCTAGTTCGTCCAACTTATTTCATGCCAATACATGGTGAATATAAGATGTTGATGCAACACCGTCAAACCGCAATTGAAACAGGTATCCCTAAAGAAAATATCTTCGTATGTGCTAATGGTGATATTCTTATTTTAAGAAATCATAAAGTGCTTCAAAGTGACTGGCGATACCAGGGTGATGATATCTACGTAGATGGAAATGATATTTCTGGACTTTCAACAGCTGTATTAAAAGATCGTCGCATCTTAGCTGATAATGGCTTAGTCGCTGTAATCTTAGCTATTGATTCAAAAGAGAATAAGATTTTAATGCGTCCTGTCATTGTATCACGTGGTTTTGTCTTTATTAAAGACTCACAAGGATTGATCAAAGAAGCGGAATATATCGTTAATAATTCACTTCAAGAAAAGATGAAAGAAAAAACAACTTTCTCTGAAATTAAGAACTGTGTTCGCTCCACATTAGAGCCATTCTTATATAAGAAAACGCATCGAAATCCAATTGTAATTCCAGTTATTTTAAATTCAAAACAAACAATGGAAGAACTTCAAAAGAATCGTAAGAATGGTTTTTATACTAGAAAACCTAGAACAACAAAGGCATCCTAAAGATGTCTTTTTTTTTCATGTATGCTAAAATAAGACCATGACAAATCTACAAAAGAAAATGTTTATTGTGATTGCCATTCTTTTTGCAATCGTACTCAGTATGCTAGGATCATTAACTTTCGCACAAAAAATTGAGCCAAATCAATTAAATGTTCAATATAAAACTTTAAAGGACGAAAAAATCCCTAAATCTATGAACGATGTCTCAATTGTATACTTTACAGACTTACAATATGGTAAGTTTGAAAACAAAAAAAGAGCCAACAAGCTCTTTGATACAATTCGACACTTAGACCCAGACATTGTTATTTTTGGAGGAGACCTCTTCGATACATCTTGCCAAATGAACCAGCAAGATATAGATTACATCACAAATAAGCTTTCTAACATTCAAGCACCTCTAGGTAAATTCTGTGTTTTAGGTGAAAAAGATGAGGCAAATAACGATGTCATACGCTCTATTTTAAATCAATCTCAATTTGAAATATTAGAAAATGAAACGATTCTACTTACAAATGAACAAAAAGACGGCATAACGTTAAGCGCACTATCAAACAGTCCAGATATTAGTAAAATCTCAATTTCAAATCAACAATATAACCTATTGATTTCCCATATGCCTGATACGATCACAAATGAGGATCTAACCACAAAAGCCATATCATTAGCTTTATGTGGACATTCCCATGGCACACAAATCACATTCCCAATTTTTGGAGGATATAAATCAATCGATGGCGCAAAATCATTAAATCGTTCACACGCCAAAAGACTTTCTTTTCCCTACATCATTTCAACTGGAATCGGATGTACTCACACGAACCTTCGCTTTATGGCAAAACCAGAAGTTTATTATCTTATGCTTCAAAACAAGTAAGACAACGCAATGTGTTGTCTCTTTCTTTACCTTCTTTTCTCAATCAACAATAAATACGGACAATAATCCACTAGTAAGTTTTGTACTTTTTGAACCTGAATTCCCGTCTGTGATTTCAAAAAATTCTCAATACATTTTGCCTCTTTGACACCCGATTCATGTGGATACATCACAAGAGCCATTCTTCCTTTTACTTTTAAAAGATGTAAAGCTTGTTTAACAGCCATAACACTCGATAAAGATTGAGTTGTAATTTCATGACTTCCACTTGGAAAATATCCAAAATTAAATATGATTGCATCTACAGATTCATGAACATACTCTTCCATATGCTCATGACCCACATTATAGAAACAAGTTCTTACATTCAAAAATCTATTTCTTGTATTTTCAAACACATCCTTTTGAATTTCAAATCCATATACTTTATGCACATGCATAGATAAAAAGAAATCGGTATCTTTTCCTTGACCTAATGTTGCATCTATACAAATGGCTTGTTTATGAAGTACAGGCTTTAAAAATTCATGCGATTGATCGACCATTGATTTCATCGTAATTTTAATGCCTCTTTATACAACATATAATCTTCTGTTTTATCACATACAAAACATACATGAATCACCTTTGTTTCAGGAAATTTATTCATTAAACGTTTGATTGTCTCAATTGCGATAACACAAGCCTCATGATTTGGATATCCATTGATACCTGTAGAAATACAAGGAAATGCGATATTGATTGATTCCATGTTGTGTTTGCGCATATAATCATACGCTAATGCCATACTATTCCAGTAGCAAGCAGCTAAATATTCATTTTCATTATGCGTTCCATCAATATATCGTGGTCCACACGTATGAATAACAGCTTTACACGGCAAATTAAAAGCATCCGTCATTTTTGCCTTTCCCACATCCAAACCATTTAATTTCTGACAAGCCTTTTTCATTTCGCTTCCCGCTTGATGAAAAATTTGTGCACTCACCCCTTGCATTGGTAAGATTTGTTGATTGGTTGGATCTACAATTAAATCAAAATCCAACATAGATAAATTTCCTTTTAATGTACTAATCATTGGTCTTCTCCCATCTTTGTCATTCGACTTGACAATTTTTGTGCAGAAATTGACACACTATGAAACTGGGTTGCTAAAGTTTCCAATGTCTTTTCCGCTTTTATACTTCTTTCTACAAGACGATTCGCATCCTCCTGCAACAATAATATATTTCGTTCAATTTCTTCCATATGACTTGTTCTATAAAAATCCTTTGTGCTTGACAATAAAGTCATTACCTCTGCCACAAGTGTAGTTGGAGATACGAGCATGACTCTTTTTTGTAAAGCATATGTAAATAGATCATCGCACTTAGCACATACAAATTGATAAATAGCTTCACTAGGTACAAACAGTAAAGCATATGGCATCGTATCCATATTGATATATTTATTGGCAACATCATCAATATGTTTTTTCATATTCATCTTAAAAGGTCTTAGATATGTATCTTCATCTTCCTGTAAATTCAAATAGTTTTCCATCGGAAATTTTGAATCAATACACAATACCTTTTTTGTATCTGGCAAATGAAAAGCACAATCTGCAATCTTACCATTTGGCAAAGTATACTGCATTGTATAAATTGAAGGATTTTGTCCACAGTATACACTAAGAAGCATATCCAATTGATATTCTCCCCAGTTTCCTCTTAGCTTTGTATTTGTCATAACTGTATTCATACGATATAAATACTCTTCCATTTGATTCAAGCTCACTCTAGAAGTTGCCTGATTTTTTTGTACATCCTGCACTTGTTTTAATAAATACTCAAAATTTTTTTGTAGAATCAAAGAGTCTGAATTCGAAGAAATAACTTCTTTCGATTTATTTTGCATCAATAAAACAATTAAGCATACAATCACAATGCATAATAATATTAAAATAATGATTTCCATTAAAACCTCCATATGCGAAAAGAAAAGAGACAAAATATTTTGTCCCCTCATTTGTATATTTATTATAGTTCAACTCAAAATGAATTACTACAATTTTTGAAATTCTTTCATATATTCCACTAGAAAATCAGCCGTAGCCTCCACCATTTCTTTGCCCCATTCATACGTGGCATATTTAGGATGATCCTTGCCAAACCAACCATTATCACTACTCAAACGATTGCTTCTTGGAACTGGAATATCTACACCTTTAAAATTAACTGTTTGTGCATTGGATGCAGTTAAAGAAGGAGTAAATACATTTAAATTTGAATCTGCAATCTTATCTTTCTGAACTAAGCTTTCATCCACATACAACATCGCAGCCGTTTCCTGACCTGCACCATGACCTCCGGCCCATTCCGGATTGATTTTCCCAGCAATCGTCCACCAATCAAAAATTGTTCCAACAGCGCCCTTTTTATATAAATGACGACACACTTTACTTAAAGCATGCGTATTTCCTCCATGACCATTTAAAAACACGAAATGTCTTGCACCACAATCATATAATCGATCACTAATTCTTTCCATCACCATTTCTAATAAGTCACTCCCAATCGAAATCGTTCCTGTATATTCCGTATGAAAATCAGCATCACCATAAGGTAGCGTTGGACATATCAATGCATCACTTTGTTTTTCTACAAACTCTAATATTTTATTTGGAATCATTGTATCCGTTCCTAAAGGATTATGAATCCCATGATTTTCTGTACTTCCCGTAGTTAAAATGACCATGTCATGATTCTTAAAATATTCTTCACAATCTTTCCAACTCATTCTTTCTAATCGCATAACTTCACTTCCTATCTTTATATATGTATAATACTCCTATTGAAAGGAATTTTTCTATGGATATTCAAATTTTATTATTTATACAAGATAATATTCGTCACTATATATTAACTCCATTCTTTACTTTAATTACCAATGAATACTTTTTATATGCACTTCTATCGATTGTATTAGTTTACATGCTCAAGAAAAACGAAAACACTCGAAAGCTCGCAAAAGAAACAATCATTGCGTTTTTGATTTGTACCGTATTATTCATTGTATTAAAACTTATTTTTCAAAGGCCAAGACCCTTTGATGCGTTTAATCAATTGATTCCATTAGTGGATAAACCATCCGATTACTCATTTCCATCTGGACACACAGCATCTGCCTTTATTTGTGCTTTTATGGTTTATGATGGTCTACCCAAAAAATATAGTATTCTAGTTATCATACTTGCGATACTTGTTGCCTTTTCTAGACTTTATGTTGGTGTTCATTATCCTACTGATATACTAGCTGGAATTGCCCTCGCCTACGTTGTTTATAAATTTATGAAGAAAACTATGTCGACAAAATGACATAGTTTTTTTGTAGGAGTATAATGAAAACAGATATAGGACGAGTTAACATTACACAAAGTAAAGGAGGATTATTGTATGTTACACGAAGTATCTTTTACATCTTATAATGAACGTGATCAAGTACAAGGTTGGATTTATGTTCCTGCCTGCAAGCCGAATGGAATCATTCAATTGATTCATGGATTTGGTGAACATTCAAGACGCTATATCCATATGATATCGGCTTTCTTGGACGCTGGCTATATTGTTGCAGCTGATGATCATGTAGGCCATGGAAAAACTGCGATGGTAAATAATGCATGGGGTGACTGGGGAGATAAAGGATGTCACACAATGATGGAAGACGAACACACATTAAAGGAAATTGTATGTGAAAAGTATCCCAATTTACCTTACTTCTTGTTTGGTCACAGTATGGGTTCATTTATCACTAGAGATTTTATTGCGAAATATGGAAATGAATTGAATGGTGCAACTATTTGTGGCACAACAGGTGTTTTCCGTGGTGCAAAAGAAGTTGGGGAAAAATTAAAAGAAATCATTGATGCAGGACATGGTGAAGAATCTGATCCAAATGTTGCAAGCTCACTTATGGGTTGGATGTGCGAACGTTGTGGTGAAATTCAAATTGGAAATGAATGGATCTGTCATGATTCATATGTACAAATCGACCATGCACAAGATCCTTTTGACGCCTTCACAAGACCCACAAGCAATCGTTCTATTTATGATTTCATTCAAATGATGCTTGTGATTGAAGGAACGCAATGGGCAAGAAAAGTACCTACCGAACTGCCTATTTATAATATTGCCGGTGATCAAGATCCTGTTGGTGAATACGGTCTTGGTGTATGTCAAGTTAGCAACTGGCTTGTAGAAACTGGACATCATGTTACTACTAAATTATATTCTGGCTATCGTCATGAAATTCATAATTATGCAGAAATCAAAAATGAAGTTGAAGCTGGAATCATAAATTTTATGAATTCAAATTTATAAGGGTGTAATTTAATTTGCACCTTTTTAGTTAAAGGAGTGAAGACTATGTTTAAAGCAATGCGAAGATTTAAGCAGCAATTACCAAAAGAAAAATGTATTGAAATACTTACTAATGAACCTCATGGTGTACTATCTTTAATGAGCGATTCTGGTTATCCATATGGATTTCCTATTACTCATTGGTATGATGAAAAGACTGGACATATTTATTTTCATGGTGCTAAAGAAGGACACAAAATGGATTGTTTAAAGCAAAGTAATAAAGCGAGCTTTTGCGTCATAGATAAAGGATTTAAAAAAGATGGTGAATGGGCCACACATTATCATAGTGTAATTGTATTTGGAAAGATTCAAATTGTAGATGATTCCGAAAAAATCAAAGAAATCTGTACAGAACTCTGTTTAAAATTTACTAATGATCAAGACTATATAGATCATGAATTAAAGTATTCAGGACCGAGTGTGCAATGTTTTGAACTCATTCCTGAACATATGAGTGGAAAAATCGTAAAGGAATCTTAATTGAGTTTCATGTCCTTCAATGTTACTATTATTGTAATAAAGTTGAGGAATTATTATGGCAAAACAAGCAACACTTGAACAATGGAAGGAACTTTATGAGCTTACTTTGGAAATCACAAAATTAAAGCCTTGGGAAGCTTATTGGGATCTAGATTTAATTGCGGTTGAAACAAAGAAAAACGAAGAACCAAACTTCGTATCTATCATGGGCAAAAGTGGTACATGTACAGGTATCAGTGTCTATCATGGAATGGAGGGTTATAGTGATTTTTGTCAAATCTGTAATGATGATTATAATGTTCCTGCAACATTTGTCATGTCAGATCAAAACTGCATTACTTGCTACTGGGGAAACCGAGATGAAGTAGATGAAGACATGTATTCGATCATCAAACAATTGGACTTTCGTTTTCGTGGAAATGGAAATTGGATCTATTTCAAAACATTTGAAAAGAAAAGCTTTCCAAGCTTACCTAACTTTGGCGAAGTAAAAATGTTGATTGAAACATACAAAGGCTTACTAGAAACACTAAAACATGAAGAATATCAAGAATCTGTTTTTGAAAATGGGGACATCTATTATGCCCAGAAGGATGAGGATGGAAATTGGTTTTCATACACTGTCCCTAGGCCGGAAGAACCAGACCGATATAACACAATTTATGTGAATGATGCTAGCTTAATTGAGCATTTTAAAAGTGTTGAAACAAGTGATCTAGAGCTTGCGATTGATATCGACTATATGATGGTCCCAACAAATGATACCGGCTTTGAAAGACCTATCAATCCCTTGGCCTATATTGTATTTGATTTAAGAAACAACCAAATCCTTCATTTTGACTTGATACATCCAGATCAAGAAGATTATGAAGTTATTATGAATAATTT
>ERZ869983.154-NODE-154-length-23260-cov-12.433335_pt1 | contig 23260 bp, 16 predicted proteins | sample MGYA00521106_ERZ869983 | MGnify/ENA primary metagenome ERZ869983 (study PRJEB32232, sample SAMN07284972) | human gut metagenome | biome: human-associated habitat; material: feces | host: Homo sapiens | place: Tanzania | collected 2014-04-05 ...
CCAGTAACGTTCTCCTTAGCGATAGGCACCTGCTCGAAAGTCTCCTGGTTCATGAAGATGCAACCAGTAGCGTCCTCGTAGAGGTACTGGTAAGGACGGCGCTCAACGCGAACATCCTCCAATTTGAAACCTACCTGGAATGTACGTTCCAATACACGACCGTCGGCAACATTCTTCAATTTTGTGTTCATTACGGTGTTACCTTTACCTGGCTTTCTGTGCTGAAAGTCGATGCAAACCCATACTTTGCCATCCATGCGGATGCAAGTACCAATCTTAATTTCCTGTGAATTAATCATTTCTTGTTTATCTTGAATGTTATTATAATAATCTCAAAATCGAGTGCAAAGTTACGGCAAAAACATGAAAAATCAAAGGAAATATCGAAAAAAACATAAATATTTAAGCTAAATTTGGTAGTTTTCTTGGTTATTTCAGAAAATATGCGTAATTTTGCAGCCCAAAAAGGGCGTGTTTTGCACTTTTGTGAAGAATATTAATTAAAAAATAAATAAGAAAAATGAAAAGAACATTTCAGCCTCACAATCGTCGTCGCGTAAACAAGCATGGTTTCCGTGAGCGTATGGCAACAAAGAATGGTCGTCGCGTATTGGCTTCTCGCCGTGCTCATGGCCGTAAGAAGTTAACTGTATCTGACGAGCACCACGGAAAGTAATTCCGAGGAAAGATTCGTCTGTTGACGATGACATTAAAAGCAGCAAGGATGTATTCTTTGCTGCTTTTTGTTGTTTATAACGCCCCTTCCTTTTCTGAGATTGCTCTTTTGGGAACAAAGATGTTTTGTTTTTATATCATAAAATAGGTGGTGAGAGTGCAAAAACTTTCCTTTTTATTTTGTTCTTCCCCCAAATACTTGTATCTTTGCACCAAAAAATAATATATGACTTCATCAGAGTTTATAAATAAGTTTAAGAGTAAGTACCTTTGGGGGAATATCGGTGCCATGATTCTGGTGCTGGTGTTGCTCTGTGTCGGTGTCAAGTATGGCATCGATATCTATACCCATCATGGTGAGGCCATCCGTGTGCCGGATATTCGATATAAGAATATCGATGATGCTACACATATCCTCGACGATGCGGGATTGGAAATTGTTGTAACGGATACGGGATATGTCCGCTCTTTGCCGCCTGATGTCATTCTGGAGCAGACTCCTGTTTTCGGAGAAGTGGTAAAGTCGGGACATGTTATCTATGTTACCATCAATTCTGATCATTCTCCACGTATCACCATTCCTGATGTCATTGACAACAGTTCCTTGCGAGAGGCAATGGCTAAACTTACTGCCATGGGATTCAAACTGGGTACACCTGAATATATTCCTGGCGAAGAGGATTGGGTTTATGGTATCCTCGTAAAGGGTAAGCATGTTGTGGCTGGTGATAAGGTCTCTATCGATGATGTGCTTGTCATACAGGTTGGCAATGGTAAACGGAGCGTTGATGATTCTATCGATGTGGTAGATCCGGTTTATCACGGCGAAGAAGATGTGATGGAAGGCGAAGGTGACATGAGCGGAGAAACTCATGAAGACAACTTCGAGGTGGTTCCTGGTACGGAAGCCACAGAGCCTGCTCCTTCGCATGAGCACCACCAGAAGGAAGTGGTGGAGTAAGGAAATGAATAATTGATAATTAATAATTGATAATTAAGAGTGGAAATTCTGAATTATATATATAATAAGGTATATGCTCCTGTAGAGGATGACTTCGGGTTTGATGCTGCAGGAGATATGGACGAACTGGATGATGAACTCCAGATGGAAGCTGGAGGAGCATCTTCTGCTTCTGGTGAAGGAGGAGATGAACTCTATGAGCACTGGAAGGTTCAGGTGGATGCCAACCAGGATCCGGTGCGCATTGATAAATACTTGGCTGATAAGATGGCCTATCAGAGCCGTAACCGTATTCAGCAGGCTGCTGATGCCGGATTCATCCATGTCAATGGTAAACCGGTAAAGAGTAACTATAAGGTGCGCCCTAACGATCTGGTTACTCTGATGCTTGACCGTCCCCGTCACGAAACGAGTATCAAGCCTGAAGAAATCGCTATCAATGTGGTTTATGAAGACGACCAGCTGATGGTGGTTAACAAGGAAGCAGGTATGGTGGTGCATCCGGGTGCGGGCAACTTTCATGGAACCTTGATTCAGGCGGTAGCCTGGCATTTAAGGGATATGCCTGAGTTTGATGCCAATGATCCGGAAGTGGGCTTGGTGCATCGCATCGATAAAGATACCAGCGGACTGCTCGTTGTGGCAAAGACTCCTACGGCAAAGACCGCACTGGGCAAGCAGTTCTTCAACAAGACTACCCATCGCAGTTACAATGCGCTCGTTTGGGGCAACATTGTAGAAGATGAAGGTCGGATAGAAGGCAATATCGGCCGTGATCCGAAGAACCGCCTCCGTATGAAGGTCTTCGATCCGGACAGCGGAATAGGCAAGACGGCGGTTACGCATTACAAGGTGTTGGAGCGTTTCGGTTATACCACCTTGGTGCAGTGTGTGCTGGAAACAGGCCGTACCCATCAGATTCGTGCTCACATGAAGCATATCGGTCATCCGCTCTTTATGGACGAAACGTATGGCGGAACAGAGATTCTGAGAGGTCAGCGCAGTAGCAGCTACAAGGCATTTATCCAGAACTGCTTCAAACTCTGTCCGCGTCAGGCTCTCCATGCCAAGACGCTCGGCTTCGTGCATCCTACAACCAAGCAGCAGATGGATTTTGACAGTGAGTGGCCAAATGATTTTAGACAATTAATAGAAAAGTGGCGCGGCTTCATCGCTGGCACCACACAAGATACATTCAAAAATATTTAGTAATTATGGAAAATAGCAAGAGAACGATAGCCATCGTATGCGGTGGTGATTCTTCTGAGCACGATGTGTCATTGCGCTCAGGACAGGGTTTGTACTCTTTCTTTGATAAAGAGCGCTACAATATTTATCTCGTTGATGTGAAGGGCACCGACTGGCATGTTGCTTTGGATAATGGTGAGACTATCGAGATTGACAAGAACGATTTTTCTTTCGTTATGAACGGCAAGCATGTCTATTTCGATTATGCTTATATCACCATCCACGGACAGCCTGGTGAGAATGGTGTGATGCAGGGTTATTTCGACCTCATCCATCTGCCATACTCTACAAGTGGTGTTCTGGTAGAGGCTATGACTTTTGATAAGTATGTGCTCAATAATTATCTGCGCGGTTTCGGTATAAACGTAGCAGACAGTATCTTGCTCCGTCGTGGTGAAGCTTATGATGAAGAAGAGATAGCCAAGCGCATCGGTATGCCTTGTTTCGTAAAGCCTGCTGCTGACGGCAGTAGCTTTGGTGTGAGCAAGGTGAAGAATGCTGACCAGCTGGCTCCAGCCCTCCGTGTGGCTTTCATGGAGAGCAATGAGGTAATGATCGAGGGCTTCCTTGATGGAACAGAAATTTCACAGGGCATCTACAAGACAGCCGAGAAGACTGTTGTTCTGCCAGCTACAGAGGTGGTGACCACCAACGAGTTCTTCGATTACGATGCCAAGTATAACGGTCAGGTACAGGAAATTACTCCAGCCCGTCTCTCTCCAGAGACTGCAGAAGAGGTAGCCAAGACCACATCACGCATCTACGACATTCTTCATGCCAACGGTATCATCCGTATCGACTATATCATCTCTAAGGATAAGGATGGTAAAGACAAGGTGAACATGCTGGAGATCAATACCACTCCAGGTATGACCGTTACCAGTTTCATTCCTCAGCAGGTTCGTGCAGCAGGTCTTGATATCAAGGATGTGCTCAGCGAAATTGTGGAGAATCAGTTCTAGAATAACAAACTCATATATGGTTCTGCGATTTTTTCGCAGAGCCATATATATATTAATAGGTATATATTATGAATATCCCTCAAGAATTTGATACCATCCGTCCTTGGGAGCCTGAAGATCTCCCAGAGGTATTCGACCGTTTGCTTTCAAACGATCAGTTTAAACAAGTGCTTGCCTATCTCTATCCACAAGTACCTTTCGAAATGATTGCCCAGAAGTTGAAGGCATGTAAGACCAATCTGGATTTCCAGTTGGCTTTTGCTTACGATTTTGTTCATGGCATTCTGAAGAAGGCAGCAACAGGCTGCGAGATGGATTGTACATCGCTCGATAATACCCGTAATTATACTTTCATCAGTAATCACCGTGATATCGTGCTCGATTCAGCCATTCTCGATGTCCTTCTTATCGATAATGGTTTTAAGACCACCTGTGAGATTGCCATCGGTGATAATCTCCTTTCTCTTCCTTGGGTCAAGGACCTGGTACGTGTCAACAAGGCGTTTATCGTAGAGCGTGCTCTGAGCATGCGCCAGATGCTGATGTCGAGCAAGCGTCTTTCCGACTATATGCATTTTGCCATCAAGGAGAAGAACGAGAATATCTGGATAGCCCAGCGCGAGGGTAGGGCCAAGGATAGTAATGACCGCACCCAGAAGAGTATCCTCCAGATGATGTCGATGGGAGGCGAGGGCAGCATTATCGACCGCCTGAAGCAACTTCATCTCGTACCGCTCTCTATCAGTTACGAATATGATCCATGCGATTTCCTGAAGGCAAAGGAGTTCCAGCAGAAGCGCGATAATGCCGATTGGAAGAAGGGACCAATGGATGATCTGGTAAGCATGCAGACCGGTATCTTCGGCTATAAGGGTCATGTTCATTACCATGCAGCCCCATGTCTTGATGATTATCTGGACAGTCTTGATCCTGATATGCCTAAGCAGGATATATATAATAAGGTAGCCGCCTACATGGATGAGCAGATATTCAAGAACTACCGCCTCTATCCGGGCAATTATGTGGCTCTTGATTTGCTTGAAAACTCAACTGCTCATCAGGCAGAATATACTGCCGAAGATAAGGCAAAATTTGAAAAATATATGGCTGGTCAGCTTGCGAAAATTGACCTTCCAAATAAGGATGAAGCTTACTTGAGAGAAAGAATTCTCGAGATGTATGCCAATCCTGTACGTAATTACCTTGTTGCTCAATAGCGGCAAGGTAATACTTTTTCTGTTTGATGATGTTGGAAACTGTTATTATCTGCCTGTTTTAATCAGACTCCTAATTGGTAATTCATAAGCTGTTTACGACAGACAGTTAACAGGCAAACCACAGACAGCCTACTGGCGCTATAGCCGCTAGTGGACTGTTCGCCTAGAACAGCCTTCCCCAATGCCTTTGTTTCGTTTTTATGCGAAGCTTACGAAGAAATACTCTTCACTCTTCACCTTTCGCTCGGAATCCCCTGTGTTTATCGGCATTCCGGGCGGTGAAGAGTATTCGGACACTCTTCACCTACTCTTCACCACTCTTCACCTTTCTGTTTTGGCGGATTTGCGTTTCTTCTTACGCCTCGATGCCTCGTGCCTAGGTGAAGAGTGGTGAAGAGTGGGTGAAGAGTCGCCGATAACTCTTCACCCCTTGAAACGCCCTGTTTGTGGGCGTTTCAGGGTATAAGGTGAAGAGTGAAGAGTTCAAATGTATATGTATAGAAAACGCTCCTGTTGCAATATGGTAACAGGAGCGTTTTTGTTTTTTCTTATTTGAACTTTTCAGCTTCCTGTTTCATCACATTCTCTATATCGATGGCATCGAATGGAACGGGGCCGCGGCTCAGCTCCGGTATGTTGAAACTCTTCAGGCAATCATCGTAGAAGGTTGGTTCCTTCTGCGGCAATACGAAAGGCTTGTGAGCCTTGCCCTGGCGGTCTACATAGCAGAAGTAAGGCTTGCCGTAAAGTCCGTCGTCACGTTTGCTGGCAAAGACAAACCATCTGCCGGTATGTGACCAACTGTGATAGGTATCGCTCTTCGAATCATATACTTCCAGTCGCTTGTCGGCGTTGGCATGAAAGGCTGGGATGATGATATTGGTATAGAAGGTGACGTATTTGCCCGATGGACTGAAACCGTAATATACACTTGAAGAAATCATGTTGGCGTTCTTTAGGTTCAGCTTGCGCAGTTTGCCCTTGCGGTTAAGAACAGTTAGCGTCAATTGTTTCCTCAGTTGATGTTCAACTTAGGCACCTCTGCCTTGTCGAAGTAATACCAGTAGGTATCGCTGAATGCCTGGTTGCCCCGCTCTTCATTATACTGATGGAAACGCTGCAGAATATCTTGACGCTTGATATATTTAGCCCATTCTTGCTGCTTAGCCTTTGTACCCGCCAGATAAATCATGAGAGCCTCCTGATACAGGCGTTCGTATGAAACGTTTTTCTGTTTGAGATAATAAGTATCATAATCCCGCTTGAAGGTTTCCATGTCTTTCAGGAGAAGATCGCTACAGAGCATGTAGTCGATGGCGATTTTGTTGTTCGGATTACTTTCTGCCAGTTCACACATGATGGTGTGACAATTCTCGTTCAGTCGTAGCGTATCCTTCCGGTTGATGAACGGGCGCTTTTCGATGTATTGCTGCAGGAGAGCTTTTTCATCAGTTGTTGCTTTTCTGGCAAGTGAGGAGAAGGCACGGTTTGCCCATCTGCTCCATACGAAGGTCTTTTGCAGAATACGGAGATATTTGCGGGTTGCTGCGTAGTCGCCCTTTACCAGATTGATTTCGGCAAGTCGCTTTACCATTCTGATATTCCGGTTGTTCGGAGAGCAGACATTGGCAAGCATTGTGGCACGTTCGCAGAAAGTCATGTCGCCCAGAACCCAATACAGTTCGTTCAGGGTCTTGATGGTGAGGGTTGGGGTGTCAGGTCCCAGTTTATTGAATGTACCCAGGTTGTTGCTCTGGAATCTCAGCAGGTTGTCTGGAAGATATCCGTTTTGCGCCATCACGAGGTTATAGTAGAACTTCATGTATTGGTCTGGATTTTCCGTCTTTTCTACGATGTTGATAACCTTATTATAATTACCGAAGTAATATTCACAGTCTACCGCGAATGTTTTCTCCAGATCCATTTGCGGTTTTACCAGTTTTCCGATACCCGGATAGGTATAAAGGGTTTGGAAGTCGCAGAAGTAGAGTCGCTTGGACAGCATCAGCAGGAAGAAAGGAATCACGAGGGCAGCCAGGCGATAGTAGGTCCCCACTTTCATGATGTTGGAAAGACATCCTGTAAATACCAGCGCTCCGTAGATCCATACTCCATTTCCAAAGAACCAGTGGCATACGAATACGGAAACAATGATGCTGAAGGCGGTAACCCAATGCGCTGCTCCCAAACCTGCTGCGGCAGAAGGATTGTCGTCCATCTTCTCTATCTTCTTGAGAAACATTCGGGTGGAAGTGAGCAGCTTGGTGCTGACACGGAACACACTGGCACCACCTGCTATTGCCAGAATGCTGCAAAGCCGGTAGTCGTAGTGAAAACTGAAACATACCAATAGGATCATCATGATGAAGGCTACGATATGTGCCGTCTTTTCCCCCTGGATGTCTGCATCTCTTACTGCGCATTTTACATTATGTCCCGTAATAAGAATACAGAGGGTAAGGATGATAGGACCGGCATAGCGGAAATAATAAAACTGGGTCAGGAAATCGCCTGCCAGACAGGCCAGCCATCCCGGTTTGTCCAGATAAGTAGTCAGATAATCCCATGATGACAGAAACAGTTGGTTCTGCTCCTGATAAAACAGATGGTAGGGATAGAAGAATTGGAAGAACACAAAGCATGCGATGGCTCCCAATGCATATAACGAATATATGCCAAAACTAGATTGGCTTGTTTGCTGTTCACTCATTTTTGTCGATTTATAAGTTTTTATATCTGTGCATCTTGTTTGGTATAAGTAGTGAAGTTTTAGCATTTACTCTTTGCCAAGGTGCAACTTATCAGGGGCAAAGGTAATAAAAATATATTAGAATGAATCATAAAAAATGCAGAAACTTACTCTTTAAAAGTAAATTTCTGCATTTATCAGCATTTATTTCTGTTCTTGTTTTTCTGCAATGCATTCCATTTCTATCAGCCAGCCCGGTCTGCATACTCTTGCCTCTACGATGATATGTGGTATCTGAGGGTAAAACTGATTCATCAGTTGCTCTACGGTATGATAGTCTGAGATGTCGCGCAGGTAGATGATAAAGTATTGGATATCGTTCATCATCGCATCGCCATCCTTCAATAAAGCACCGATGTTCTCGAGCAATCTGCCGGTTTGTCTTATAATATCGCCTTCGTATACAACTGCTCCATCTTTATCTATGCTGGCTGTTCCTGATATGAAATATTGTTTCTTCTGGGGCAGGGAAAGACAGGTTCCTCGCTCAAAGGCTACTCCGTAGTCATGAGTTGGATTCAGATGGTTGAGCGCCTGGAGATATTTCTTGTCTTCTTCCCTAATGTCGGGAACGGTCAGAAAGTCGATGGCTACAGAGGCATGACGGACGGATGTTGCTCCGCCGATGCCCGTACTGGCTATATAATGGGTTTCTGCCGTCAGACCTTGCTGGTCGAAAACATCATTGCGCGCTTCTACTACTCCCTGATAATTTACATCGATGTTGGTTACGTATATCCATGTTCTTATCAGATTGCGCTTCATCGTCATCTCTGTACCGGCGATAAGTTGCAGGTATTTATCGAATAGCATTCGGGTCTGTTCGTACGAATCCTTTCCCTTCGCTTCTTCCGCAGTCAGTCGGAGGCTGTGGAACAGGATAGGGGTCTTATCGTCTGTGGTCTTGATCAGGAGTGAAATCTTGCTCCCGTTGAGCGGAGGTTGTTCAACAACCGTAAGATGGGTATCTTTGAGATACTCCTGATAAAGGAGTGACTCTTCTAAATCCTTGCTTTGATTTTGGGAGTCGCTGAGGAATACCTTACAATATTGCAAAGTACGTTTTTCTAGTTTCTCGGTGTCGAGATAGTTACCTAGTTTCAGATACAGAAAGTTCAAGCGGTCGTTGAACGAACCCTTGGCTTCTGGTGATAATATTATATATTTGTCCATCTTGTTTTTCTTTTTTCGGCGGCAAAGGTACGGATAATATCTGAGATATAAGAATATAGACTGGATGAAAAGAAAAAAATACCTAGAAATGGGGATGGGATTGTGCAGGGTAGAACAAAAAGAAGGGAAGTAAAGGCTTGTTTTCCTTTGCTTCCCCTATCTCTTGCTTATTTCTTGCTTAGAGTGATTCGAGCATGCGCTTGATGACAACTTCGGCTGAAATCTCACGGTTGGCTGCCTCTGGAATTACCAGACTGTTCTTGCTTTCGATGACATCATCGGTAACAATCAAGCCACGGCGAACTGGCAGGCAGTGCATGAAGCAACCGTCATTGGTCCAGCTCATGTGCTCCTCGTCGATGGTCCAGCTCATATCCTTGCTCAGAATTTCACCATACTGTGCTGGGTCTTTCACACCCGGACAGCTCCAGTTCTTGGCATAAACGAAGTCTGCACCTTCCAGAGCCTTCTTCTGGTCGTACTCCACCTTGGCATTTCCAACGAACTTAGGGTCGAGTTCATAGCCCTCTGGATGGGTAACCACGAAATCTACATCGGCTGCATTCATCCACTGGGCGAATGAGTTTGGTACAGCTTGAGGCAAGGCACGGCAATGAGGAGCCCAGGTCAGGACTACCTTGGGACGAGCCACCTTCTTATGCTCCTCGATGGTGATGAGGTCGGCGAATGCCTGGAGTGGATGAACGGTAGCTGTCTCCATAGCGAAGACAGGGCGGCCGCTGTACTTTACAAACTGGTTGACGATGGTTTCGGCATAATCGTAGTCACGGTCTTTCAAACCGGCAAAGCTGCGAACACCGATAAGGTCGCAGAAGCTACCCATCACAGGGATAGCCTCAAGCAGGTGCTCACTCTTGTCGCCATCCATGATGACGCCACGCTCTGTCTCCAGTTTCCATGCACCGGCATTCACATCGAGCACGATAACATTCATGCCCAGGTTCATCGCAGCCTTCTGTGTACTCAATCGGGTACGGAGGCTGTTATTGAAGAATATCATCAGCAAGGTTTTGTTCTTGCCCAACTCCTGATAACCGAAACGGTTTGCTTTTACTTCCTGTGCCTCGGCGAGTGCTGCTTTCAGGTCGCCAAGGTCTTCAACATTAAAGAATGTCTTCATTGTTATTTCGTTTTTTTATTTGTTATATCTTATATGTATTGCTATTGAATCTTTTTTCTTGGATCTTTCTTTTTGAATCTTGATGTTTGCAAAGTTTGCATGCAAATCTTGCAAACATGGCAGAAACTAAGACTTGGTACGGAGAGGGTACGGAGCAGGTACGGAGCGGGTCCTGTTAGGCTCTTGTCTGTCCCTGACCTGTAATCAGCCACTTGTAGGTTGTAATCTCTTCGAGTGCCATTGGTCCGCGGGCTCCAAGTTTCTGGGTACTGATGCCAATCTCTGCGCCCAATCCGAACTGTGCGCCATCGGTAAAGCTGGTAGGAGCGTTTACATAAACGCAGGCTGCATCTACCATTGCCTGGAACTTCTTCTGGGCAGTTTCATTGTTGGAAACAATGCTCTCGCTGTGTCCGCTTCCGTAAGTAGCGATATGGTCGAGTGCCTCATCTTCCGAAGCCACGGTCTTGATGCCCATCTGCATGCTGAGCCATTCGGTGTTCCAAATGCTCTTCATGTTGGCATCAGCTTCCTTCATCTTCGCCTCGCTTTCCTCCGCTTTATATAATAAGGTGTCAGGATAGTGTCCCTTTAAGGTCTCGTAAGCCTTGGCATCCGCATGGATCTTGGTCTGCTTCTCGGCGAGACCCTCGCAGAGAGCAGGGAGGTCGCTTAATCTGCTTTCGTGAATCAGCAGACAGTCGAGCGCATTGCATACGCTCACTCTTCTGCATTTGGCATTGGTGATGATGCGCTTGCCCATCTCCAGATCGCCATCCTTGTCGAAGTAACAATGTACCACGCCGGCTCCGGTCTCGATAACCGGTACCTTGGCGGTATCGCGAACGAAGTTGATAAGCTTCTTACCACCACGAGGAATACAGAGGTCGATATAGCCCACAGCATTCAGCATTTCGCCGGTAGCCTCATGGGTAGCAGGAAGGAGAGTGACTACATTCGGGTCAATACCGAAAGTTATCAACACCCTGTGGATAAGTTCGACACCCGCTGAGTTTGAGGCGTTTGCATCCCTTCCACCTTTCAGTACGCACGCATTTCCGCTCTTGAAACAGAGTGAGAAAACATCGTAGGTTACGTTAGGACGAGCCTCGTAAATCATGCCGATAACTCCGAATGGAACGGCTACTCGCTGCAGATGCAAACCATTTTCGAGTGTTTTGTCTTTGAGAACTCTTCCGAGCGGTGAAGGCAGTGTACTGACGTGTCTCATATCCGAAGCAATATCCCGGAGTCGCTGCTCTGTGAGTTGCAATCGGTCGTAGAGCGGGTTCGCCTTGTCCATCTTCGCCAAGTCTTCTGCGTTCGCAGCAAGGAGCGCAGGAGTTTCTGCGATGATAGCGTCAGCCACCGCCTGCAGGATTTCATTACGTTGTTCATCAGTTAGCAAACCAAGTGTTTTGCTAGCTGCCTTTACTTTTTGGAAAGTCTCTTTCAGTTCCATTCGCTATTTCCTTTCTTATTTTTATGATAAGATATTTTGTAATGTGTTACGAGTTCCCTCTTAACAACGGCAAAGGTAAGTATAAATATCGGAAATTGCAAACTTTATGCAAGAAAAAGTAATAGTTTAATAGATAAATGGATAGTTATACGGAAAATGATATTAAAAAAGGTCAGACAGTGCCTGACCTTTTTGTAATGGTTCCTTCTAATTATTTTGATACTGCCAGAAGAATTACTCTTTTTCGTTTTCTTCAGGGTGAGTCATTAGATACAGTTCCTTCTGTCGTTCGATTTCTCTTCTCAAGTCTTCCTTGTCTGGCAGGTAAAGCTTGTATTTTGCAGCGAACATCTGGTCGTTCTTGGCAAGAGTGGAGTATCGGGCTACATCCGAATCGGTTTCGGCACAGAGGATGATTCCGATAGTAGGATTGTCGTCTGGTCCTTTCTTCATCTTGTCATACATCTGCAAGTACATGTCCATTTGACCGACATCCTGATAGGTGATGCGGTTGACCTTTAAATCTACAAGGATAAAACTCTTGATAAGATAATTATAGAATACCAAGTCGATGTAGTAGTCGTTCTCTTCCGTTCGGATATGCTGCTGGCGAGCTACAAGGGCATAGCCTTTCCCCATTTCCATCAAGAATTTCTCTAAATTATCTATGATGGCAGATTCCAATTTCGATTCTTTGAGAGAAGAGTCGGAAGGTAATCCCAAAAACTCCATGACTACAGGAGATTTGATGTATTCCAGTTTATCTTGCTGGAATTCATTTGTTTTCTCTTTCATCTCTTTCTCTACAGGTGCTTTGTCTTTTGACATAAGGAGGCGCTCATAGTACAAGGTATTGATGTTACGACTCAATGTGCGGTAGCTCCAACCTTGCTCGAAAGCTTCCTTTGCATACCAATCCCTTGCTCGTTTGTCTTCGATGCGAATAAGTCGCTCGTAATGTGACCATGGAAGTAAATGTAATACTTGCTTTCTGAATTCCTCAGACACTGTCTGATGAATTTCTAATTCTTTGAATAATAGGAAGAACTTCTTGAAATTTATGAGGTTTGTCTCAGAGAACCCTTTCCCAAATTCCTCTGTAAGTGCAGCGGATGCCACCTCAATAATATGCTTTCCATACTCAGCCCTTGCTTCTCCGTTCTGCTCCTCTTCTACAATACGTTTCCCTATTCTCCAGTTTCTTTCTACCAGAGAATAATTGACGGCAGCGAAAGCTTTGCTCCTTGCTTTGCTGACTATTGTCTTCAAATAATTTACGAGAAACTTCTCTTCTCCTTTATATGAGTGCTCCATCTGCTTCATAATTATGCCTTGTTTTATGTATGATGAGTGCAAAGATACGCTTTTTTATTGGTAAAGCACAAAAATATGGTTAAAAAGTTTGCGGAAACCAAAACATTTGCTATCTTTACATCGTCAAACCCTTACTGAAAGCCCTCGTGGGTGGGATGTTTAGGGAGACACATATACATAAAAGGCGTAACAGTACGCTTTGGTTTTGGCGTGTTGGAATTTCGCAAATTTTACGTCATTTAGTATAAGAGGATAGTTCTTCACAAATGGGAAGAAATTATTTTTTTAACACCGAAGAAGCACTTTTACGAAAAAAAACGTATTTTTGCACTTGCGTGTTGAATTTGCGTAGGAACAAAACATTAACTTTGAAAACAAAAGCTGAAAATTATTAAGGATGGGAAAAACAGGGAGACTTTATCTGTGTGCATTGGCAACGGTGATTTTTGTGCTTGCATCTTGCAGTAGAAAGCACGAAATCTCGTTCACGGCTAAAGAGCGACATGAGATAGACAGCATCGTGAAGTCTTTGCACAGTATGGACAGGCTTGACAGTATTCATCAAGCAATGCGCAAGCAACAGAATTTGCTCGGGCAGATAATCGTACTGCGCGAGTGGGGCAAGCAGTTGCGCAACGAAAGCCGTTTCGACGAGGCTCTGGAGAAACACGGCGAAGGATTGGAGCTTGCCGAACACGTGGGCGACACGCTTGAATGGGTGCAGGCGCTGAACAACATCGGCACCGACTACCGCCGCATGGGAATTCTCGATGCAGCGCAAAAGTACCACAAGAACGCACTGATAATGGCAGAAGAATGTTCTGACACATCGTTTACCGCATGCAAGAACCGCGTCATCTCGCTCAATGGACTTGCCAACGTCTATCTCACCGTCCAGAACTTTCACCTTGCCGACAGCTGTCTGCGACAAGCCCTTGCCGGCGAAAAATCACTCGGTAGCATCACGGGGCAAGCCATCAACTGCGCTAACCTCGGCTCTATATTTGAAACCAAAGGACAGACCGACTCTGCATGGATTTACTACAAAAAGTCAATGGAACTCAACACCCAAGATGGCAATACGCTCGGCATAGCTCTCTGCCACACCTATTTCGGCAACCTCTATGAGAAGGCGCATCAACTTGACAAGGCCCTGGCGGAATACAACAAAGCCTACCACTTGATGAAGAGTTCCAAGGACCAATGGCACACGCTGAACTCGCTTATCGCTATCGCTGGAGTATATATAACCAAGGGAGACTGCAAAAAGGCCGAAAGTTTTCTCACAAAGGCCAAGGACATCACCACAAGCATACACAGCACTGAGCATTTGGCACAAATATACGACCTTTACTGCAAACTCTGCAAAAAACGTGGCGACTGGCGAAGTGCGCTGCTTGCCCATGAACGGTCGGCTGCGCTTCAAGACAGTCTCATCGACATGGAGAAGGTGAACCGCATGCAAAGTGTCAGCTTCAATATTGAGCACGAACAGTATACACGACATGTCGCTACCGCCAACAACAAGATAACGCAAGAACGGTTGGCTCGCCATACAGGATATGCCATTTTTGCAGTCATCATCTTCTTTCTTGCCGTCATCATCGGATTGCTCATCTATAACCGCAAGCTCAGCAAACGTGGCTATGAAGCGCTAAAGAAGCTCAACGACATGCGTGAAACATTCTTCCGCAACGTCACACACGAATTCCGCACACCGCTGACTGTTATCCTCGGACTGAGCCATGACTTGCAGAAGGACAGCATAACAACGGATGAAGCACACGACATGGGCATGACCATCGAAAGGCAAGGCAACCGAATACTAAGACTTATCAATCAGTTGCTCGACATTTCAAAGATTCGTTCTGCCATCGGCAAGCCGGAATGGAGGAACGGCAATATTGTGGCATACATAAGCATGATAGTTGAGATGTTCGAGGATTATAGCCGGAAGCGTGACATTAAACTTCAGTTTATTCCCCATGAGAACGAGATATACACTGACTTTGTACCCGAATACATGAACAAGCTCATGAGTAATCTACTGTCGAATGCCATAAAGTTTACGCCTGCTTTGGGAAAGGTAAGTATCAGCTTGTGGCGCAACGGCAGACGACTGCATATAGTCATAAGCGACACGGGGTGCGGCATATCAAAGGAGAACCTGCCACACATCTTCGAGGAATTCTATCAGGCTGACAATAACGAAGAAGCGGGAACAGGCATCGGCCTGGCGCTTGTCTATCAGATTGTGAAACAACTTGACGGTACAATTTCCGTAGAGAGCACTGAGGGAAAAGGCACCACATTCCATATCGTGCTACAGATCAAAGCTGAAAGCAAAACGTCACACAGCATCCACAAAGAAGAGCCGAAAGCAATTTCTCTTGGCAATGATACCCAGACTAACCATTTATCCGATTCCCCACATTTCGAGGAGTCAGTAGAGGGCTTGATTGATAGCTCTGTCAAGGTTTCCATCCTCATCATTGAGGACAATGCCGATGTGGCAACATACATAGGCAGGCAACTCGGCATAAAGTATAATGTTCTTTATGCCCGAAACGGCGAAGAAGGTTTTGACTTAGCCTGCAAGCAACTGCCTGATGCTATTGTTACCGACCTTATGATGCCGAAGATGGACGGAATGGAACTGATGCGGAAGATACACAGCGACGAGCTGACAAGTCACATTCCCATTGTCGTTGTCACGGCAAGAGTCACCGAAGCCGACCGTCTCCGTGGTCTTGAGGCTGGAGCCGATGCTTATCTTACGAAGCCTTTCTGCAGCGATGAACTTCTCACTCGTATCGACAAATTGCTTGAACAGCGTACACGCCTGCAGAAGAAGTTCTCACAGATGATCCTATCAAATGATGACAAGCCGAACACGCAAACACCATCTCCTGCCAGCGAGGTCAGAAGAGAGGAGCCTTTCGTCAACCGTGTCACCGACTGTATCTACGTCATTTTAAATTCAGGCAAGCTTGCCGATGTCAACACTGTTGCTGAACGACTTAACATGAGCTACAGCCAGTTCTATCGCAAGCTGACAGCAATCACGGGACTCACACCTGTGCAATATATTCAACGCACAAAGGTGGCGAAGGCAAAGCTTATGCTCACAAAACATCCAGAGATGAGTTTCAACGCTGTTGCCGACCAATGCGGGTTCACCGACTACTCAAATTTCGTGCGTGCCTTCCGCAATGTGCTAAATATTACTCCGACACAGTTCGTCAGACAAATAACCAACTCTCCGAAAGACGGACACTGTTAAGCAGAACAATTGTTTTGCATAGCCGTCGGTGAAAGTAAAGCAAACTCGCAAAGATTGTACCCATGATTCCATGTGCACAGTCTTTGCGAGTTTATGGAGAGATGTCTAACCCCACTGATTTAATGCAAATTGCTTATCTTCTAATTATCTTACGTCCATTCTGAATGATGATACCTTTGTAATCACGGCCTACACGTTGTCCGGCTGTGTTGTACATCGGGGCGTTCTTGCCTACACCATTCACACCTTCAACTGAGTCAATTCCAGTAGGTAACACCTGCTTTACCTTCACAGAGAATATTTTAGCCCCGTTGGTTGGTGCAGCCATAGCTCTTGTGCCCACTGCAGCCGAGGAATTGTTGGTGGTATAGAGATAAACGTAGGAGTCTTGAGCAACGGTATAGCTGACGTTGGTCTCTTCCTGCGAACCAGAAGTGATGGTCTGCGGAGCGTCGGTGCCCACCTGCACGGCAACAGCCGTTGTGCCATAGGTCTGTGTCTCGACGGTGATGATGCCCTGTCCTTCTGGCACCATAAGAATCAATCCCGTGTAGCCATTGTCTGCGGCAACAGAGATTGGGTTTTCAGACGATGCGATGGTTGCCATGTCGGTGTTGTTGGTAGTCTGGACAAGCACAAGTGAATTGTCTGTGCTGTCGTAATAGCCTGTTTGCTCAGAACCTGTGGTATTGATGTTGAAGTAAACGTTGTTGACGACTTGGTTGTTGAGGTCGGTGCTTTCGGTGATGTTGTTGGTGTCAACAACGTCGACAGCATTGTTGCTGTCGGTGACTACAGGCGATATCTCGGTAGGCTTCGGTGAAGCGATGCCAATGATCGCCGTCAGCGCTGCGGCTCCCGTGGCGTCAACGATGTTTGAAAAACATTCTTTGTGATCCATGAAACTTACGAACCGGGCACCCTTTGGAGAGAGGATGGAAACGTTGTCGGAGAGATTGAGATTGAACACGCCATCAATGGCATTCCTTCCGCCAGAAGCATGCAGAGTTGCATTGTCGATGGTCAGTGTTCCGTCAATCTTTCCTCCTCCAGCCTTAAAGTAGACACCAGTTCCACTCTTTGTTGCGCCATTGGCTATGACCACGCAGTTTCTGATGGTGAGATTGGAAAGATATGCAAATATTGCCTCACTCTGAAGTCCGTTCACCGTCAACGTGTCGGTGCCATTGTTTTGCCCCTCTATAGTCAGCGTTGGGCCGTTTGGCGATGCCATACGCCCATCACCATAGTTGAAATCAATGCCGTAATTGCCGCCAGTGATTGTGCTATTGCCGTTGAGCATGATGGTGAGATTGTCACCATACGCCTTAATACCCTCATTAGCCTTGCCGCCAGGGTTGATGTTGGCATTGGTCAGCACCAATGCACCGCTCTTGGGGTCAATGGCTACGCTGCCTTTGTCGCACAATATATCATACATGTTGTCCTGTGTCACTTTCTCGCCTTGCACAAAGAGTGAGTTGGTCTGTATGTTGAATTGCGCCGTCAATGTCTGGCTGCGTGTCGTGCCATCTGTGACATAGGCAACAATGCCCGATGGCTCAGTCAGTTCCACTGGTCCTTCGTATTTCAAGACATCCGACGTGCGACTAAAGCCGTTCCCGCTGATGATGTAATAATAGATGTCGCCAGCCGTGTTCGGATTGGTAAGAGTAACCCTTACGGCCTGTGTGAACACATTGGCATCGGGGGTGTAGCTGGTGCTGTCGGCAGACAATACCGGTGCGTTGTAGCCTACGTTCGGTTCGAGTCCCTCTTCAATAGTGGTAAAGAATCTCCATGGAGCAAAGTTGCTGTAATAGGGCTTGCTTCCAAAGGGCACGTTCAAGACTGCATTGTGATAGATGTAAAGGCTGGAGCGCTCTCGCCACAAGAAGTCACTGTCGCTATTGAAGAGTGCATACCCTGTACTGACAGGATACGCACGCTTGCTTACGACCTTCTCCAGATTGAAACAATGACAGAAAGACTGCTCCCCGTAGTCGTACAGCGTCTCTGGCAAGATGAGCACCTTGAATTTCTTCTTGCCGAAAGAATGGCCATATATGCCACTGGGCACAGAAGTCACCTTATATGTGGTTTCGCCCACGTTGACATATCCTGGTATGTCCAGCGTGTCAGTATAGCCATAGGCATTGTCCACGGTCAATGAATCAGAGCCATGAACATAGAAACAAAATGTCACGCCATTGACTGTAGCATAGACACTGTCACCACTCAATGTTCCCGTTACATTCTCTTGTGCCGAAGCCGGAGACAGGCAGACGGCGAGTAGCAGAGCTAAGAGGATTCCACGAAGTCTGCCATGATGTTGCTGTTTTAAAGTTGTTGTCATAATACAATATATTTTTATGTGAATAATAGACTAAGTCCATACCATAATAAGATGCTGCAAAATTATGAAAAAATGTCGGATACTCTATTACAGAATCTTTCAACTTTCTTGCGAAATCTTGCAAAATGCACATGAACCATCTTGCGAAACCTTGCACATAGACTTAGCCAATGCCTATAAACAAAAGGATTTTCTGTGACATATTTACGTTGTTTAACAATCGTCATTATGAAAGTAAAAATAGATATTGAGAGTCAATTATAGAAACTCTTATCCTGATGTGGATTTTAAGGTAGTGACAAGGGATTATTTTGGAACCTTCTTGCTGTAAGGTAGAATCTTCTTGTTGTAAATATAAATAGTTGAAGTCTTAAAGGCAGGTGTTACCACCATTAGTGCCTTTTATATAACAAACAATGCACCATGCCAAAATGGTGGAGCTTTGTCCCATTTTTTTGCATGGTGCATTGCTGTTGGCAAGGAATGCCCGTAATGTAGCCTTGTCTTTTGACTTTAGTCGAAGAAGAAAAATCCATTTGACATTCGAAGACGATTGAAAGGATTGTTTGTGGCAATCTCTTTCAATGAAAAGTTGGGATCGAATACTTGACTTATCTTCAGCAAGTCTTTTATCGTCCTCGACTTTTGCGCCGTGGTTGAGTTGCTTGTGCCAAAATATTCACAGATGTCATTCGATGTCAAGCTTAGTCGGGAGTCCTTGCAGAATATGAAGTTGATGCTGCATATTGTGTAAACAACTGCAGCTGCCCAAATCTCTAATCTTCCAGACTGGAGAGAATTGGTGCGTTTCCTTCCAAGTTTCTGTATCAGCTGGGTGCATAGTGTGGCACAGTCCTCGTCCAACTTCTCGTTGCAGAAGTTCACAGCAAGTTCTATTACCTTCGCTTCTCTTTCTTTCAATTTTTCTTATGCCTATTAATTTTATTCAATAATCTTCACCTCGAATGGCTCGTGCGTCAGTGATGAGATGACACGGAGTATCTTGTACTTGTCTTTGACGGTGACAGGCACGATGAGCCATTTGCGTCGCAAAGCTCTGTGCTATCTCGTTTGTGATTCTATTATTTTCCCATCGGTCTTGGAGCAAACTCTGTATGTAGGGTCTCCATCGGATGCTCTTTGAGGTCGATGAGGATATTGGGCACATTGCCATTGGCGATAATCACCTTGATGCCGGCATTCAGCATTCTTGCTATCAAGCCCGATAATTCATCGTTATCGGTAAACATCAACTCGGTGAGGCAGACGGTATAATTCTCTTCTTCCTAGAGATAGAAGAAGGTATTCTTGAAGAGTCCCGTTTTGCCAATTCTACGAGGAGAGATAAGTGTTACGTTCCTGCCGTTCTTCAGATGAGATAAAAGGGTAGCAGTCTCTACTTCTCGATCGCAGAAATACTCAGGACTTTCATATCCTTTGGTAAATGAAAAGATTTTCTAATTTCTTGTTACTTAGTTTTATTCGCCATTACATCTTTTGTGTTACAGCCTTATTGTAAAGGCAAAGGTACAACTATTTCTTGAATATGCAAAAGAAAATGGCAGAAAGTTGAGGTACATACTCAACTTTCTGCCATTTATGATGCAATCTTTTGATTATTTAATCTTCTTGAATGTGATAGTACTAGGATATGAGGCGTTGCCATCCAGATTGTATTTTAAAACCATAGTTGTCGAATTAATACTCTGTATGGTATACACATCTAAAACGTTGATGCCATCTTCTTCGTATGTAGTTAATTTGTTGCCTGAGATAGTATAGGCTTCTCCGGAACAATCTATTTCCCATTTGTTTCCAGTCCAAATATACTCATTGAAAGTGCCACCTTGCTTGAATTCGAAAGAGATAGCATCATCAATGTCTATGTCCTGATCTACTTTAGCAGGCTTGTCATTTTTTTTATCCCAGTCATAGCCTGAAACATGAGTTGGTTGCCATATTCCAATAATGCTGGTCTGGATGTCCTCTGCGGAAGGAGTGTCGTCATCATCCGATGAACATGCGGTGAAAGACACCATTGCAAACAAGGCGAAAAGAATCGCCAAAAGAGAAAAATGTAACTTTTTCATAAAATTTGCCCGTTATGCCGATAGCTAAGCTTTTAATGTTATTAAATTAGTTGACTGGATAGATTGCGAAGCCATCGTTCTACATAACCTACGGATACAAACACGTGGACGAAACTTGTCCAAATTGCAGCCGTAGGAAAAGCTGATTAGAACAACAAGTAACGCCCACGATATAGCGGACGTTCACTATCTGTCGTTTCTAATGCTCTTTTTGAAATTTCCTACGTTCCAATTTGCATGACCGAATAGCAAACGCTAATTTAACCATCAAAAATATGGAAGTCCTCACAATAGTGTGATTCGATTCCAACTGCAAAGATAAGGATAATTCTTGAAATAGCAAAATAAAACCCAGAATTTTTAAAGGAAAAGTTTTCTTTTTGCCTTGCTTCTATTCTTCTTTAGTTTATCTTCACTGCCCATTTGCTTATCTTTTAATGTCAAAGGATAGTTCTATGATGAACGTTCTTTGCTCTATCTGATGAGTGATTTGTATATTGTTGATGATGTGATTATGGAATTACAATCAGCTGATGGACCTCACAGAATTTATAAGTAGAATTCTTCTAATTTGGAATTCTACGACTATGGCTACTGTATTTGAGGCGTTTGCTGCCATAGTTGTTCTACTAAGATTTTGTTGTTGTACAACTACAAGGTGTAAGGTTGTACGACTATAGGGTGTAAGGTTGTACGACTATAGGGTGTAAAGTTGTACGACTATAAGGTGTGTTGTTGTACAACAATAAGGTGTTGCCACTATAGTCAGCAGATGTGCTGACTGCAGTCGGCAGACCTGCTGACTAGGCTCAGCAGAGCTGCTGAGCCTAGTGACAAACTCCGAGAAGCAGTATTCTCTTACCCAAGAAGAAGTATCCGCTGCCCCGAGAAACTATCTCCGTTAACCCGAGATGCTATATCAGTAAGTTTATTCAACCATATTCTCTGGCTTAATCAACCATATTCTCTGGCTTGTTAAAGCAGTTAGGGAATCTACATATCCATAGTGTAGTTGTGGAGATATTCCCAAGCATCGTTCAAATCACGCAAAGGGAGGCGCTCTTTTACGAGCTTTATCTTTAATGCCTTGCAGAATGCTTTCAGAACAGATTCTGTTGCAAGGTCGGGAACGGAAATCTGCAAAGGACAACGGCATTGCCCCATGGTCGTAATCATTGTAAGATGTACGGCTTTCTAGGAGAGAAATGTGCTTTAAACGTGCGGAATGTGTCTTTTTTAAGCACATTCCGCACGTTTAAAGCACATTTTTTTGTTTATATTCTCTTTAACCACAGATCCATGAATCTGTCGTAGATGATGTATCCTTCATTGGTCCTATATACTAATTCCTTGTCTTCCAGAATCTTGAGGGCAGCCTTTACGCTGCTGGCTCCACTCAGCTTGTGCTCCTTGATGAACTTGCCAGAGGTAGGCTGGGCAACAATGCTATCCTTGGCTATAGCTTTCAGAAGCGAGAACTGGTTCTCTGTGAAGAACTGTACCATATTCTCAAACTGTGGTTCTCTACCTTCGAGTACTGAAAGAATTGCTGCATTTACTTGCTTGATACTATCAACTTGTATTTCGGTTTCATAGAGGCGATTCATGATGCATTGGATATACCATGTGTGGCCCTCGAATTGTTGATAGATGTAGTCGAAGGTTTCTTTTGATAAGTTGCCACCTTTCTGCTTGAAGAAGTTTTGGCAGAATTCATAATAAACATCGTTTCTCAATGGTTTAAGTCCCATCATCTCGGTGCTTTGGTAAAATGGATGTTTCGGTGAGCCGAATATCTCAGCCATCAGATGATGCTTACTGCCAGAGAAGATGAAATGCACATGTTGGGCAAACTGGATATAAGAACGTAGCAACGCCTCTGTGCCTTTCTCTGGATATTCTGCAATCTGCTGAAACTCATCGATGGCGATATATACCTCTTTCCCACTCTCGTTGAGATAGTTGAAGATGCTGCGGATGGTGATGTCCTCTTTGGATGGCTCAATTGTGATAGATACACTAGGCTCACCAGTCAATGGATCCATGCTGAGTACAGGGCGCAAGGTACTGAAGAAGGCGATGGTTTTCTCTATGAATGAGGAGTTCTTGCGAACTATGTCATTGATAACCATTACTCCAAATTGTTCCACAAAATCGTGCAAGTTCTTGGTAGCAAATATGTCGAGGTATAGGCACGCGGAATCCTTCTCATCTTTTCCCAGATGATAGAAAGTGTTCTTGATAAGCCCTGTTTTTCCTAGTCTTCTAGGAGAAATGAGGGTAACGTTTCTTCCATTCTTTAGGTGCGATATCAAAGTCTTTGTTTCCGCTTCTCTGTCGCAGAAATACTCAGGACTTTCATAACCTTGATAGATGAAAGGATTTGCTAATTTCTTGTTACTTAGTTTCATACGCCATTACATCTTTAGTGTTACAACTTTTATGTAATGGCAAAGGTACAACTATTTCTTGAATGTGCAAAAGAAAATGGCAGAAAATTGAGGATGTTCCTCAATTTTCAGCCATTTATTAGCCTATCACATTGCATAGTCGGTTGATGGCTGCATCAAAAGTGGTGAGGTCTTTGGCTCGCTTTCTGATGGCTGTCTTGTAATTATAGATGGTTTGC
>ERZ869983.157-NODE-157-length-23085-cov-6.666247_pt1 | contig 23085 bp, 26 predicted proteins | sample MGYA00521106_ERZ869983 | MGnify/ENA primary metagenome ERZ869983 (study PRJEB32232, sample SAMN07284972) | human gut metagenome | biome: human-associated habitat; material: feces | host: Homo sapiens | place: Tanzania | collected 2014-04-05 ...
AACTCTTTGGATGCCGCAACTGTTTTTTCGGAGCTATCAATTCCCCCGTAAACAATATTGAGCATGTCATCTAATTCATTTCCATTTAATAAATATTTTTCACGGAATATGGTTCTTTTATCTATGTCATAAGAATGAATCCGATCTATATAATTGATGCTAAAAATGGTTTTTCCATTGGAAATACACCAATTTATATATGTTTTTAATAAACTTTTATCAGAAGCAATATCGTTTGTACCTGTTTTCTGGGCAAAAAAATCAATGAGTTCTTCTTTATTAAAGTCACAGATATCCTTTTGATAATAATTCTCTAAGGATTCAGAAGCATTGAAAATTCTTTGCGTTGACCTTTGAGAGTTAAAGTTTGATATTTCTGATAAATATAGTTCTTTTTGAAATTGATTATACATTTCCTTGTTTTCCCCTACATATTTGTGCTGATAGGTTAGTAATCTATCTTACTTAAAAGGTGCGTATGTTAGAACAATGGTGCTTATGTCTGTACTATTTAATTCTAATCTGGTGATAAACTTAAGTCAACATGTTAGTCCAAGATCTTTGAACTAAATAATAAATATTAGTATTTATCGGAAAGGGGGTAAGAGGATGACTTTTAATCAGTGTGGCTTTCAGGAACGCATCAGATTATTAAGAAAGCAAAAAGGCTACACACAGCAGCAGTTGGCTGATATTTTCCATCTTTCCAAATCGAATATAAATTATTATGAAAAATCGACAAGAGCACCATCTCCGGATACATTTATAAAATATGCGGATGAATTTAATGTGACGATAGATTTTTTGTTTGGCAGGGAAAAATCACCAGACAATATGGTTGATGTAAGTGGATTAACAAAGCAGGAAATTTCTATAATTGAAAATATGATTGATACATTGCGGAAAAAGAATAAGTAAATGATTAGAGTCTGTTTGTGCAGGCTCTTTTTTTATGGGAGAAGATATGATTGTAAGACAGGATTACGAAATTATATTAAAAAAAATTACTATTATATAGAAACGAAGGAAAGTAATGCTTGCCCCGATTGTAATGAAAAAATGAAAGTGCGAGATAGCAGGAAAAGAACAATTTTAGATGAATGCGGAGAAAAGTATATTTTTAGTTTGAGGAGATTTCAATGTAGTACATGCAAAAGTATTCACTTAGAATTACCAGATTGCATAATTCCACGCAAAAGATATTCAAGAAATGCTATAAACATAGTTGTAAATGAAAAATGCGATTATTATATTATGGATCAAAGCACAATTTATCGTTGGACACACCCGTTCTGCAATGACAAGGAGATAGCAGATTGATATGATATGAACCTGGGAGGTGTCATTGTGAAAAGAAAAAAATCTTTCCTTATTATAATTTGTTTTTTGTTACTACTGCTTTTAGCATTCATTTTTTTCTTTGGTCGGCAAGGAAAAATAGATAATCCTTTATTGCCAATTGATGAATTGGCAGAAAATTGGAAGGGAAATCAAGACTTACCGAGTAACGGGGAAAATAAAGAAATTGAAATTCCTGGATTTAAAACCCTTGTATTTTATGCAAATCAAACAACTCAAAAAGTTAACTTGTACAATCCAGAGAATAATGATTGCTTATTCAAGCTGAAACTTTATGCAGATGATAGCCAAATATGGGAGTCTGGTTACATTAAACCAAATAATGGTTATTATGATATTGAACTAAATGAGCCGTTGAATATTGGAGAATATGCCGGAAAACTCCTGTACCAATGTTACACAGAGGATGGAACGCAGCTTAATAGCGCAGTAGTAAGTTTTAAATTAACAGTGAAGGAGCAATAGCATGAAAAAAGTTTTTACAGCAATACTTTGTATGGGTATGCTAGTGGTAGGATCGACTACAGCATATGCACAGGACATAGGTTCTTTTGGAGATGGAGGATTTGGTGATACAGCAACCTCTACAATGACTTACGATATCGACAGCACATATATAGTATCTATTCCAGCTACTATCAACATGAATCAAGAAAATAAGCTCACATCAAATATGATGGATATAAAATCAAATGAGCTTGTAGAAGTGTATACAGATCCAACAGTTCAAATGACAAATAAAAATAATATGGAAGCATCACCGATGGATATGGAAATTGTAACGTCTAATACAGAGCTTACTTATAACGGAAGTCCTATAGTTGCACAGTTCATGCAAGGAGCTATGGAAAGTAGCATGACATTCTGGGGGAAACGTCCAAATGCGCAGGGATCAGCAGGACATTATGAAGGAACTTGTGAATTCCATATTCGTATTCGAGAGATGAACTAATTATAAATAGCATAATACAAGGGGAGGGCGTGCCAGTGTTGGTATGCCCTTTTAATGTTAGGAGCGAAAGAATAGGTATATTGAATGCTGTAGCAAGGATTTGATAGAAAGGTATAGTTATTTATGTTACTATAAAATATATGCTAAAAACGAGAGTTTTGTATTTAAAAGGAAGTGACTAATATGTGGGAAATTAACTGGAAAAAGTTTGAAATAAAGAATCCAAAAGCAACAGAAGCATTTGAAACATTGTGTTATTTTTTGTTTTGCCGTAAATTTAATATTACAGAAGGAATTCGGACAGACTTTAATCAAGTTGGTTTGGAAACAGAGCCGGTGAAAGATTCAAATGGAGAATACTGGGGATTTCAATCAAAATTTTTTGATAAAAAAATAAATTATAATAATATTGCTTCATCTATAGGGAAGGCATTGGAGCACTATTCGGATTTGAAGCATATAATTATTTATTTAAATCAAGAGGCGCAAACATCCTGTAAAAATGCGCAAGCTATAGAAAAAAGATGTTTGAAAGCTGGTGTATCTGTGGAATGGTTTCTGCCAGAGAATTTTAAAATCAGTTTAAACAATGTGAAAAATCGAGATTTGGCAGAATTTTATTTTGGTGAGACAGATGCAATACGAGTATTATCTGATAGCAAAGATATAAGACTTAATACATTGCTGCAGTCTAAAGAGTATGTTGAATTAAAATTACAAAAGCAAACTAAAAGTATAAAAATAAGCGATTACAGCAATGAAATAATGAAGTCAGCATATAAATTGCACCTTTTTTCTGGGGCAGCAGGATCGGGAAAAAGTGTTTGTATGCGAAAATTATTTAATATTTATGGTGGATTTGAATGTGAAAAAGAAAAGGAACAGCAAAAAGTAATAAATGAAACGGGTGCGTTATGTATATTTGTTAGTCTTAACAAAACGTCGTTGGACTCACTAGAGAATATTATTTATGCATATAAAAATTTCTATTCACTTAATAATCAACATAATAAATTTATATATTTGCTTGATGGATTAGATGAGGTTCCAAACAGTTCCATAACGGGAACAATATTATTTATCGAGGAACTTCTGGAAAAAGAATCAACCAAAAAGGTTATTATATCTAGCAGATTATCGAGTAATAATAAGATTGTGTTAAAAACGGCATTTTCGGATGTATCAGAATATACAATTAAAAATCTGGAACCGAAAGAAATTGAGGAATATTTTGAAAATAAGAATGATGAAAAAAAGATGGAGAGATTGAAAGAGTTACATAAAAAAATTCCCCATTTGTACGACAATGTAACCGATATATTGACGCTTGCGATGCTTTGGAAATATATTTTTCAAATAACAGATGCGAATGTTTTTCCCGAGCTGATGGAATTAAGTGTGAATGCTACATTAGATGATATTCATCATAGAAAAAATTTAGATACATTAAATTTACCAAATCCAAAAGAAGCAGAAATTATAGAATTAAATAAAAAGTTGGCATTTTATTTGTTTGAGAACGATCAATTTAGCTTTAATCAACAGCAATTGAATAAAGTTATAGGTGAAACATTTCCAAGATGTGATTATAAATCAGTAAACGAAATTGCTGGATATTTGGCAGATAATTTTTTTGATTCGTCAATTACGGATAACATGCAGACATATGCATATCGTCATAGACGATTTTTGGAGTATTTCACTCTTTTATCTATTGAAAATAAAATACAGAAGAATATGAATTACTTGCGAGAAAAAAAGATTATAATAAATCAGGATTTATTTGATAATATGTTGATCCCATATTTGCACAGTAAGGCAATAAAAAATCAAGATTTACCCTTATCTTTTGAAGTAGGCTTATTTAATGTGTATATGGGAAATGATAAGGCATGGGGAGTAGAAAAGAATTTTTACTATTGGTCGAGTTGGATTGTTTATGCGATTGCTGCATTACCAGATCACATTTTTCAAAATTTAGTAGAAGATAGTAGTCTTCCGATTTCTAATTTCTTTACTCTGATGCCAGAAAAGTTAATCTCTATCGCAAGAGAAAATGATAAACCAAAATACAATTCAGATTTCAACCAATATTATTTGAATTTTGTACTTCTTATTTCATTACTACATAAATTCCAAAAGAATGAATGGTTGAATAAAATGCTGGTGAAATATGATGAGTTTAAGGAAATTTGTTTGGAAAAAGGAATTCTCTTCAACACTACATCAAATAAAGAAAATAATTTAATGTGGGAAAGTATTTTTTATATAGAAACCGTTATCTATAATGAGAGTATAGATAAATATGCAGATTTCTTTATTGAAAATGTCAATGGGGAAATAGATTCAATCATGAAAGAATATGTAGGTACAGAAATACATGCTGCAAGAGGATTCTATTATAATTTATTGCTTTTTCATCCAAAGAAATGTACGGAGATTATTTCACGAATGAGTATGAATCAAATAAGTTTATTCATATTTGCAGCAGTGAAAGCAGAGTGTTTACCTATAATTTATGAAAATTCTGAAATTAAAGAAGCACTTATTAAAAAATTGAATTGCATTATAGAAGGATCTGGGTTTGGAACAGCATTATGTTTAAGCATGAAACAAATGCTAGGAGGTACATTATCAGAGATTGAAAAAACGGAAGTGTCTTCTTATTTAAAAGAAAATCCTTTTAGGGAAACGTCTGTCTTTTGGAAGGAATGTTCTGATGCGACTGGATTTATTTTATCAATATTTGATGATCTAATAGATATTGTTCCGATTGATTCGAGTGTGAGACAATATATTGAGGCGTATAAAAAATATATGAGTCTGTTGGAAAATAAGATTACAATTTCAGGATTTGTTAGTGAGGTAAGAGATTATTTGAATAGAAAATCGAATGCGACCTATTGTATACGGATTTTATTAGGCAAAGCATTAGCTGTATGCTCAGACGATGATCTTCTGGTCAAAGGAACAATGGATTATTTAAATTATAATATGAAAAACGGTGGATTATATATAGTTTATCATATGATGAAGTTACATAATCTGGACAGATTTAAAAAATTGGCAACTAATTCTGTACTAAAGGTGTTGAATGATCCTAAAAACTATCGGGATATAGGCTACGAAAGCACAAGTGATGTAATGTTTATGTTAGCATTTATTATTTCTGAAATTGATGAGAAAGTTTCCTGCGAAATATTATTGCAAGGAATTTGCAATGGAATGCTACGTATGAATGAAAGAAAAGATACTATTGGAGATTATAAACTATTAGAAGGATTGGAGGAACTTCTTAAAAATAACTGGCTTTCGGAACAACAATTGAAGGAGTATTTAGATCGGATTATTTTAATTGCAAATAAAATGGATATATATCATATAGATAATGATGTTCATGGACAACTTATAGAAATACTTTTAAAATATGATTTTGAAATGGCTGAATATTATTATAGAGAAATAGAAGGAAAGATAGGGAGTTATAATGAAATCCATTTTCGATTTGCTGAAGGATTGGCATATAGAGGCAGAAAAATAGAAGATATTGAGAATGTTCTCTATAATATGGTGGATTCTTATGATAATTATTTTGGTAAAATGGGGAAAGAAGGAAATGACTATAAAATAAGAATATATCTTTACCTTGCAACGTGTGATTTTTATTCAGAAAACGAAAAAAGTGAATGCTTTAAGAAGGTGCGTGAAGAATTAGACTGTTTAGAGGGGAAAGGATGGGAGAAAGAACTAGACTCTGCGGAATATAAAATCTATGTGGATTTGTGTAATAAATATCAAATGGAAAATGATGTACATAGGGCTAGAGAATATAATTTTGATTCTGTAAAAAAAAGAAATGAACTGAACAGCTTGAATGAAATCAAAAGGGTAAGATCTATTGATGAATTAAAAGTGTTTATGGAAAAAATGAATCGGGAAATCAGAGTTGACAATTTAGAAAGTAATCAGATGCTTATACAAAAATGCATTGATTTAAGTGGAAATATAAATGACATTTTGAACCTGATGGAAAAGAAATATTATCCTAGTTCTATAAATGTTTCAACAAATGGTATGAACTTTTGGATGACGGTTGTGGCAGCATTACAAAATCCAAAAGCAAAAGGAAGTATGATGAGATATCTTCTGGAGCAGGGAGGTGGTCATGATGGCTTTAGTGAACTAATTAAGGTATTTGGAGAAATGAAAAATAAGAACATGTGTATAAGAACATTTGATATAATGCTTAATTGTGTGGAATTTTTGCTGTATGATTAAAAGCAAAGCGATAAACCATTGAAATTTGTATGCAAATTAGATATAATATCAGAGCAAGGTTTATACTATGTAAAGGACAAACATTATTATCCTGAAAAAGATAAAATTGATTAGCGTCCAGCAGAAAAAAATTAAGCCTTGAGATATGGGGAGATCTCCCATATCCTAAGGCTTTTTTATTTTCCCACATAGTAAAAACCCCGAAAACACGGCGATTTTCAAATAAAATATTGATTTTATTTAGTTTCCCGATTGCTGAAATCAGCAAAGGGAGCAGATTTGAGAAAAATGAATAAGGATAATTTGAATTGTCCTTTCGAGGATAGTCAGCTTTTTCAAAAACATAGAGAAATTTCCCAAGTTCATTTTTGGGAAGCTCAAAATCCTTGAAAAATGGCACTTTTCTACAAATCCATTTCCCGAAAACAACTCCCAAATTCATTTTTGGGACTCCAAATCTTACTTTTGGAAAAATTTTTGGGAACTAAGTAAAATCGGGAAAGGTGGGAGAAAATGCGGAAAAAATCATTCAAAGGACGTTGCGAAAAACGTATGCTTTCCAAGTGCAGCAGCATATGTCGTACTTATGATCCAATCCAAACTAGCTATGCGGAAATCCTTGAAAACGATCCCGACATAGTAGAAATTCAATGTAATGTCATTTTGGAAGATTTAGAAGACGGAGTGTACATGTCTGACTTCCTATGTACAAAAACCAATAACGAAAAAATGGTAAGAGAGTGTGTGCAAAGAAAACACTTAATGAAGCCATTAACAGTGAAATTACTGGATATATCAAGAGACTATTGGTTAGAACAGGGTATTGAGGATTGGGGGTTAGTAATCAATGAAGAATAATTGCCTTTTAAGAAACGACAACAACATCATAAGAATACTGGATCAGCAGCCAGATAAAAAACTGATAATTGACTGCATAAAACAGACAATGCCAAAATGGGTAAAAACCGAAAACATCAGCTCATTTTTGCCTTGTACAGAACAAGAATTACTCAGTGTCACAAATAAAAATATCAAATCTATGGAATCGTTTGATGCGGATAGTCGAAAATTCATTCATGCGCATTTTTCTTTGATTGCCGGAATTCTGCCATTCATTGCAGATAACGCAAAGAGAAATCAGATGATTGAGAATATTTCTGAAGAAATGCATGTAAGCAAACAAACGATACGTCATTATTTATGTCTGTATTTAATATACCAGGACATATCTGTATTAGCACCCAAACAGAAAAAAGAAAAAGAGCTTTCCAAAGATGAGAAAAACATGAGGTGGGCACTTAACAAATTCTTCTATACTAGAAATAAAAATAGCTTACAGACAGCATATACCTTAATGCTGAAGCAGAAGTATTGTGAGGCGAATGGAGAACTGCTGCCAGAATATCCGACCTTCAATCAATTCAGATATTTTTACAGAAAAACAAAAAGTATGCAGACCTATTATATTTCAAGGGATGGGCTGAAAAGCTATCAAAGGAACAACCGCCCATTAACCGGCGATGGTGTACAGCAGTTTGCGCCGAATGTCGGAGTGGGTATGTTGGATGCAACCATTTGTGACATTTATCTTGTGGATGATGCCGGAAATCTTGTAGGAAGACCAGTGTTTACAACTTGCATAGATGCTTATAGCAGCTTGTGTTGCGGTTATTCATTGACATGGGAAGGTGGCATGTACAGTTTAAGAAATCTGATGATAAATGTTGTCACAGACAAGGTGGAATGGTGCAAAAAACATGGAATCATCATAGATAAAAATGAGTGGAATAATAGCCAACTTCCGGGTGTATTGGTTACGGATATGGGATCGGAATATAAATCAGAGAACTTTGAACAATTGGCAGAGTTGGGAGTTACAATAACGAATCTTCCACCATACCGACCAGAATTAAAAGGATCAGTGGAGAAATTCTTTGATTTGGTGCAAGGATATTATAAAAAGCATCTCAAAGGAAAAGGCGTTATAAACCCGGATTTCAGGGAAAGAGGATCGCACGATTATAGAAAAGATGCATGTTTGACCATAAAAGATTTTGAGCGTGTAATATTGCGTTGCATCATCTTTTACAATTCCAAACGTATTATAGAGAATTTCCCATATACAGATCAGATGATTGAAGAAAATATATTGCCGTATGCGAATCGTATATTTGAATGGGGGAAAAATCAACCTGGTGCAAATATGATTTCCGTTAAAAAGAACGAGGTTATTTATTCTCTGCTGCCTAGAACAATCGGTAAGTTTACCAGGTACGGTCTGAAGGTCAATAAAATGAGATATCATTGTGAAGGATATACAGAAGAATATTTGAGCAGTGGCGAAATCAATGTAGCATATAATCCTGATGATGTAACAACAGTGTGGGCATTGATTGGCGGTCAGTATGTGACGTTTGATCTTGTAGAAAGGCGATATAACGGCAAAAATATAGAAGAAGCACAAATACTCAGGGGCAGTCAGAAAACGCTTATATCGGGCGAAAATAGAAAGAGTACGCAAGCCCAGATTGACCTTGCACGCTATATAGAAACCATTGCAAATAATGTGTGCTATAAGTCCGACGTAAAAGTGAAGGATGTTCGCCAGACACGAAAATATGAGACACAGAGAGCGCATATAAACTTTGTAAAGGACGGTGAATAAGATGAGAAAAATTGAAGATATCACAGACAATTTACCGCCGATGTTATCAGGAAAAGAGCTAATATCCGCTTTAAGTGTTCTGCCAGAGTATAATCCAGAGATTGTAAATGCAAGTGCAGCAGAGCGGTTAATGGCACTATCTGATATATATAGAATCTATGTTCCGTCAAAGATGTCGCAGGAAATATACAGTAAATTGTACCTTGCTTTAATACGATCACTGCAGAAAAAATGCACAAGTGCCGTTATGCAACAGCAAAGAGAAAATTTCAAGGCAATGCAGCATAAATCCTATAACGGTGGGATTATCGGCGGTTCAGATTCATTTTCGATTATTGGAAGTTCCGGGATAGGGAAAAGTGCATCTGTTTTCCGGGCGATTCAGTTAATGACGGATAGTGAAGTAATAGAAACGGATGATCCATATGCAAAGATTATTCCTGTTTTGGTCGTGCAAACTCCGTTTGATGCATCCACAAAAGGGTTAATGCTGGAAATTTTGAGAAGAGTTGATGAGATTCTGGGATCGAAATACTATGAAAACGCACATAGAAAGAAATCAACAACAGATACTTTGATTGGTTGTGTGAGCCAGATTGCGTTGAATAATATCGGTTTATTGATACTTGATGAAATACAGAATGTATGCAATTCAAAAAATGGAAGAAATTTGGTTGGAAGTATTACACAGTTAGTCAATAATTCCGGCATTAGTATTTGTTTTGTCGGCACGCCGGAATGTAAAGAGTTCTTTTCTAAGGCGATGCATCTTGCTAGAAGAACAATGGGGCTGCAATATGGCTCTATGGAATATGGAATAGAGTTTATTGCATTCTGTAAGATAATCTTTCAGTATCAGTACATGGAAAGACATGTAGAAATCACAGATAAGATTATTGAATGGCTGTATGAACATTCAAACGGCAATGTATCTATGGTGGTAGCGATTTTGCATGATGCACAGGAAATCGGCATTCTTGCAAGTGAGAAAGAGTTGACATTGGATTTATTGGAAAAGGCATATAACAATCGTATGGAGCTACTGCATGATTATGTAGAATTCGCAACGATACAGAAGCCTCAGAAAACAACCAGAAAGAAAAAGAATAAGCAACAATCAAACGGCGATTTCTCCGTAAACAATAACATCAAAATCGCAGATCTTGTTAAAGAAGCAAAAGAGAGTGGAGCAGATATAGTTGAACTGCTAAAGAAAAATTTGACAGTTGTGGAGGTGTCCGTATGATCTTATATTTGCCGGAAATATATGAAGACGAAACAATGTTCAGTTATCTTTCAAGGGCATATGAAAAAGGCGGTTATATATCACAGATTCAGGCGTTGAGAGAATTTCTAAAAAATCCGAATGAGAGAAGACTGGAATTTGTATTTTGCAATAATCTGTCTACAGAGATTATTGATTATCTGACAAAAAATTGTAAGTGGGAAACCTTTTTACGGAATCATACGTTGTGTAATTATTATGGGCGATACTTAAAAATTGCAAAAAGAAGGGAAGCAATGCAAGCACTTACGCTTCTAAAGGGGAATTATGTTAATTTATTTTCGATTACCCCTATTCGGGACAGAACGGAATATTTGAAGTATTGTCCGATGTGTGTCAAGGAGCATAGAGAAAAATATGGAGAGACATACTGGAATCGGATTCATCAAGTGCCGGAAATCAAAGTATGTCCAAAACATAAATGCAGATTACTTAATAGTACGGTTATATATGATAGGCATAAAGTGTCTGGTTTTGTAACGGCTGAATCTGAAATCACAAATTTAGAATCAGAGAAAGGAACAGAATTAGAATCAAAACTTGCAGAGTATATTGAGGCAATGGTTCGCACACCTGTAAAAATATATGCTAATTTGCAGCCGGGCGAATTTCTTGTGTCGCAAATGAATAATACGCCGTATTTATCGAATAGAGGGCAAGTTATAAATATAACGATTCTATATGAAAAGATGATGGAATTTTATGAAAGTCTGGATAACGGGATTTCTATGAAGTGGCAGATTTCAAAGGTGTTACATGGAGAGAGAATAAATCCGTATGAGATAATTCAAATAGGAGTATTTCTGGGCATTCCGGTAAAAGAGCTAATGGAATGCAGATTGCCATTTAAAAAGCCGGAAGAGGATTTTGACGATAGAGTTATTGAAATGCTTCGTAGTGATATAAGCGCATATCAAATATCAAGAGATTTAGGGGTGTCTAATGCACTTATCAATTTAATTAGGAGCAAACACGGAGTTCCGAATTATAAAGATGATAGATATGTCACAAACAAACGGAACAACAAAGAACAGAAAGTAACTGAATTAAGAAAAATATGGATCAAGACAATGGCACAATATCCAGGATATACATATACACAAATATGTAATATGTCAGAATACAAATCAGAGTTACACTGGTTGAGAAGGAATGATTATGAATGGACGGAGAGATTTTATCCGAAAGCAAAAGAGAGTCGGGCAAAAATCGAACGGATTAAAAAATTGGATAATGAGTATTATCCCAAAATGGAAACTATCATTTCTGAATATAGGGAAAAGGATGGAGAGATGCCAAAGCGGATCACGTTAGGAGCAATAAATAGGGCAGCAGGGTTGAATAATCGGGATTTATATAACATGAAAAAATGCAGAAAAATAGTTGAAAAGTATGAAGAAACTCAAGAAGGATTTTGGGCGAGAAAAATATTCTGGGCAATTTCTATTATTGAAAAAGAGGGAAAGGCGTTGACTTGGAATCATATACATAAAAAAACACATATAAGTGCATCAAATTTTCAAGCTCATGATAAATATTTCAGAGAAAAATTAGGTGATGAAGTTATTGACGCAATCAGTCCGAGGTAGAGAAATATTTTAAAAAGTATCAAAACAGAAGAGAATCATAGTATAGCTTCTGTTATCCTGTGCTATAATAAAACAATAGTTACCAGCACGACAAAGAATTTTGCCAAATGGCATAGGAGGGATTGGATGAAAGCACATAAAGTTCCAGCAACATATTTTTCTTCATGGAAAACGCCGGGAACAAAACACAGTTTTTATGTTTTTTATAAATCTGATGTAAATAAAAAAGGAAATAGTAAAAGTTACAAAGATGTTGATAACATAACTCAGGAGCACGCCTACTTTATGGAAGAAAATTTCTATTATTTAGATATAAAAAAAGTTCCTGGATTATTGTATAAACTATCAGATGAAATCAATGATTTTTTGCAAGAGCGAGATTATAAGATCGAATGCCCGGATTTTCTGGCAGAAGATAAGGAAGCAGAGGCAGAGTACCCAATTATTGAAATAAAAAATTATGATGACCTTATGCGTTGTTGGAGAGATATAGATAAATGGATGATTAAAGATACGGATGGTAAAGCTATTGAAAATGATATGTTTTCAAGGGACTTACATGATTATCTATTTGAAAAAATTGGGATAATTGTTGAAGAAACGTATTTTGCAAATAATTTAGAACCCAAATGGAATAACATCAAGAAAGAAATAGAAAAACAAAGAAAATTAGGTGATGATTTTTGCTTAAGTAATAAAGCGGATTTCCTAGAATTTTTTGTTATTCAATATCTTAGAGTGAATGATTTTATGACGGATGATATTGAACCGGTAGTAAACATGTTTAAAGAGGTATTTTCTTCTATGGGGTTTGAGAATCCTGAATTAGAGGAAATGAAAGAAGATGGGTTGTTAGCGTCGGAATCCTTTTTTTATGGAACATTATTGGATGTTGCAAGGGGAGAGAAACAACGACTTCAGAAGTATATAGATTCGATAGAACAAAATTATGTTATGGATTTGCTTAAAGCAGAAGACGGCGTTTCTTTTATAACATCTACATCACCGTGTGTAGTTATGAAAATGATTGGAAAGTTTAAAGTTGAAATGGTTTTTCCAGTATCGCCAAAATATTGTATTCGATTTATCGGAAAGTCCAGTGTGAATAATAGAAGTGGAAAATTTTTTGAAGCTACATCGGATGAGGTTAAATGTATAAATCGAAAAATTATTTCTGAATCAAAAAATATTGTCATAAGTGAATCAGAAAATATATCTGATAGAATCTAAAGCGAGAACATTTTTAGGTGGTTTAAGCGTCTAAGTGATAAGGGCTGAATTTGACTAAGTTAATAAAGGTAAAAATAAGGCTGCAGATTTTGTTCTACAGCCTTATTAAAGTGAAGTATAATCATGAATTTACATGTGAGTTTGTAACTGAGATAAGGACATTCAACTCTTTTTGTAATCTGTGATGCAGTAAAATTTCGGCACTTTTTGATAAGGTGGGCTGCTTCATAAGCTGATCGGCAGCAGCTTGTGCGTCAGCACCGTAGATAATTGTTTCACCAAAATTGAAACTAGGTATTTTTATCATGCCCTCTTCAGATTTTGTTGCAATTTGTTCTAATCTATTCTTCTTTTCTTCACTGGTAGGAAAGTACACTTTTTGATTTCGATTGTAAGGGATAAATTCTACGGAATATCCTAATAATTCTGCAATTTCAACCACCTCTGAAAACTTTATTGTTTCTCTGGCGAGTTTATTTGTAATATTTTGAGCTGTGGTCGGCGCATCTGGGTGGCTTGCATTCATTTTTTCTACAATTTCTTTTAAAGTATATCCATTCATAGCAAGAAATGATTTGATTTTTTGTCTTGATTTATTTTCTGTTTTTAAATTTTTTTCCAAGAAAATTCAACTCCTTTCGATATCATTATATTATACAATAGGTTAAAAGTCAATCGTGAAAACACTATAACAATATAAATATAACGTTTAAGTGTTTTTATAATTGACAAATATAACGATATAGTGTATTATGTAACCATAAAGAAATAACACACGTTGTTAAATGAAAATGAATTATATTGGAAAGAATGGAAAGGAGATTGGCTATGGAAAAGCCTAAGATGATTACTCAGTCAAGAATAATAGGTGAATATGGATGGACGAAAAGTTTAATTAACAAGTTTCTTCCAGATCCTATATTGAAAAGAAATCCGCATTATAGTAAAGCTGCTCCGATGAGATTATGGGAAGAAGACAGCATTAAAAAAGTAATGGAAACAGAAGAATTTCAGGAAGCAATGAAGAAAGCAAGCAAACGAAAAGAATCTGCTAATAAGGCGGTAGATACTAAGCGTAGCAATATGCACCGTAATATTGAAGAGTTTATAGAATCAATTTCTATAAAAATTTTGCCAGACGATGAATTACGTAGTAAAACATTGCAAGCAAAACAAGTATGGTATCAAAAGCATCCTCATTATGACGAAGATTTTGATGAAGATGTAGTGAGCAATGCTTACGAAGCGGATGAAGATACTTTGGTTCGTTGGGTAGTAAATTACATTAGACACAATTTAGTAGATTACGATGCTTTTCTTTACAGAATTGATGGAAAGATTGGGGCTGTAGATGCTTACCCGGAAGTTAAAGTAGAAGTATTAAAGAAAATTGCTGTTGCATATCCTAAATATTCGGATGAGTGTGATCGACAAATATTTTGGGTTGAGCTTAATAACCGATATGTCGGGTGAAATATTTATATAGGAGATGAAAAGATGATTACAAGCGTAAAAGATACTCAATTGAGAAAAGCCGCCAAAAGCCGAGGAATAATATTAAAAAAATCACGCAAAGGTGTAATAGACAATCGTGGAGGATATATGCTGGTTGATGCAAATAACATAATTATAGCCGGGGAAAGATTTGAGCTTACGCCGGAAGATGTAAGAAAGTGGTTAAATCAGTCAAAAATTACAAAAGATTTATAACGGTTATGATTCATCAGAGGTATCATCCATATTGTCTAATGAATATTGGATCATTTGGTTAATCAATTCGTTCCGACTAATTCCTATTTCTGCTGATTTGTTATCAATGGTTTTTAAAATGTCAGAGGAAATCCTTAAGGAAATAACTTCTTTTTCAGGTTTTCGTGCAATAAATTTTTTCACATGTTCACCGCCTTTCTATTGATAATTGTAGTCTATTTTGATACGATATAATATATTCAAAAATAGATATCAAAATATGAATACGGAAGAAGGAGAACATGATGTTATCAGAAACTGAGTTTCGATGGAAATACATATTGAATAAAGAAGAACTGCTTGTACTAAAAGGAAAAAGAAAGATGACAGCAAAGATATTTGAAGCAATAGCGCTTAAAGCGATGGGAGCAGGCGTTGGAGATTCTTTTTCTGAATTCCTGATTTGTTATCAAGAGTTTTTAACGGACTTTTCTGAGAAATATAAAAATGTGAGAATGGATTATATAATAGCAGATGTTGAGGAACAGTTGAAAATAGATGAGGCATGGGAAGAATACAGAGAGAAAAATTATCCAGATCCGTATATTGAAGAGTAATGTGTGTTTTATTTGAATATAAATTTTGAAAAGGAATGCAGAAATATGTTTGGGTTATTAAGTGTGTTATTTTTCGGGATCAGTGACGAAATCAGAATCAGGAAAGATATAAAAAATGATCGCGCAGAGTCAGCGAAGCGATGTGCCGACTTTAAACGTCGGATGGATCAGTGGGAAGAGTTAAGAAAAAAGGATTATAGAAGGTAAGTGTAGTATAGTGTAGAATGACAGTGCGAATTATAAGTTGTGTACAAAAAATAGAAAAATTTAATAAGGAAAATTATAAAAAATAGCCAAAATATAATTGACAAATTTGGAATCTGTGATATACTAACTATAGAACATAAAAATATGCAGTGGTTTGTAAAAATCACTTACAGCAACTAATTAAAAAAAAGAGTCGAAACACAACTTGTTTGGATCTTTGTTTAATTGGTTGCTTTTTTATTGTTCAAATAATAAATCTGGGAGAAATAATATGGAATTGTACGAAAATAGTTATGCTAATCAAAAAAATATTACTGTGCATAAAGAAAATTGTGATGAAAACGAATTATACGCAAAAATCAATCTTCGAGCTATGAATCATGCAATGAGAGATTTGAAAGCGAATACTTATAAAATGTGGTGTTATTTTGCTCAAAATCAGAATAGCTATTCGTTTTGGTTATCACCAATAGACGTTCATAATAGTACAGGAATTAGCAGATCATCTTATCATAGAGCACTAACCGAGTTGATTGAAAAATTTTATATCATAGAGGATAGCAAAAATCATTATATTTTTTATGAATCACCGCAAGATGAAAGAAAAACTGATAATAAAGAGTGATTTTAAAGTAGATATCAAAATGAATACATAATATGTTCTTTTTGATAAGAATAATGTATTCAAAATGATAAGAGAAATATAACAAAAATACAACATATATTACATTATAAAAAATTTGTATTGTTGTCTATATCTGGCAATACTAACGTATTGCTGTACACGTGCTAAAAGCACGCATACATAAAAATATTATATAAAGGAGATATACTTAAAAAGTTCAATAGAAAGTTCACAGTATGAATTGTGAATGAAAGATAAAGAAAAAAGAAAGGTATCAAAGTCAAGAGTATATTGGCTTAATAAACGGGATATAAACGAAATTGGCGGTTTATTATATCCTGATGAAGAATTTCGACCAGTAAAGGGAGAATCAGCAATTTGGATTTCAAATTATGCGAGGGTTCTGTCAAAGAGGAAAGGAAAACCAAGAATTTTAAAAACAGTATTTCAAAAAGGCTATCAGAGGCTCACATTACCTCAGACTATCAGAGGAAAAAGAGTAAAGCATATGTATTATGTTCATGTGTTGGTTGCTGAAGCGTTTTGCGATATTCCACAATGGGTAAAGCCTGGGGAGCGATTAGAAGTGCATCATATTTTTTCAGTTAATAGATTATACGATATTGCCGGAATCAATTATGCTAGAAATCTGATGTATGTGCCTAGAAAGTTACACAAGGCAATTGACTCAATTCAGGAAATAGCCGTAAAACAAAAAGAAAATTGGGTTAAAATGGATTTTGTGACGGCAGCAGAATACTATGAAATTTCACCTTATGAATTTTTAGAATCGTTTGCAAATGAAAAATATAAAATACCAGATAAAATCCGGGGTAAGTATCAATATTACTCAAAGGCTATTGAAAGTGAAAATGGTAAAATTGTCACAACTGATATCAGAATTATAAGGTCGAGCGATACGAAGTGATTTTTATAGAAAAACAGGTGAAAATAACAGGAAAATGTAATTTTAAAGCACTGTTTTTTTGCTCGAACAAATTTTTGCTTTTAAACAAGTAATGTAAGGTGCTGGAAAGTGCTAAGAAAGCGTATTTCAGAAGATGTGGTTAATTGAATAATGAAGTTCGGTAATCTCTCGAACTACAAATAAAAAGGCGGTGGTTCTATTCCACTGCCTTTTGTATATGTGCGAATTGATTATTATGACATGTTTAATTTTGATGGAAGTTCATCTGGGGTAACTTGATGATTCTTATCGGATAGAGCTTCACAAAGGCGATCAGCGTTTTCCCAAGTATTAGGTATAACCTCCATTATGTCATTCGGTTGGCAGTTCAGCCAGGTGCAGAGAGCTTCTATTGATTTGCTATCAACAGAGGTTTCACGGGTTCTTTTTTCATATTGAGCGGGTTTTGTTCCCGGTATCTTGTAATTGTATTCTTCAAGTATTCCAGTTCCAATTTTTAATTTGCGCAAGGTTTCTTGACCTACGACATTATTATTTCTGATATGAGAGGTATTTTTCCCTTTTTCCTTCATCAGTTCAAATAATTTACAATAACTAATCATTTTGCAATCTCCTTTTTACACTAATATTGTATCATTTTGGGAGATTATTCGCAAGTCCTCTTATACGTTGGATTATTTTCGCAAATGCTTTATCAGGAACAATTATACACAAGTATTAGTGAATAAACAATTGGCGGATCAACCAAATATTAGAAGAGACAAAACACTAATATTTGTGTAAAAGACCGATTGACTTAAACACAAGTATTAGTGTAAAATACAATCAAGATAAACAACACGAAGGAGGAAAAGCGTATGATGTACTTCAAAGATATTCAATCATTAGAAGAATTGAGAAAGGAATATAAACGGCTTGTGAAAGTAAATCATCCAGATAACGGTGGCTCTGAGGATGCTATAAAAGTTATCAATGTAGAATATGAATTAACCTTTAAGGTATTAGCAAAAGCAGATATGACCAACGCCAGAAAGTACGATATGGCAGCAGATGAACAGATTCGGGACATTATCAATATAATCATAAATTTTGATATAAACATTGAAATATGTGGATCTTGGATATGGATATCTGGTAACACATACGGTTGCAAGAGCGACTTGAAAGCAAATGGTTTTCACTGGGCTTCAAAAAAGAAAATGTGGTACTGGCATGATCCTGAAAAACAGACAAGAAGTAACGGAAAAACTACAATGGATGATATCCGCAATAAGTACGGTTCAGAGACAATTAAGAAAGCGGTAACAAAGATGTGCATTAGTGCATAGGAGATTAGAGGGACAGAGCAATGTCCCTTTAACTTTATACAATATTAAGATAGTAGGAAAGGGAGTGGAGCTGATGAAGTATATCATTTACCACAGCAATGACAAAGTTAGCAGAGCTGACGGAAGAAAAGAATTACTTAAACAGATATTACAATTGAGAAAAGAAGACATTGAAGATATACGAAAGATGTATAAGTCCGGCGTTACGGATTCGGTACTTGAATTATACAAATCATATATGCGTTGATAAAAAAAGAAGTACCAAAATAACGGTCGTTCCAAAAGTACCAAAAATAGAGTTGTAGGGAAAAGAAAATCAGGTACAGAATATATCAAAATAACGGTTCGTTTATGCTGGTATATTCTACAACCAAAAAAGAAAGGAACATAGAAATGAAAGATAAGATAGTAATAGGATATTGCAGAATATCCACAAATCGCCAGAATCTTGAACGTCAGGAGAGAAATATTCTTGCACGTTATCCAGATGCTTTAATTTACAAGGAAGTTTATACCGGCACAAAAATAACTGGACGCAAAGTTTGGAACACGGTATATAATCTTGTGAGAAAAGAAGCTGATAAAAAAGATATAACAATTGTTTTTGACTCTGTATCACGAATGAGTCGAGATGCGACAGAAGGATTTGAGCTGTATAAAGAATTATACAACATGGGAGTACGGTTAGTATTTCTGAAAGAACCACATATCAATACAGACACATATAAAGAGCAATTAAATAAGCAAATACAGATAGATGCACAACTAGGAGATGAAGCGACCACTAAACTAATGAATAGCATAACGGACGCTCTTAATGTTTATGTGATGGATCTGGCAGAAAAACAAATCAAATTAGCATTTGAGCAATCCGAAAAAGAGGTTGAAGATTTACGAAAAAGAACTTCAGAAGGCTTAGTAACCGCCAAAATGAATGGTAAACAAGTTGGGCGTGTACCGGGCAGAAAATACGAATCCCAAAAATCAAAAGTAGCGAAGGAACGGATAAGAAAGATTAGTAAAACGTTTGAGGGAAATCTTTCGGATGCTGAATGTATAGAGATGCTGAATATTAGTCGGAATTCCTTTTATAAATATAAAGCAGAAATGAAAACGGAAGTGTCATAAAAAGAAGAACTGGGGGTAGATAATTCCCAGTTCTTTTTCTACTTTAGCGGGTGCTGAAATGATAGATTTTATGTTGAAACTAACGGGGGGTATATATACATTTTTATGACATTAACCGAACATATATTCTGGCATCGAACCTTATCTCAGTCTAGGGCGTTATATGTACTCATCGAACTTTTTAACTATTCTTGAATGGTTGTTACAATGCCGTCTTCAAGGTATATGTATTTAGTTTTTGAGGATGAGCGATATACCCATTGTTCCCTGACACCGTATTTGGTTGTGGTTTTATTTATATCGGAAGGAGCACCCCAAGTGGAGTTTTTAACTTCGGCAGCAGTCATTCCAATTTCGGGATCACGCTTTGGCTCTTCTGTGGTAGTTGCTTTTTCATTGGATTCATTATTTTTAGGTTTAGATTTGTCAAACTGTTCTTGTTTCTCTGTATTCCAAGCTATACCGGCTCCGTTTCTAAGTAATCTGAAGGTATAATCGCTTTTTCCTTGATAATTGGTTATACCGTCTGACATGGGAATAGCTTCACCGAATAGTTCTTCTAATTTATTACTTATATTAGAATACTCATCGCCCTGAATATATTCGTTGTCATCAAGAGAAAGAGTAACATTAGTGATTGTTGAATTATCCCATCCGAGGAAAATGGAAACAGTTCCCGTGTTGTTATATAAAGAACTTTTTCCAACACCTTGAATAAATGATTTAGAATCCCAATGGGTTAAATCTAGTCCGATTTCAGAAATATTTTGACCAATGTATTTCGTACATTCAATAAAATCATCTGGTAAATCAGGAATGGTGAGTTCTACTTCGGGATCGGCAGTAGGTTCAGAGGATGCAACCATTTCATTTTTACTTTCTGTGGCGGTTGTGTCGGCTGTAGATTCTGAAAAAAGTTTCGCTTACAGAAGCAGCAACATCTGTTGGTGTTGAATCTGCATCAGAAGTGCCACATCCAGATAAAGAAATGATTATACAAAATATAAAAAAATAAAGAAAAGATTTTTTGTGCATGTTATTATTCACCTCATTAGTATGTACTCGTGTTTGTACGGATTACTTTTCAAGTTATAAGAAAAAACAAGCGTACATTTTATAAATTATTGTATTTAGATAAATGCAGATCAGTTATAATCGCAAGTTTATCTGAATCATTGGCAAGATATAAGCAATCATTTTCTTTTTGTAGCTTATAATTTCCACCTTTATTCCAATGTAAATATCTATGATGATTCGGACACACAACAATCATGTTTCCTGGACGGTCTAAAGAGCCTTCTTCGTCCACACCTTCGGAATTAGGGATTATGTGATGAACTTCTACATAATATCCGTCTAAGGTTTCTATATTAAAGTAATTATTTTTTTGACAGAGTTGGCAGCGAAAATCATATTCTTTTTTCAGACGTGAAATGATTTTCTGGTTTCTCGTGTAGTGTTCTTGTGTAACTGTTGTCTTATCACGTTCTTTCTCGTAGATCTGCGATATTTCTTCAAATATGTCTGGCTTTTTAAGCGTATGACGATTTTGCTGGAATTGAAATTCAGGATATTCAAAAGCTCTTACCCAGATTTCGTAAGTTTTTTTGATTCGATTTATTTTGTCTCTCAGGTTACGAGGGGATAAATCGGGATCTTTTAGCAACAGCTTTGTAGTTAAATCATTATATAAAAAAGATTCTTTATCGTTTACAGAGTGAATTAAATGGAATAAACCACTATCACGGAGTTTATCAGCGGTTAAGGTCTTCTTTTTTCCACTCTTTTTTTCATATTCGTTGCAAAATTCTTTTATCTTGTGTACTACATGTCCAAAACGTAAAGGTTCATTATATATATTATTTTTTACTGTACCAATTCTTCGACGAATAACATAATCATTATCACAAAGCGGTTCATGGCAGACTTGACCATTACTTTTGGAAAGAATATATTCTGTTTGCTCAGAACAATATTTACATAATTCTAATACTTTGTCGTTAGCAGAATATTTTAAACCTGGATATATTGCACTAAAAATAATGTGGTTTTCATAATCAACCATTTCTTTTTTTAATTGTACAATTTCTTCATTTTCTAATCCTAAATAACACAGACGTATGATTAACTCTTTGGATGCCGCAACTGTTTTTTCGGAGCTATCAATTCCCCCGTAAACAATATTGAGCATGTCATCTAATTCGGTTTCATTTAATAAATATTTTTCACGGAATATAGTTCTTTTATCTATGTCATAAGAATGAATCCGGTCAATATAATTGATGTTAAAAATAGTTTTACCGTTGGAAATGCACCAATTTATATATGTTTTTAATAAACTTTTATCGGGAGCAATATCGTTTGTGCCTGTTTTCTGAGCAAAAAAATCAATGAGTTCTTCCTTATTAAAGTCACAGATATCCTTTTGATAATAATTCTCTAATGATTCAGAAGCGTTGAAAATTCTTTGCGTTGATCTTTGAGAATTGTAATTTGATATTTCTGATAAATATTGTTCTTTTTGAAATGGATTATACATCGCCTTGTTTCCCCTTACATATTTGCGTTGAGATCTTGGTAGCCTATCTTATTTGAAAAATGCGTATGTTTGAACAATGATGCTTATGTATGTACTATTTAATTCTAATCTGGTGATACACTTAAGTCAACATGTTAGTCCAAGATCTTTGACGTATGAAGTAGATAGTAATTATGAGGTGGTAATTCCTAAAACCATAAACATGAATGAACAATATTCATTTACATCACGTATGATGAATTTAAAGAATAATGAATCGGTTGTTGTATTTGTAGACAAGTCCGATGAAGAAATTACAATGACAGAAAAAAATCTGGGAAGACTGCTAAATTGCATTTTAATGAAGGAAAGACGGATAAATTTAATAGATTGATTTTAGCCAGATTTTCTGCAAATCAGAATACGAGCAATATAACATTTAATGGTCAGATGGAAACTACAGCTGGAAGTTATTCGGGAACATGTACATTCTACGTTGAATTACAAGATTCGCCAATAATGTAAAACTAATTATAAGTACAAGGGTCAGGGCGTGCCAGTTGGTACGTCCTTTTTAGCAAAATAATACTTGAGAATATAAAAAAAGATGATATACTATATACAAGGTTTAATTCTATGTGAAGGGCAAACTTCATTATCCTGAAAAAGGTAAAAATGATTAGCGTC
>ERZ869983.158-NODE-158-length-23029-cov-11.174800_pt1 | contig 23029 bp, 21 predicted proteins | sample MGYA00521106_ERZ869983 | MGnify/ENA primary metagenome ERZ869983 (study PRJEB32232, sample SAMN07284972) | human gut metagenome | biome: human-associated habitat; material: feces | host: Homo sapiens | place: Tanzania | collected 2014-04-05 ...
ATCTGCTTGACGGTATCTTTGAAAACCATCTGGTTAGAAACCTTTACGGCGAAGGTGTTCAGGGTCATCGCTTCAAGATGTCCCTTGCCTCGCTTAGCTTCATCCTCTTCCTTCTGCTTGTCTACGCGTAGCGCGAACCTTAATATAATGAAGCTGAGGATGACGCCGAGTACACCCATAGGATAGGCGATAGCATAGCCGGCTGCGATGGATGGGGCGTCGATGTGGCGCAGGTCGCTGAATGCCTGCTGGGCTGCACCCAATCCAGGAGTGTTGGTTACGGCACCCGAAAGGATACCTGCCATGGAGGTGATGGATGTTCCCGAAAATGAGAAGATGACCAAGGTAGTAATGATACTCAGGGCCACAACAATCATGCTGAGCAGGTTGAGACTCTTGCCGCCGTTCTTGAACGAAGCGAAGAAGCCCGGACCTACCTCCAGACCGATAGAGTAGACAAAGAGGATCAAGCCAAATTCCTTGAGAAAGTGGAGCAGATGCTCGTCAAGGTTGAGAGAGAAATGTCCAAAGATAAGACCGATGAACAGAATCCAAGCCAAGCCCAGGGAAACACCTTTTACTCTGAGCTTACCTAAACACAAACCCAAGGCGATGACCAGCGAAAGAATCATCACAGAGTGGGCTACTCCGCCTCCCCAAAGGTCTGGGAAGCCATAAAATAGATTTTTTAAAATCTCCATTTTTCTTTATCTATTAATGTAAATACTGAATTTTCAAAAACATTCATTCTTATCGATTTCCAAAATCGATTGCAAAGGTATAGATAAAAACGAAAGCAAAAGTCGTTTTGTATTTAAAAGCTATGAATATGGCTATAAGTGTTTTCAATAGCAAAAAGGGGCTCTGCGGGCTTTTCTTTTCTCTTTCTCATGCATTTCTAGCCCTTTCTTTGCCCATTATATCAGTTTTTTTTCGTAATTTTGCAACCGGATTATTATAAATAGGTAAGAATATGCTGAATATTGATGAAATAAAGGATAAGAGAATTGCCGTGCTCCTATCGGGAGGCGTCGACAGTTCGGTTGTGGTTTGGGAGTTTGCCCAGCTGGGTCTGCATCCTGATTGCTTCTACATCAAGATTGGTCCTGAGGAGAAAGAGGAGTGGGACTGCTCTTCGGAGGAGGACCTGGAGATGGCTACGGCTGTGGCTAGAAAGTATGGGTGCAAGCTTCAAGTGGTTGACTGCCATCATGAATATTGGAACGAGGTAACCCGTTATACGATGGAGAAGGTGAAGGCTGGTTTTACGCCTAATCCGGACGTGATGTGCAACCGCCTGATTAAGTTTGGTGCCTTCGATGAGAAGATGGGTCACAACTACGACCTCATCGCCACGGGGCATTATGCGCAGACCGAAACGGATGAAAATGGCGACAAATGGCTTGTCACGAGTCCTGATCCTGTAAAAGACCAGACCGATTTCCTGGCTCAGATAGAGAGCTGGCAATTGAAAAAAGCGATTTTCCCTATCGGCCATCATATCAAGAATGAGGTTCGCGAGATAGCCGAAGAGGAGCATCTGATAAATGCCAAGCGCAAGGACAGTCAGGGAATCTGCTTCCTGGGACAAATAAATTATAATGATTATATCCGCCGTTATCTGGGTGAGAAACCGGGCGATGTCATAGAGATGGAAACGGGCAAGCGCATAGGCGAGCACAAGGGTTTGTGGTTTCATACCATCGGCCAGCGCAAGGGCTTGGGCTTTGGCGGCGGTCCCTGGTTCGTGATTAAGAAGGATGTAGAGAACAACATCCTGTATGTGAGTCATGGTTATGATCCGCAGTCGGCATACAAGAAGGATTTTCCTCTCCATGATTTCCATTTCCTCACGCGCGAGGTAGCGATGCAGAAGGTAACCTTCAAGATTCGTCATACGCCGGAGTATCATCCTGCTACGATAGAAAAACTGGAAGACGGCCGCTGGATGATTCATTCAGAAGAGGCGATTCATGGTGTGGCTCCCGGCCAGTTCTGCGTAGTTTATGATGAGCATCATCATCGTTGCTATGGTTCGGGCGAGATTACGGTATAAAATGGTATAAAATGGTATAAAAAGAAAAAAGGGATGAGTCATCAATCTGATATTTTGATGATTCATTCCTTTTCTGTTTTATCAATTTTTACCCTTCCCCGATGATGCTGTCCAGCAATCCCTGGCAGGCATCTTCGAGAAGCGTGATGACGAGTTCGAAGTCGCTATAGTCGCCATAGTAGGGATCGGGAACCGTGGTGTATTCGCGATGATGGGTCAGGAAATCGGCCATGCGGACCACCTTCTTTCTGTCTGCCTCAGAAGAAGCCATGGAGGTAATGGCACGGTAGTTTTCGTTGTCCATTACCACGATGGTTTCGAAACGGGCGAAGTCTGACTTCTGGAACTGGCGGGCATGGCTGTTGAAATTGTAGCCATGCTCGGCGCCACATTTGCGCATGCGGCTGTCGGGCAACTGTCCCACGTGCCAGCTGCCGATGCCCGCAGAATCGATTTCAAACTCATCCTGGAGCCCCGCTTTTTCTACAAGACTCTTCATGATTCCCTCGGCTGCCGGAGAGCGGCAGATGTTGCCCAGGCAGATAAATAATACGGTATGTTTACCTTTCTTTGTCATGTAGCTAACTTTTTTTGTTTGCAAAGTTAGCATAAATCTCTGTATTATGCAAGATTTTTCTTCATTTTTCTTCCCACAAAGTTCCAGGCAGGCATCTTCTTCAGGGTGCTGCGGATAGGCTGGATGTCCCAGAGCAGGAAGATGATGAGCACGCCGATGCCGATGAGACAGGTTAGCCCGTAGAGCTCGCGGATGCTGATCATCAGCAGGTTGCCGGCATCATAAGGCAGTCCGCGCGACATGTTTTCTGCCATCTGATGGCGAAGTCCGTAGCTGTAGAGTCCGGAGCACATCGCCGAAACAGGGCCGTTGCGGATGATGCCTGCCATCGTCAGTCCCATGAAGAAATGCTCAAACGGCATCAGCTCTTCCAGATAAATGGTCAACATGCAGAAGAAGATGGCGTTGCCGATGCTTCTGAGGAAGATGGGCAGATAGAGTGCCTCTATGTTGAGCCCCGGGTCGATGAGGAAATACATCATTACGGGATAACATACCATCGTTGCCACGCCTATCGTGAGCAGTCGGGTATATTTCTGATGGAGCACCTTGCACCAGAACAGGCAGAAGAGGCATCCGGCGATGGTCCCCACCCATTCTACGAAGTTGAGCACATTGGTGGTAAACGTGCCGAAATGAAGCACGCCGCCCGTAAAGGCTGTCTGCAGCACCTTGGGCGTACTGCCCATGAACTCTACGAAGGCGAAGAGGATGAGTAGCGGGATGAGCCGTTTATACTTCCATGCCGCTGGGGCGATGTAAGGGTGACGGATGTGGAGCATGCGCTGGATGCAGAAATAGCCTGTAAAAATAAAGAGTACTACATCCATCTGCATAATCTTCGAATCGAGCCAGTTGTAATGCTCGCCGTAGGTGAAGAAGAAGATGAACTCCAGCATCCATGCCGACCAGAGAATGCACCCCAGATAATCGAGGCTGATGAAGGGCAGGGGCTTCATGAAGCGGAAGTCGTGGGTGGTGACATACACGATGAGTGCTACCAGCAGCAGGGCGCCTGTCATCGTCCAGTTGATGATGCGCCAATCCTGATATATATAAATAAGGTGTTCGGTAACCCAAGGCGAGAGGAACATATTTCCCAGCACGATGCAGTAGAGCAGGGGGAAGAAGATGGTAAAATCGCGCTTGGAGGTCATCCATAGCTGGATGGTACTCATACATTCGAAGGTGCCACAGAGTTTGAAGAAACCTGCGATGTAGGCGAGAATGCACATCACGGGAACCGAATCGGTCCACATGATGAGAAAATTGCAAGCCGCCACAACCAACGCCGCATTCAGCAGAAGCTGGCGGTTGGTAAAATGGAACTTCATCTTGAAGAGGAAGGGGAATGGCATCGCCACGCCCACCACGTTGAACATGATGATCATGAGCACGTCTTCTCTCATCAAACTGTACTCGCCCATTACCTGGCTCATGGCTCCTCCATAAATTCCGCTCGACATCAGGAAGATGAAGGCGAAGAGGAGATAAATCCAAGGCTGCAACCGGCGAGGAATATATCCGTTGAACGAAGGGACGCGGAAGGGTCCCTGTAACATAGGAGGTCCTGGCATTTTTTTAATTAATAATTTATAGTTTATAGAACATTCTATTTGAGGCGAACCTTGGTTTCTACGTTCAGTCCGGCACGGAGCAGGGCTACCTGTTTAAGGTCGTTATCGCGGGTGAGGGCGATGCGAACCGGTACGCGTTGCTCTACCTTGACGAAGTTGCCGGTGGCATTATCTACCGGAATCATGGAGTAAGCGTTGCCGGCAGCTGCTGAGAGTGCCTCTACCTTGCCGTGGAATACGACACCCGGAATGGCATCGGCTGTAAAATCTACCGCCTTGCCCACCTGGATGCCGTCCATCTGGGTTTCACGATAGTTGGCTACTACCCATACATCGTTGTCATCCACGATGCGTGCCAACATCTGTCCTGGCTGAACCAGCTGTCCCTCGTGGATATCTTTCCTGCCCATCACGCCGTCGCAGGTAGCCACGATTACGGTATAAGAAAGGTTCAGACGAGCCAGATTGAGCTGAGCCTCTGCCACACTCTCGCCGGCACGCGAACCGCCCAGCTGCTGGGTCTGTACGTTGCGAACCGAGGCGGCACTTGCCTTCCGGCTGCTTGCCTGCTCATAACGAGCCTTGGCTCCCAGATAGCGGGCGTAGGCATTATCATATTGCTGGCGGGTTACCGCATCCTTCTTCATCAGGGCTGCAAAACGGTCAAAATCCTGCTTGGCGTTCATCATGTCTACACGTGCCTCTTCGATACCTGCCGAAGCCGTCTGCACGTTGGTAGTGGTGGTTCCCATGCTGGCAGATACAACCGAAGAACCGGCCTTCGAACCGCGCAGACCAGCCTCTGCCTGAGCCACATGCAGGCGGAATTCTGAATCTTCGATAATGACGAGTGTATCGCCCTTCTTCACGTGCTGATAGTCGGAGAAACGGATTTCCTTGATAAATCCTGATACGCGCGTGTTGATAGGCGTAATGTGGCGGTTCACCTGGGCATCATCGGTATAAGCCACGTCGCTACCATGATAAAAATGGCTGAAGCACCAGCCGATGGCTCCTATAAAACAGAGGATGATAACTACATTATATATTCTCTTGATAATCTTCTTATTCATAATTTATGTTTGTTTTATTGTTTGAAAAAGAGCAGATGAATTGGCTTTCCCTTCGGACGCCGAACGTTGTTTCTTCGTTCTTCACTCTTCACTTCCTAAATTTCTCCTGCTACGTATTTCATGCGATAATAAGCGTATACGATGTTGATGCGGGCATCTACCTCGCTCAGTTCGGCGTTGAGCTTCAGGTTCGAGGCATCCACCATGTCGGTTACCAGCGCCAGCTGACTGAGATAGCGGGCGTTCATCACCTCGTAGTTCTGCTGCGCCAGTTCTACGCTCTTTCGTTGCGTTTCCAGTTCTACGTAGGTTTGCTGATATTGCACGTAGGCAGCCTGCACGTTATTGTTCAGCTGTTCTGCCTGCAGGGCGTGGTTTTCCTTTGCCTGTCGGGTTTCTACGGCAGCCTGCTTGATGCGCTTGTTGCTCTTGAAGAGCGAGCTGAGGCTGTATTTCACGCCTACGCCCACATACCATACGTTCAGATTCTTGTCTATCGGCGGCAACTCAAAGAGGATAGGTCCGTCAAAATTCTCGGCAGCCACCAGGGCCACTTTCGGCAGCAGGTCGCTCTTGGCAATCTTCTCCTTCTGTTCCGCTATCCTGATGGCGTTGCTGCTCTGTTCCAGCAGGGGCGAATTCATCGTGCCTGCCGTCTGCCAGTAAGCTTCGCCATCCTTGGCGTAAGCCTTGTCGGCAATCGTAGCGTCCGGAATAATCTGCAGTTCCTGTCCCCCTTGTTCTCCCTGGTTCATGCCGAGCGTATTCAGGAGCTGGTGGTTCAGGATGTTGCGGTTGTTGCGTAGCGAAGTGAGTCCCAGTTTGAGGCTTTCCATCTGCAGTTCGTATCGGGTGATGTCGTTCTTCAGAGCCATTCCCTGGGTTTGTTTCGCCTTGATGTCGGCGATAAGCTGGCTGGTGAGCTCGATGTTTTTTTCATATACCTTGATACGGTTGTCTATCTTGTAGAGGTCCAGATACTGTCCCAGGGCGATGAAGCGAGCCTGCTGACGGGTGAGTTTCACGCCCACCTCTGCTTGCTGCTTGCCCAGTTCGGCGAGGCGGATGCCTGCGTTGATGGCGCCACCAGCATAAACCACCTGCTGTGCCTGGAAGGCGAAATTATTGCCGAAGTGGGGCGATTTCAAACCTTGGGCGTTGCTGAAGTTGCGGTCGGTCATCAGGGCGTTTCCGATGTAACTGAAGGAGAGGGATGCATCGAGGTCGGGCAGTTTTTTGCTTTTAGCCGATTCGATACCGATGCTGGCAGCTTCTACGCCCGATTTCGAGGTTCGTAGCGACTTGCTGTTTTCTTCGATTCTCTCGAAGAGTTGGGCGATGGTCATTCTGGTTTGAGCCACAGCCCATAGAGAGCCTCCCCAGATGAGAAGGCCTGCAATCATCATTTTCTTTATCATTCAAAAATCTGTTATTATTTTTTTATAAATCTGTTATCTCATGAATTCGGGTGCAAAGGTACGGCGATTTTGGCGAATATCCGTTTTAAATTTTTCGTGCCGCATGGATTTTTTCGGAACAAAAGTTCTTTTTTCTCACATTATTTCCGTATATTTGCACGCAAAAAGCGAATAAAAGGTATTTATGATAGAATTATCAGAACTGAACAGTTATCAGGAGGCCAGTCTTTTCTGCTCCGATTTGAGCGAGTGGCAGGAGGGTCCGCAGGTATTGACCTATGGAGCCATTCTCCTTTGCCGCAAGGGCAGGGCCGTGATGAATGTGAATTATAAGGAATGGGATCTCTATGAGGGAGCCGTCATCACCCTGTTTCCGAATGATGTGGTAGAGGTGAAGAAGGTGGAGCCTTCTGCTTCCTGTGAGGGAGATGCCTGTGCCGCCATGAATGCTTCTGCCTTCGAAGTGGAGATGCTGAAATATAATCCATCTCTGCTGCGCGAAGCCAGTCTGCAACTGGAACAGACGGTTTATTCAGCCCTGCGCGAGGACAGATGCCGGCAGGATTCGCCCGTGGTTACCCATATCATCGAGAGCATGTTTTCTCTCCTCAGACTCTATTTCGAGCAGCATGACTGTACCTGCATCTCGCAGCTGGTACTCTATCAGCTCAAGGCCTTCTTCATAGGGTTCCACGAATATCTGCAACGCAATCCGCAGAACTGTCCCGACGAGGTGAAATCTTACAGGGTGAGGGAACTCTTCAACCGCTTCATGATGCTCATGGAACGCGATTACAAGAAGTCGAGAGATGTCAACTATTATGCCGAGCAGATGAACATCACCTCCAAGTATCTTTCGAATATCGTGAGACAGGTAACGGGGCATACACCCAAAATCATCATCGACCAGTATGTGGTGCTCCAGCTGAAGATGCAGCTCAAGCGCTCCGCCCAGAGCATCAAGGAGATGGCGTGGGAATATCATTTTGCCGATGCCAGCTTCTTCTGCCGCTATTTCAAGAAACATACCGGAATGACGCCGCAGCAGGTGAGAGAATAAATACAGTAATTATAACATAAAAATTTTCAAAACATGACAACAACACTTATCATATTGGTTATTACGGTAGCCCTGTTCATCTGGGGCAGGGTGAGGGCCGACATCGTGGCGCTTACCGCCCTGGCTGCACTCCTGGTTCTGGGTATCCTGACGCCTGCCGAGGCGCTGGCGGGCTTCTCTTCGCCCATCGTCATCATGATGATAGGACTCTTCGTGGTGGGTGGAGCTATCATGCAGACCGGACTTGCCAAGCTTACGGGCAATAAGCTCATGGCGCTCTCGCGCGGCAACGAAACCATCACTTTCCTGCTCGTAATGCTCGTTACCTCGTTTATCGGCGCCTTCGTGAGCAATACCGGAACGGTTGCCCTCATGATGCCTATCATCATGAGCATAGCTGCGGGCTCGGGCATGCAGTCGTCGCGTTTCCTCATGCCGCTCGCCTTTGCCGGAAGTCTGGGCGGAATGCTCACCCTCATCGGTACGCCACCCAACCTGGTTATTGATGAAGTATTGACCGAGGGCGGTTATCAGCCGCTTGCCTTCTTCAGCTTCTTCCCTGTGGGCATCATCGTCATCGCCATCGGCATTATCGTGCTCATGCCGCTCAGCAAAATCTTCCTCAGCAAAAAGCAGAGCGGTAAGAAAAAGAAGCAGGGCAAATCGCTTGATGACCTGGTAGACGAATATCAGCTGCTCGATAATCTGCATCGCTACATCGTGCCTAGCCGTCGCCCTTCTGCCGCCCTCAACGAGAATGGCGAGCAGATGGATATCGTGGGCAAAACCCTGAAGGATCTGAGCATCCAGAAGAAATATGGCGTGAGTATCATCGAGATAAGAAACGAGAAGAAATCGCGACTGGGACTGGTGAAGGATGTGAGCCAGAACATGGCGAAGAGCAGCAGCACCATTCAGGTTCACGATACCTTATATATAATAGGTGAGGAGGAGAAGATAAACCGCTTTGCCAGCGATTACGGCCTCAGGAAGATGAAGGATGTGAAGATTGATTTCTACGACCTGGGACTGACCGAAATCGTGGTGATGCCTACGTCTAATTTTGCCGGTCTGCGCATAGGCGATGCTAACCTGCGCAAGCGTTTCGGCATCAACGTGCTGGGCGTAAAGCGGGGCGATGAATATATTACCGACAATCTGATAGCCGCCAAGCTGCATGTGGGCGATATGCTCCTGGTGCAGGGCGAATGGACCAATCTGGCCCATCTGGCTACCGATACGAGCAACTGGGTGGTTATCGACCAGCCCGAGAAGACTGCCGACAAGGTGCTCTTGGATTACAAGGCGCCTGTGGCGGCTGCCATCATGCTGCTGATGATTGCGATGATGGTATTCGATTTCATTCCTGTGGCTCCGGTCACGGCGGTCATCATCGCCGGACTGCTGACCGTCTTTGCCGGATGTTTCCGGAATGTGGAGGCGGCTTACAAGACCATCAACTGGGAGAGCATCGTGCTGATAGCCGCCATGATGCCGATGTCTACGGCGCTGGAGAAGACGGGGGCTTCTGCCTTGGTTTCTCAGGGACTGGTAGAGAGTTTGGGTTCGATGGGTCCTACGGCTCTCTTGGCAGGCATCTACTTCACCACCTCTCTGATGACGATGTTCATCAGCAATACCGCCACGGCTGTGCTGATGGCTCCTATCGCCCTGGTGGCGGCCCGGCAGGTAGGTGTGAGTCCTTATTCCTTCCTCTTTGCGGTTACGTTGGGCGCCAGCATGTGCTTTGCCTCTCCGTTCTCCACGCCTCCTAATGCGCTGGTGATGAAGGCGGGTGGCTATACGTTTATGGATTACGTGAAGGTAGGTTTGCCGTTGCAGATTATCATCGGCGTTGTGATGACCTTCGTTCTTCCGCTCCTATTTCCTTACTAAGGATTTTTGATATCAAAATAAAAGCCCCTGATGTTTTTCCCGCATTGGGGGCTCTTTTTTTATCGGGTTAAATCAGGCCTTTTTATTTTCCCAATTAGGGAGATTTTTTTCTCCAACTGGACAAGTAATTTTGCGCGCTTTCTGAATCACGATGCAAAGATACGGAATCCCGTTTTGTCAGTTGTGCGATAGCGTGCGATGCCATGCGATAGCGGAACATTTTTCTCCAATCCCTTTTCTTCGTGTTCACGGAAGTTGGGATAGATGATTTCAACGATGTTGGACAGTTGTTCCTTATTATAGCCCGAATCGGCAACAAGATTGTTCTTCATACGGCATAATTTCTACTAATTGAGGTCGGAATACTGAAAAATAGCCCCATTTATTTCCACTTCGAGTATCGGGAAGAGCATCGGAAATAAGGGTTCCTGCATGTCTTTTGATGCCTGAGAGAGCAAAAGTTGCACCTATTCGGTGCCTTTTTCCGGCTTTTTCATCGTTGGAGCTGTTGAAATGGGGATATTGTACTTCAAATTCTTAGTCTCTATTTCTATATAATTTATTGATTATAAGCCTTTTAGGGGAAATGGGGACTTCCGGAATCTTCCAATTCCAGTTCTTCCAATTAATTTTTCGAGGATTCCAATTCCTTATATTATATATATAACTATCTATATATTAAGTAGTTATAGAATCTATAAAAAGGGGATTTGTCTTGAAACACCCTTTTTGGAATATTGGAAGAACTGGAATATTGGAAGATTTTAGTTTAGCCTGTTTCCAGCCTCCCCGAAGTCCCCATTTCCTCTAGAAAGCCTAAACTTCGTTTTATCTGTTATCACCCTCGCCGCTTAATGATTTCCTATCTTTGCTGTGTGTTTGATAAATAACCTTTTCTTATGCCTTTGCAGAGTGCCCGGCAAGCATGGAGCTACCTTTATGCCATAAAGTTAAGATTATTATTTGGAATAAGCAAAGTTTTTGGGGCTTTTTCTTGGTGGTTTATCAAAAAATGAGTAGTTTTGTGCTTGAAAATCTGCTCTTTTTTTTGATGGAATAATTCGGGAAAGAGAGATTGGAGTGAACGGAAAAACGAGATCATAACGAAAAATAACGAAAAGATGAATAAAATTACGATGCTCGGAACGGGAAATGCTACGGTTTCCCAGATTTATAATACCTGTTTCCTGCTCCAGACTTCCAGCACTCTGATGCTGGTGGATGCGGGCGGAGGAAACGGAATCCTCTCGCAACTGAAGAAGGTAAATGTTCAGATTTCTGACATTCATCACCTCTTTGTGACCCATGCCCATACCGACCACGTGCTGGGTGTAATCTGGATAATCCGTATGGTGGCTCAATGTAAGGGTTACGAGGGGGTGCTGCATGTTTATGGCAACGATAAGGTGATGAAGGTAATCAAGACCATCATCGATATGATTCTTGCCAAGAAGCAACTGGCGAAGGTGGCTGAAAGGGTGGTATTCCATCAGTTGGAAGATGGCGATAGTTTCGAAGTGGGGGATATGAAGCTGGAATGCTTTGATATTCAGTCTACTAAGGAGAAACAATTTGGATTCCGGGCAGAGCTGCCTTCTTCTTCTCCTTCAGAATCTTCAGATGATGATGAATCTTCTGATGATGAATCGGGTAAGCCTTTGGTTCTGGCTTGTTTGGGCGATGAGCCTTATAATGAGCAGAACCGCCGCTACATAGAGGGGGCTGACTGGATGATGTGCGAGGCGTTCTGCCTCTATGCCGACCGCGATACGTTCAAGCCTTACGAGAAATGCCACAGCACGGCACTTGATGCCGGAAAGCTGGCGGAGGAACTGGGTGTAAAAAATATTATCCTGTATCATACGGAGGAGAAAACGCTCGCTACACGTAAAGAAAATTATACCCGTGAAGCGGCAGAGAACTTCAAGGGCAGAATCTTCGTTCCGGATGATTTGGAAGTGATAGAGCTGTAGGATATTTTGTCCCACAGATTTCACAGATTAACACAGATTTTGGACCTGCTCGGTCTTTGGGATAAAGGCACGCAGATTTCGCAGATGACGCAGATTTTTGACCTATACGGTCGGGGATTTCGCAGATTTTTTTGCTGGAGATTTGTGTTTTTCTTTGTCCCACAGATTTCACAGATTAACACAGATTTTTTTGTTTGGATATTTAGGGGAATCCTTCTCCCTATTATGGCTTGAATGATTCTGTGTATATCTGTGGAATCTGTGGGACTTTGAATTATGAATTCAATCAGCTTAATGGGTTGAATCCGGTGGGAAAATTAGTACGCTTCTCCCTGTTCTATTTCCTCCTGCGTGATGCGCTTGCGGTCGATGGCGCGCCAGGCGAAGACGATGTAGGCGAGCACGAACGGGATGAGGAGGGAAACTATCGCCATGGTGCGGAGCGTGAACTCGCTGCTGCAGCTGTTGGCGAGGGTGAGCGAACTCTGAAGGTCGATGTTGGATGGATAATAGGCGGTATTGTTCCAGCCGGCTATCAGCAGCAGAACCAGCACGGTAAGCACGGTTCCGATGCCCGTAAACCAGATTCCCTTTCTATACTGCACGCTCCTCGATGACTTGAAAATGCCGAAAAGAACGAGTACTACACCTACTAATAATATTACAATCAAGATTGGCATCTCCAGGAGATTGTGAAGATACTTCATGCTCTCTATCGTAATGCCGGAAGAAGAAGTGCTGAATCCGTCCTTTACCAGCAATCTGATGAGGAATGGCAGGAAGAACAATAGGAAGAGCAGGGCATTCCATGGCAACTGGCGGGTGCAACGCTCCTGAATCTGCTGGTGATCGATGTTGTTCTTGATGTAGAGCATGCCCAGAATGCGGGCTAGCATCAGTACGGCAAGTCCCAGCACCACGTTCCATGGGTCGAGCAGGGCATCAAGACCATGACTGGCGTTTGCCCAGCTGCTGATAACGGGTTGCAGACTGTTGGTAATATTGCCCTTGTCTATCAGAAAATTGCTGCCGTTGAAGAAGGTGGCTACGGCGCCGCCAAGAAGCAGCGGACCCACGATGCCGTTGATGATGAGGCAGATCTGAAAGGTCTTTGGTCCAAGAAAATTACCTATCTTGTTCTGGAATTCATAGCTCACGGCTTGAATCACAAACGAGAACAGGATGATCATCCACAGCCAGTAGGCTCCGCCGAAACTGGTGCTGTAGAACAATGGGAACGAGGCGAAGAAGGCTCCGCCGAAGGTGACGAGCGTGGTGAAGGTGAACTCCCACTTTCGTCCCGTAGAGTTGATGATGAGGCGACGCTCTTCTTCCGTTTTTCCCAAACAGAATATCAAGGTGTTGGCTCCCTGTACAAACATGAGAAACACCAGCAGGGCTCCTAATAATGATACGAGGAACCACCAGTATGATTGCAAAAATTCGTATGTCATAATGCTAATGTCATAAAGTTAATTCATAATCTTAAGTTTTTATTCATATTCCGGTCCTTTCTTAATCTGCTTCACCAGGATGCTGATTTCCACGGCGAGCATGGTGGTGAAGAGTGCCAGGAAGATGAAGAAGGTGGTGGCCACGCTGCCTGCCTCGATGTCGGAGATGGCGGCACTTACTGGCAGCAGGTCTTGGATGGTCCAAGGCTGGCGACCGATTTCTGCTACTATCCAGCCCGATTCTGAGGCGATGTAAGCCAGCGGAATCATGATGATGGCGGAAATGAGGAACCATCGGTATTGGGCGATTTCCTTCTTATAGACCAGGAATAGGCTGAGGGCGAAGAAGAGGATGAGCAGGCAGCCTACTCCCACCATCAGGCGGAAGGCGTAGAAGCAGATAGGGATGCTCGGCACCAGTTCCCTGGCATCCTTGATGTAACCATATCCGAAGTATTTCATGTTCTCCTTTAAGATAGGGAGCTGGTCTTGCGCCTTGGTTTCGCGATAGGTTTTCAGGGCAACAATCGCCTTCTTGCCCCGGGCTATCTTTTCCTGCACGGATGGTTCCCGGGTGCCATCCTCGTGGGTGTAACCATTGAGAATATTGTTTACGCCAGGCACGTAGCCATCGGCTGTGCGGGTGGCTAAGAACGAGAGCATGTTAGGGATGGCGATGCGCATGGCTGGCTCCTGTTCGTTTTCGTAATCGGGCTGCTGGAAGGGGTGAACGGCTGCTATCGCCGTGAGGCTTTCGCCGTTTCCACCATTATATAATGCTTCCATCGCAGCCAGTTTCATCGGCTGCACCTGTGCCACCTGATAGGCAGAGCTGTCGCCGGTCATCGCAGCCAGCAGGGTGGCGATGAGTCCTACTCCGGCACCCATCTTGATGCTCGCCTTCGCCAGCTGGGTTTCTCTCTTCTTCAGGAGATACCAGCAGCTTACGGCTACCACGAAGGTGGCGCCGATGATCCAGGAGGAAGTAACGGTATGGGTGAACTTGTTGATGGCGAATGGCGAGAGTGCCACATCCATAAACGAAGTCATCTCGAAGCGCATGGTGTCGGGATTAAATTCCTGACCTACAGGATATTGCATCCAGGCGTTGGCTACGAGAATCCACCAGGCAGAAATGGTGGCGCCAAGTCCCGTGAGCCAGGTGGAGGCAAGGTGGAACCCCCGGCTCACCTTATCCCAGCCGAAGAACATTACGGCTACGAAGGTGCTCTCCATGAAGAATGCCAGGATGCCTTCGATGGCTAGGGGAGCGCCGAACACGTCGCCCACGAACCAGGAGTAATTGCTCCAGTTGGTGCCGAATTCAAATTCCAGGATGATGCCTGTGGCAACACCCATGGCGAAGTTGACGCCAAAGAGCTTTTGCCAGAAACGGGTTACGTGCTTCCAGAACGGCTTGTTGGTGCGGTAGTAGCATGTTTCGGCGATGCCCATGATTACTGCCAGTCCCAGGGTGAGCGGCACGAACAGCCAATGGTAGATGGCCGTGAGTGCGAATTGCGCCCTCGACCAGTCGATGGTTGCTGATGTAATGTCTAACAATAGATTTGTCATCATAGTTGAATGGTTTTAAAATTGTTATTATATAATGTTTTTGTATTTCTTCCGATAATATGGGATTGAAATTCAGAGTTTTATCTGTTCAGGATTTCCTTGGATACGAAGCCAGCCTTGTCTCCATTCTTGGCATTCGTATTGATAAAATCTGGGAAGAAAAAGAGCTTGAGCACCAGGAAGATGATGGCAAGCTTGATGAGGATGACAGCCCACAACGTCTTGCCCAGGGTCATCGTCCTGAAACCATCGTAATAGAGATGGAAAATCCGGGACAGCAGTCCTTGTTTCATCGGTTTTACATCCGTTTTCATCAGGTTTTTATCCTTTTTCTTCAGCATAAGCACTCCTTCTTAAAAAAATCTGCTGCAAATCTACAATAAAATTATGTAACTACCAAATATTTTCTTGAAAAAGTTACAAAAAGATTGTTTTTAGATATCCCATAAGGGAGTTATTTTAAAGTTTTTCTTTTTAATTTCATCTGTTTATCCATCAAAAAGTAATCTATCTTCTCTAAAAACTCTCGTTTTATTCCTTTATGTTAAAATCTTCTCCCCAAAAATCGCCTATCTTTGCAGTCTCATTACAAGAAATGAGATGCAAAAAACTTATCATATAAAATAGGAGAAAAGAAAAATGGAAAAGAATGAAATGACAGAAAAATCAGAAATGAATGAAACAATAGAAAACAAGGCAAAGGAAAACGTAGTGATTGATGATTTCGACTTCTCTCTGATAGCCGATTTCTTCAAGAGGGTAGATAGACAAGGTCCTGGTGGCGAGTGGGAAACAAGGCTTGCTACGAGTCTGATTCCCGATTTCAAGCGAAAGATTCGCATCGCCGACATGGGGTGCGGCAAGGGAAGCCAGACCTTCGTTCTTGCCGATGAGTATGATGCTGAGATTGATGCCGTAGATTTATTGCCCGAAATGATGGAAGGCATCCGGAAGAAGATTCAGGTGAATGGATTGGAGGATTGCGTTCATCCTGTGCAGGCATCGATGGATGAGCTGCCTTTCAGAAAGGAATCCTACGATTTGATTTGGGCGGAAGGTTCCATCTTCATCATCGGTTATGAGAAGGGTCTGGCGTATTGGCGTGAGTTCCTGAAGCCCGGCGGCTTTATTGCCGTAACGGAATGTAGCTGGCTCGGCAATATGCGCCCGGAGAACATGGGCTGGATTCAGGACAACCTTCCCGAGATTGATACCATCGAGCAGAAGATTCATCAGATGGCAGAGGCGGGTTACGAGCCCTACGCTCATTTCATCCTGCCCGAAACCTGTTGGACGGAGAATTATTATGCCCCGATGCAGCCGGCGATGGAAGCCTTCCTGAAAGACCATCATGGAGAGCCTAAGGCGCAGGTCTTCATCAATCGTCTGAAAGAGGAAATCGCCTATTACGAGGAGAACAAGGATTGCTTCGGCTACGTGTTTTATATTGGAAGAAAAGTTTGATTTTTTTGATACAGAAAAGAAATGTGTATGATAATAGGAGTAGTAATTATCAAGGTAGCGATGCTGGTTAGTCTTGCTGCCTATAAAATATTAAGATTATGAAGAAAAAGAATATTCCTTGCGTAGATTGTTGTATGCGCCGTAAGTATGAGGCGAATCCTCGTTCGCTTGTTTCTCGTTTCTGGCATTGGCACACTCGCTTCTGCCCCGGCTGGAAGGCTTTTATGAAGAGCCTTCCTGAGGCGGAGCAAAAAGAAATGAGGATAAAGTATGATTTGAAATAATGTTTTATTATTTTTATTCGTAAAATGCTAAATATATTTAGGTTAAGATTAGGAGCATTACTTCATTTTCTGATAGCCATAGGCCATTTGATTTGCCTCTTCTTTTTAGAGGAGGCATTCAAGGCTTATGGTATTTTAGATGAAATGATGCATCTCTGTTTTGGGCAGCAATGGCTGTTGTATCTTGTTACGGTTTGCCTGGCTGTAGGCTTTGCCATTGCAGGCTTGTGTGCGCTCTCTGTTGCTGGCGATTTGAGAAAATTACCATTACGGCGAATGGTGATGATCGTAATTGTTGGCTTGTACTCTATCAGAGTGATAGTAGGGATTGATTGGCTGTTGTATGAGTTTACTTATCTGCAATTCTTCTCGACTTTAGTGCCAGCGTTACTCGTTTATTGTTATCTTCCTGGATTGAAACGAGAAAAGCAAGTAAAAAAAGAATGATATGAAGAAAGAGATAAATCCTAGAGAAACTTCCAGAGCGGCGGCATTCGAATTATGGATGTCGTCGCCGATGCCGATGGTAACCCTGACCAAGACATTCGACGTTTCCCGAATTTTGAAGATAAGCAGGAAGAGGGGATGGAAATTCAATATGATCTTGTGCTGGGCGATAGGCTGTGCTGCATCGAGAACCAGGGAATTTTATCTTCTTCCGGAAAAAGAATCTTCTAAAGGAATTTCTGATGAGGAAGATTCCCAAGAAAAAGAATCCGGTTCATCCTGGCGATTGATGCAATACGATTCTATTGCCATTAACGTAATTGTGGAAAATAAGAAGGGAGGAATCAATTCCTGCGACATTCCTTATTCTGATGATATTCAGAAGTTTAATGAAGATTATCTTCGTCTGACTTCTGAGGCTGCTGCTGAATGCAAATCATCTTCTTTAGAGAATATGATGGTAGTGGGAACGTCGGCGATGATAGGAATGGAACTTGATTGTATCGTGAATCAATACACGGATTTGTTTTGCAATCCTATGCTGATGTGGGGAAGTTATAATCGTGGTTTCTTCCGAACCACGCTCCCCATTTCCTTCCAGTTTCATCATGTTCAGATGGATGGAGGCGAGGCTGCAAGATTTATGGAGTTATTGCAAGTAATCATCAGGTTCTTGCGATAACTCCACGTCTTAATCTGAATTCCATCGGGCTTACCCCGTGTTTTCTCTTGAATGCCGTGCAGAAATGACTCTGGTAATCGTAGCCCAATTTGATACCGATGTCGGCAATAGGAAGACTTGTGTCGAGGAGATAATGAACCGCTAAATCCATGCGGAAATCGAAGAGATATTGGAAGACCGTGGTGCCAAACTCCTGCTTGAAGGCTTTCTTCAGGGTGCATTCGTTGGTGCCCACCATTGCCGCCAACTCGTGAAGCGAAGGCATTTCCTGATAGTGGGTGAGGATGATGCTTTGGACATCGTGTATCTTGTCACGGATGCTGAGGCTGAAGGTTTGGGCGCTTGGCAAGAGACTGGCGGGCAGGAGAAATCCCGAGAGGCAGTCGATAATCTTCGATTCCAGGTATTTGGAGGCTTGGTTGCCTAACAGGCGGGAACGCTGGATGTCTCGTGCCGCCTTGATGACTTCTGCTATGGCGGGCTGGTTGTACTTGATGATGGTCTGGGTGTCGAAGGTAGGATTGGTTAGAGGAGAGAGCTGCTCAAAAGCCTCCGCGTCGTGCTCAATAAGCTCTTCAATGAATTGCTGTGGGATGACCACGTTGAAGATTTCGAATTGGGTGCCCTGGTTCAAGTGAGTGTTGGCACCACCTTCGCCGCTTAGAAAACAGAGGCTTGCCTCGCCTGTTTTCCACATCATTTCCTTTTTTGCACCACGATTGCCGTACACTTCTTTCATGCTGCCGCCAAGGGTTGGCATGGAGAAGAGCAGGGCTGGTCTGACCTCGTGCTGAGCGATAAACTTGGCGTTGTTCGCCTTGCCGAGATAGTGTTGGTTCATAATGCCAAACTTCTGGTAATGCCACTCCTTGAGCGACACTTCCAATGCATCCGATTCGATGTGGTTGCTCCGTTCCATCCCATGGTTGTCGATGAAGGTAAGGCCGTTTTGCCTTACTTCCCCTTCTACCTTTCCATCTTTTATTATCTGACAGTCAACCATTAGCTTTACTTTTAGTTGTTTTTATGCTGCGAAATTGCAATTAAGCAAGTATCTCGCTGCAAATGTACGATATTCTAAGTAAATATGCAAGCATATCTGCAAAAATATAACCTTTTTCCGAAAAAAAGTCTCTGTTGGGGCAAAATCATAGAGATTCTGCTTAACAGAGACTTCGTTTTTCTATATTTAAACCGAGAAAGTTTTTCTATTTTCCTCCCATTCTTCCCACGGCTTCCTGGGCAGAGTTCTCGCCACGGTATTGCTTCTTTGCCTGATTGAAGCGGTAGGTGAGGCGGAGCTGCACGCTTCGGGTGTCTTCCCACTTCTGCTGCTGGAACCGCACGTTGCCGTAGGTGCCATCGGTCTTTCGGCTTATGGTGTTGAAGATGTCGCTCACGTTCAGGCTTAGCGAGAGGCGGTCTTTCAGGAAACTCTTGTAGAGCTGGAAGTCGAAGTTGTGCACGCTGTTGATGGTGAGGTACTCGTAGGTGCCGCTGCTTCGGTAGGAGAACGAGAGGTTCATATACCAGCCCTTGGGCAGATGGAAGCCGTTGTAGAGGCTGAAGATGTAGTATGGGTCGTGGAAGCTTTTCTCCTTTCCCATGCTGATGGCCTTGATGAAGCCCTGCTGGATGCCTGCCTGTAGCTGTGGCTCGTAGAAGCCCCAGCGGTGGCGGTAGCCTAGGAAGCTGCCCCAGTTCCAGCAATGGTCGATGTTAGTCCATGTGATGTAGCCTATTTGCGGGTCATCTGAATCGGGTTCGATGATGCTGGTGATGTAATCCTTTACGTAGGTGTAGCTTGCCTGGAGGAAGAGGTCGCCATAGCTTGCCTGGTATTGGAACTCGTGGCGCTTGGATGGCTCCAGCTGGCTATTTCCTATCTGTCTCAAGTAGCGGTTTGCGTAAACCGTGCCCGTGTTCAGCTCCTGGAAGGATGGGCGGGTTTCGGAAGAGCGGTAGCTCAGCGACTGGGAGAATCTGCCTGTCTGATGAGAGAGCAGGAGGGAAGGATAGAGGTTGTCGTATTTGCGATGGAGCGGGGCGTGGGAATCCAAGCGGCTGTCCACGTGCTCGTATCTCAATCCTACTCTTAATGAGAAGGGCTTGAAGTCGAGTGAATACTCGGCGAAGACGGCAGCATGATTTTCCTTGGTGATGCTGTGGGTGGAGGTTCCCTTATCGGCAGGGGTGTAATCGGTACGCGATTCGCTCTTCACGTAGTTGTACTCGGCGCCCATCATCCAGGTTTGCTTGTCGTTGATGGTGTAGTTGGCGCGGGCCTTTGCTCCCCAGATGGTTCCATCGCTTTGCGGGAGGAGGGTGAACTTGTTTCTAGCTTCCTGCTCCGAAATCTCATCCACGAATTGGGCTTGCTCTGTGTGCAGCCTCACGAAGTCGCCGAAGAAGTTCAGCTTCCATTTTTCTCCGTAATTGCCCTGGTAGAAGGCGTTTACGTGGTGCTGCCAGTCGTAATAGAGGAACTTGTTGTTGCCCGTTACGTTGTCATCTACGTGATTGTTGGTCATCGCATAGCTCGTCATCTTGAAAGGCATCGGCTGATGGATGTTGTAGCCATTGTATTTCACTCCGATGGTTTGCTTTTCAGTCAGGGCGAGGTCGGCTCCGGCACTCCAGTAGAAGTGGTCGTTGTAGCTGTGCTTGCAGTCGGTGGTGGAGGAGGAAATATAGCTGGTGGCGTTATCGCCAGCGTTGCTGCCTGTATTACTGCCGCTTACGTAATTCGTGGTGATGTCCTGTTCTTTCCATATGCCCTGCCAGTTGGCGTAGCCCAGTTTGCCGTAGTACGTCATCTTGCCGCGGGTGTAGGTAAGGTCGAGGTCGTGGTTGTTGCTCACGAAGGAGTCGAAGAGGATGCCGGAGTTCTCTACGATAGCGAGTCCTTGCAGGTTCTTCTTGGTGGTGATGAGCAGCACGCAGCCCACGTTGTTGCTGTATTCGGCTCCGGGATGATGAATCACCTTCACCTCTTTTATCTGTGTAACGGGTAGGTTTTCTACCACGCTGTAATCCTGCACCTTTCTGTCGTTGATGTAGATTTCGGGTGAGCCGCCGATAAATGCCTGCGGTTTGCCATCGTTGTTTTTGAACATTCCGGGAAGTTTGGCAAGCACTTCCGTAGCATTCGGTTCCTTCTCGAGAGAAGTTCCCGAGATGCGAGCCACGATTCCGCCGTTCTTCTGGCGGAATTGCGAGCGGGTTCCCTTGATGGTTACGGCTGCGAGCTGTTTCTCCCATTGGGTGCTGTCCTGGCGAAGCTTTTCCTTCATCGCCTGGATGCTATCAGTAGAAATATTCTCTGTAGAAACGCTTTCTATTGTAGTGGTCTTTGTCTGTTGAGCGTTTGCCATCATCTGATTTCCCAAGAAGAGCAAGCCGATCATGATCAATTCTTGTTTCATAATTTTCTTTTTTATTTTAATGCAATATGCCTCAAAGTTCTTGCGAATGTTACTGCGCAGGAATCTTGCGAATAATGCTGCAAAATTACGGATAAGGAAAGGGAAGAATTTTAATATAACGGAATTTTTTCTGATAAGATTTGTTTTTTTATGGAATAAGGCTTGCCGTTTCATCATAATTCGTTATCTTTGCACTATTTATAGGATAAGCTGCATCTCAGCAAGTAGAATTAATTTAATGAGAAGAAATAATGAATATAGAATCTGTTAGAGAGTATTGCCTCTCGCTTCCCCTCGTAACCGAGGCTTTTCCTTTTGATGAGCGGACCTTGGTGTTTCGCATTTTGGGCAAGATCTTTGCCTGTGTTGACCTGGAGCGCCCCGAGTGGGTTACGATGAAATGTAATGCCGATTACGCCCTCGAACTCCGGGAAGTGCATCCCGAAATAGAAGGCGCATGGCATTGGAATAAGAAATACTGGAATCAGGTAAACCTTTATGGCACGCTGGAAGATGATTTCATCCAGGCCCTGATTCGCCACAGCTATTCCGAAGTAGTGAAGAAGCTCAAGAAACAGGAAAAGCTTGAGCATCCTGAAATCATGGAGGTGGTGGAGTAGTTTCTACCACTCCACCTTATCGTTGAGAATCACACCATCAGCAGCATCTTCGGCTGTAAAGGTTTCGCCCTTATACTGCACGCAGAGCATCAGCAGAGGTTCGGCACCATTGTTGCGAACAGAGCGCTTGCCGGCTGGTGCTACTCTCACCACGCTTCCTTCCTGAACTGGGAATACCTCGCCATCCACCTGGAACTCGCCCTTGCCACTCAGGAAGAAATACAATTCCTCGTGGTTCTTGTGAGTATGGAGGAAGCCTGTCTCTGTGCCAGGAGCAAAGCTCTGGAATGAGAACTCGCCACCAGTAGCGTTCACGCTCTGACCTCCGAATACCTTTCCGGGAATCTTAATCTCAGGACCCAGCTCTAAGGTGTAATCCTTGATTTCACTCATCTTACCAAAATCTGTGGCTGTAAAGTTTGCAGCCTTAGCAATAATCTTTGTTTCTTTCATCTTGTCTGTTATTTTAATTTAAAATGTTTATATTTTTCTTTCTTTTATTTCTTATTGTGAATTTGTGAATACTTCTGCTTTCAGCTTTCATTTCTGAATTGCGCTGCAAAGATACTGCGAAAAACTGGTTCCTGCAAGAGGGCACTTGGGGGTAAGATGGTTACTGGGAGGTAACTATTGCGTGGGAATGGGAGAAGGAAAAATGAAGCGTTAACTTAGATTAACTTGGTATGTTTGGTTTCTTTTCGGATATTAGTTACTTTTGTAGCCTATTGCAGAATATTATAGAGTTTTGCAGAACATTATTGCAGAATATTATAGTAGAATATAAAGAAGATAGATTATGGGAAGAATGATAAAAGAAATGGTAGTGCAGGACTGTCCCATCCGTAACGTCCTGGCGCGCGTTTGCGACAAGTGGTCGCTACTGGTAATCTACACCCTGAAAAATCATCAGGATGGTCCCCTCCGGTTTAATGCCCTGCGTAAGCTGATTCCGGATATTTCGCAGAAAATGCTTACCAGCACGTTAAAATCGTTGGAGGCTGATGGCTACGTTACCCGCAAGGCTTATGCCGAAGTGCCGCCAAGAGTGGAGTATTCTCTCACACCCCGTGCTGAAACCCTTATTCCTATTATGGATCATCTGATAGAATGGGCGCTGGATAACATGGCTGTGATTCTGAAGGATAGGGATAAGGCAGCAGGCTGATTTCTAAGATGAGTTTTCCTGAAGAATATTCCAAGATGAGATTTCCGGAAAATCATTCATTTTTTCTGTAGTTTGGGTAATGCGTGTTTTCAAGATTCTTCGTATCTTTGCACCCAGAAATCATAATTAAAACTATAAGAAAATGTATATTGAGAAAATAAAGTCGCCAGCCGACTTGAAGAAGCTGGATTTGAAGGAGCTGCAGATGGTGGCTGATGAAACCAGACAAGCTGTGCTGAACCGTGTAAGCAAGCATGGCGGTCATGTGGGACCGAACCTGGGA